>Ga0126342_10017818_pt1 | contig 12244 bp, 14 predicted proteins | sample Cyp1metagenome_FD_92528 | JGI IMG/M metagenome (GOLD analysis project Ga0126342, IMG submission 92528) | Coral microbial communities from Lord Howe Island, Old Settlement Bay, Australia - Cyphastrea 1 metagenome | ecosystem: Host-associated > Invertebrates > Cnidaria > Coral ... | reverse complement strand
ATATATATATATATCATTTTTTGGGAGGTGTCCTAAGTCATGGGGGGTATCCCATTTCTTATCATCCATGTATATCCATGTATATCCATATCTGTTGGGGGTCGCCGCAGTCCACCTTCACCACCACCACCGTGACCACCACATCCACAACCACCACCAGCACCACAACCACCACAGTCCGGACACCGAAAGTGGTTGCCATGTCCAAAAGTCTTGGGAAAGCAGAAACTATAGATGTCTCTGAAACATTTGAGGCCTGAAAGATTTGAGGTCAAATGTTGATGCCAGCGACAGGGAAATTCACCTTTGTCAACTCAATGATAATTGGTTTCCATTTGGAACGGACATTCAACATCTATGACATTTGGGTTTTTGTCATGAAGATATGGTAAGAATCGGGATGTACCTCCGGCAATCCAACCAATGATGAGCAATTCTCAACAATTCCGAAGCATTTGTTTGGTTATGTAAATGTATATCATCCAAAACAAGTGAAAGCGAATCCGAGTTATGTTTATTTCCTCCAGTCAAGATGGTCGTTCACAGCAGTTTGACATGTGGAAACATCCCACATTTTCACCTCATAACACAACCCTGGCCATGATGCAAATAGGTCTAGAACTGCAATATATGACAACATATGATAGGTATGTGAACTCAAAATTGATCAAACAGTCTGATGTGGTAGACCCAGTGCCAAGAACGATCCCAGCTAACCATCAAAGGATTCATGATCATCTCGCATGAAAAATTGGGGAAAACATGGTGTTGGCTTCACCGCAGGTTGAATGTGGGGTCTTTTTGGGGATCAACTAATTGGGTTTATGTGTACATATAAATATGGTGGTGTCCTAAAATAGGGGTATTTCCAAATCATCCATGTTGGTAGGATTGTCCATGAAATAAACCATCCATTTTGGGGTAGCTCCAGTTTAGGAAACCTCCATATAATCACGCGGGAATTCTGAGGCCAATTATTGGGCTTCATGAAACAAGGTATTCATCCATTGGATCAACATGAAAATTTGTTGAAGCCAATTGATTGACACGGTCAACCTATTTGATGTTTATCACATATTCTGGTTGGTGGTTTGGAACATGGCTGGATTATTTTCCCCAATAGTTGGGATGATTTTCTCCAATCTCACGAACTCAGATTTTTCAGGTGGGTAGGTATACCACCAATTAGTATTTGACTGATTGGATCAACTTAATTCCAGTTATATAGTGATCCAATTCTTTGATCCTTGGCGAACTGAATCTATCGAAGGAAGTCTTTCCAAAAAATCCCTAGCGGTGTGTTTTCCCACAGCTTCCACCAGATTAGAATGATGAGAATATCCATTAGAATATCCATGTTATCCATGGAGATTTTATCCTCCATGTGGATTACCCTCTGGTTATGTCATACATATATAGCTATTGAAAATGGCCCAGTCGAAATAGTGAGTTTTCCCATTTAAAATAAGGTGATTTTCCATAGTTTTTTGTATGTTTACCTGAGGGTAAACCCTTCAGTTCCTCCACCAGATTCGATGTTTGCTGAGTCCACTACCACCACGTCCACCAGCACAGTGACCTCCACCACGACCACCACTACAACCACCTCCACGGTGCGGGATGAAAAAATTCGGGGCCGAAAATCATGGTTGATATGTGGGGAAAATCTATGGAAAATCTATGGAAAACCATGGAAAATCTATGGAAAACCATGGAAAAGATATGGAAAACCCATGGAAAATCTATGGAAAACCATGGAAAAGATATGGAAAACCATGGAAAAGATATGGAAAACCATCGAAAATCTATGGAAAAGATATGGAAAACCCATGGAAAATCTATGGAAAACCATGGAAAATATGTGGAAAACCATGGAAAAGATATGGAAAACCATGGAAAATATGTGGAAAACCATGGAAAATATAGGGAACATCATAGTTGATATGTGGGGAATCATCCCATGAAATGGTTGGGAAACCATAGCGATATGGGGGATCCCCGAAAAATATCTGGGTGGTTGATTTCACGGAAAATGTGAAAATGTTCAAGGGATGATTTCGGGCTACCCCATTTTGGGAAACCTCTTTTTTTGGCCTTACTTCAGGTAGGGGGCCGGCCAAAGAGAAGATCAGTGGCCTTAATTCAGGTTAATGAAATATGACAGTTTACCCAGATGCCTGCAGCCCATTGTGATGTCTCCTGAAGATTTTACCTAATTTGGATCATCTGGATCTATTTAGATTTAACCAAATCCAATAGCAACCACAATTCTGAGGATTTATTCTGGAATGTTTTTTTCACCTATGCAAAATCATTTCATTTAGGTCGAATGTATAAATCCATGTAGAAATAGACTTAATCCAATCATCTGGACCTATTTAGATACCAAATCCCATAGAAAAAGATCCAAGAGACTTCAACTGGATTTCAAAGTTTCAATGCTTGATGAACCTATTTAAAAGCCATTGATGTTACGCCCTGACAGTTGATTTTGGATGTTTGACCGCAGGTGACCAGTACAAGCACCAGCACCACCACCACATCCACCAGCACGACAACCACCACTACCTTTACAGCACCTTGGAGAGCTATCAAACTGTGGGAAATTGTTGGCAAAGCATGGGGTGTTGAATGACCATGGGTAATATAATATTAATAGACCGATTGATAGGTTAATAGACCAATAATGATCTTGGGAATATTGATCATAGACCTGGCAATTATCATAGGCTAATCAGCTAATCATAGACCCCATCGCCAATTGGTTTTTTAGTCATCTTCCAGACCCTTCCAGGGGAAGCTGTTGACAAGCCGTGGGATCCATGGCAGTCGTTCTGGAAACTCACCAGCTTTGTTGAAACCAGCGAAGACAAGAGAAATACCATGGTAAACTGACAGATTCAGAAGGTTACTATTCCGTTTAAACCACCATTCTACCACCAGACTTGGTTGGTAAATCCCCATGTTTATCTCCCATTTTTATCCATTTTTGTTGATGCCCAGTCTACAACCACCACGTCCACCACGACTAGCACGACAACCATCACCACAACGACAGCTGCTGGGCTCATGGGTTGTTGGGGGTTGGAGCTCGTACCCTGAGGTCAATCATGGTGAAATGATGTGAAGTGTCAAATCTTCTATGTTGTTGGGTAATGTTGGGTACCCTCCAGTAAACTAACATAGAAGATTTCACATCATCAAACACCATGAATTGATGGTTGACCCATTGATAGCACGGTGATTTTCCAGCACGCAAAGTGTAACAGTTACACCAGAGGGTATGCCGAAAAAAACAAATAGCCAATTCGACTGGGAAAATGATCCAATCGACGGTGGGGATTCAGGGGACAGCTTATTTTCAAAATCCAATCCATATTGGATGGGTTGTTGGGGGAAAAAACTACCTGGAAGCCACCATTTTTCCAATCGATGATCCTACATGGTTTCGGGGAATGATCCAATCCACAACTGAACCAATCGGACAGCCTCTGGTCATGGGATCTGGGGCAATGCTTGTTATATATATATATGTTATATATATATATATATATGTTATGTATATATATATATATTATCTGGTTGGTGGTTTGGAACGTGATTTTTTTTCCATTCACTTGGGAATGTCATCATCCCAACTGACTCATATTTTTCAGAGGGGTAGGTATACCACCAACCAGGTATATGTATATATATATACACCATTATAAACTATATATACACCATTATAATCCATATTTAAACCATATATATATATATTGACTATTATAGATTGTTACCTCTCTGGTAATGACGAAAACCGTTTGCGAACTGGCCGAAAGTTCGACACTTCGTTGATTGACCGAAGTCAAAGATGGTGATTTTCCACGCAAACCGTTAGTTTACCAGAGGGTAATCCCCATGTAATCCCCATCATGGTGAAATCTATCCACTTATGGTAGTTTACTAACTCACCATTTTCCAGAGGGTAACAAGTAACAATCATTGTATTCCCTACGTTTAGCACCAGTAAGTCTTATACCCGGCTGATTTTCCCTCCGCACCTCAGACTACCAGTACCACCACGACCACCAGTACCATCACGGTGCGTCCTGGGGGCGGCAGCGCATCGCTCGACTGTGATTTTCAAGCTGGTTACATCCAGTTCACCAACAAAGATGGTGGATGCTAACCGTCAAAAAAGAGAGATTGATGAGGATTGACCAGCCAAGTATGGTGGTATATGGTGGTATATGGACATAACGATGATAGTAACCCCCTGAACTCAGCAAAGGTTCAATGTGCCTTTCTATTTTAGGATTGGGTTAACTGTCCTGAATCTTCTTGGGAATTGCTATGCTGGAAATGATTTAGCCAACTGTATCCGTTGAACTGACATGTTAGAGGATAATCATCGCTTTGTTTTGGGGGGTCAATGTTGAGAAGAAAGGGCTGGGGAACGGCCAGGGGGGATTTCGGAGATGCCTGGGGTCGACCTGATAGACCCTTTCCTTTAATGTCTGAATGGCTCCCGACTAGCGGACTAGCGTGAGCACCCTGAAATAGAAAAAAGCCCAGCACAGCTCCAATGCATTCAATGGTCAGGATTCGCAACTCCAAAGTGGGCAGAATTTCGCATTATGTCCCAGGATAGTTACGATAGTTATAGGTCCACTGAGTCCACTTATTCACATTGATCAACCACCAGTGCCCGCACAGTCGACCACCACCACCAGCACCACCACCACAACCACGGTTGCTTGGCCCTTGTGACCTGGTCATCTAGGGATGAGCTGTTTTTCTATGGAAAAATGATGAACAAAACCAGAGATTGCCATGGGGCAACCCCATCAGGGCATCAAATGATGGGGGAATTAGGGGACTATCCCACTGACAACAGCTCGCAGATTTCATCCCCGCTGGAGCTATTCAAATCTCGTGAGTCGAAATGGAACCTTTTTGGCACTCGGAGTTTCAAAGGTTGGTGGGTGTTGGATGAACAAAATCTCCCCAGACTGGAAATCAGAGGTTTTATCTGGTTATGGGTCAAAACTCTGATACCCTTGGTACCAAAAAAAAGCTGGTTAATGGATGGTTATGCCTCCAAAAATGGTAATCATAGGTTTTGACCCATCCCCATATGGTTTTATAGGTTTTCACAGGCTGGTTGTTTTTGTTGGGGGAACCAGCGATTTTGGGTGCCAAAGTGTCATCTGAACCGAGACGTGCCGACCACAAGTGGCCATCTTGAAAGATGAAGTCACCCGCGGCTACTGCAGCACCTCGGTTCTTGGTTCGGATGTGGCCAGCGATTTGAAAATTTCGAAGAGAAACCACAAGAAAACTAGGGATTCCGGTGGATATGTCCAGGGATTCTGGTGGATATATCTCTGGTAAATGGATGAATGGGGATTTACGCAACATTTTGAAGGGGACACAAAGCTTGAGCTTTGACCCATGTAGCGGCAGCTACCTTAAGCTTGGATTCATAGCACAGCCCATCCTGTCTCGGTCATGAATTCCCCAAGAAAAACCCATGGTTTTGGGGGAATGATCCAATCCACAACTGAACCAATCGGACAGCCTCTGGTCATAGGATCTGGGGCAATGCTTGTTATATTGTATATTATACTATGTATATATATATATATTATATATATATAGATATATATATATATATTATCTGGTTGGTGGTTTGGAACGTGATTTTTTTTTCCATTCACTTGGGAATGTCATCATCCCAACTGACTCATATTTTTCAGAGGGGTAGGTATACCACCAACCAGATGGTTTCGGGGGGAAGGTGACCTGACCCCATCTGGGCACGAACCACCATGGAACCGTCAGAACCAGCCCCTGAATTTCGAGATGCAATGCCGGCGATCCTCCCCTTGTTCAAAAATTATGTGTGCTCCAATAGTGGTGCGCTTCTATCCATATACATCCATATGTTCTGCCGTTGTGTTGCCATTACTCTGGGTGAAGGTGTTTTATGTTCTTGCTTCAATGGATAGATAGTTTGATAGATAGATCGATAGGTCGATAGATAGATAGATAGATAGATTGATTGATTGATTGATAGATTACTGAATAGATTTCTGAAGATTAGGTTTGCCCGCATTGTATGCTGTATGAAATTTTATCTCCAGTTCCAAACCAGTGAGATGGTCTGCGAAGTGGGCTACACTGCGATATACTGGGATCTGGTGAAAAAAAAATGTTCATCCTTATGGAAAAACCATGGATGGTTTATCCAATAGGGATATTAATGTTTCCATTGTTTTCCATATGATGTCATATATGCTATACCCATTATATGGTATCATTGTATATGATGCTGATCCAATGATACCCCCCATGAATATATATATATATACATACATACATATACCATATTCCAATGATATTCCACATTATTCCTATATTATCCATCCATACCTTTTCCATCCAGTGATATCAGTTATCATTGTATATTCCCAACATTCCCATACCCCCAGCACCCAGAAGTGACGACTACCAACTTCGTGGACCGTTCGGTGAACGCCAAGAGCTGCGATGGCGGCAGCGATGGCTTTGTGCACCGCGCGTTGGCCAACGGCATGTGACCCGACGAGAGGAATTGGACGAAATGGGGAGGAATTTCACCCGGGAAAACATCCATTTTGCATCCACTAAAAACATCCATTTGACCAACGAAAAACTGGGGAACAACAAAAAAATCCGGTTTTCGATCAAGGGATCATTGGGATGCCAAACTTGGGCCTTGCCCGTTGGGATTATCGAAACATGAACGGTTTTCCCAATGATGGGGGATTGTAGCCGTGTTTTTGTGAAGAATCTGTGGATTTGCTCAACAAAAATACGGGATTTGGCATTTAACTCATTGAAGAAGGGAGTTCACCAACAGAATGTGGACTTTATATGTGTTGATGAAGAGATAAAGTCTTGTTTACTGAAGATTCTCCGGAACAAAATGTTATTTTGCCCCAAAAGATAGGATAAGGAGTGAAGCAGCAAAAATGCTCAACTGATGCCGAAGGAGAGGAACTGCTGAAGGAAAACGATTTACTGTACCATTTGTGAAAGTAGAAACAGAAACTGTGATATCATCCAGAGATACATTGTGAGGTATGAACATTGTGATGCCTGGTGCCTCTACGATTGGGAGTCCCCTGACAAGATCTCCTATGTATCTCGGCCGGTGAAGCATGGACAGTCGCACAGTTTGCTGAGTAAAAAGATCTTGGCAATTCAGGACAGTTCAGGCATAATCTGGTCCCTCTGAAAAAACAATTCCATTGCATGGTCCCAAACAGAGGTGATTATAGCTGTAAATCACCTAGAAAAATCCATGCTTTCTGGGGGATGTTCACTTGCGCCTTTGTGCCGCCCAGCATTGGAACAACCACAAGAAGTGCTTCGAATATGGAAGTTGAGCGCCCAGTGGGGGCTACGCTGGGCTAAGTTGCTGCACAATTGGCAGGTTTCTTGTTGCTCTTGGTGATGCTCAGTTTGTTGCCAGAGAAGCTTATGTGAGACCCTGGAAAGATTCCAAAGCATGTTCCCCACATGCATTTTCCACGTGATTCACTCCAATGTGGGGCTTTATCTTAAATCCATATGACAATGATATCAACATATCTCAACATATCTCAACTCTCAACTTCATCACCGTCATTCCCTTCCCATCGATCCGTGGTTTTTCCAGGCGACTGTCAGGGGCACAAGGAACAAGCCCTGGTGACGAGCTACAAAGATGTCCTTTGCGAGGTCTGAAGTGTTGGCGGTGGATTTGATGGAGATACCCGGCCTGGTAAACATCCAAAAGCTATGGAACGGTTGGCCATAGAAATAGTGAGTTTTCCCATGAAAAATAAGGTGATTTTCCATACTGATGTAAACGTTTACCAGAGGGTATGTCATGGGAATGTCATGAGAAATATCTGGGTGAATTATAACGACCGAACACTGTTCTCCCGAACCCTGGAATCATGGTTAGTAAGGGAAATCATCCCCAAATGGCCCAACTCTTCAAGTTAGTGAAATATTGTAATTTACCCAGAAATATATATATATATCATGAGATATGATGTTTTGAGCATTTCAATTGGGGATATAGTCATAGATCAAGAATTTGAATGATGTTCGGGGATATTCCTAGGCAGGAAATGAGTTGGATGGAATGTGTTATGAAGCCACAAATCAATAGAAGGATATTGACAATCAACTGGTGCTACTTGGGGGGCAGAGCCCACAGTCGCAGAGTACTGGGTTTGTTGGCACATCTGACTTTGGCTGAACTTGAAGCCCAAGTTTTTACAATGAGCTGTTCGGTCAAAAATCAACAAGACTTGGGGGGCCAGTTGTGTGAGAGAATCATGAAGTTGTATCCGAGCTCCGAGTTGCTTCCAACCCAGTTTTTACTCTATCCTCTTGTCAAAATGGCAATGGACAATTCCCCATTACCCTCTGGTAATTTAATATAGCTATTGAAAATGGTGATTTTCTATAGTTATGTTAGTTTACCAGAGGGTAATGACTTTGCCCATTTAAAATGCCAGGCTGAGAAGATGTGCACGCCAGTGGCACCAAAGTTGAGTGAGGCAGTGATCTACCGCTATTGCCACTTGGTGGTGACCAACCATGGCTCTATGGCCCACACAACCGTGGCTATCTTTGCGATGGGAATGAGAAGAAAAAAACACAGTTCTGTGGCAAACAAAAAATTGCTGAGGATTTCATAGATACTTTTTGCGGTTTCTCCTGAGTTGTCCCAGAAAGTGTGGGGCCCCCAAGTTATAAGTTGGTTGTAAACCAACATTTTACAACCCTATTACTGTAAGCCTAATAGCCTATAGCCAGTTCTATCCCCCTAATCAACTCCAGAGTGGATAAACTCAGCCCCAAGGCGAGAAGCTGTCGACCAATGGCGAGGATCGCAGCCCCAAGGCCAAAGGTTGCCATGCCAGTGGCTGCCTCAGTGTGAAAAAATGCTGGATTTTGCCCCCAAAACCAGCCAATCTGTTGTATATGATCCATTTAATGGATATCTAATCGGTAATAACTCACGATTTGTTTAACGGGATCCATTGAATGAGTATAAATGGATCAATTAGATCAATTATAATGTGGGTATACCCATTGTATGTGGTCATATATGACCCATTCAATGGGTATAATTAGATTGTGGCTTATACTGAAGGTGTATAGTGGATCACATGATCATCCAATACTTGGTCAAATCCCTTCATACTGGGAAGTACGATTTGAAATGGGCTTTGAATATGGATTGACGGGAAAAAACCATGAAGTGATGATGGGTTTGCGCAGAAATGGTGCATTTACATCTGGAAAATGGGTTTTAATTAACCAGTAACAGTTACTCGGGTATGTCTGAAAATGGGGGATGGGCCCGCGAAGCCAATTGGATGGAAAATGACAATACCAGTGAGTCCGTATTTGGTTGGATACATAATCAACAAACATGATACTTGGCTGTGTCCGAAAATGGAAGTCCCATAGAATTGCCATTTGAAACGGAAGAGAATGATCAACCATCAAATTTTGAGGACCATAACATGCCATAACGGTGGTTTCAAAGACATGTTATTTTAAACCATAGAAATGGGATGATGATCATGACCGTTTCCTATTTTTCAGGCAACTGCCCAGTTAAGCGGGTTTGAGGCTACACGCCCTACGTCCGCCGCTCTCTGGCCAACAAGATGCGACCCTGGCAATTTGACCGGAGGGCCACTGGACATGGAGCAGAAATTCGAGTCCAACCCACCAAACAGGGGAAAATCATGACGAAAAATGTGGATTTACCCACAAAACTGCAGATTTACCCACCTAAAAAGTTGGATTTCACCAGCAATCTCCAACTTCCCCCAACTGTGACAGGTTCAGCCACTGTGGTGCCTGGTGTCTCTACGACTACGATCAACCGGACTGAGGGGTATTTTCACTGGAACCCAAAAACTTGGTGTTTTTCGTTGAGTGGTTGGAGGTTTCAACATTTTTTTTCCACCTTTTGCAGGACACTGTGGCTTACCACTGGAACAGCGAGACCTCCTGCTGGCAACGTGGAAGTGGGGAGCCCCATGAGGAGAATACCCTGGGCTAAAGTAACATGTGGGAAAACCAATGGTCTCCGCAGTAAATCATCCATTTATGGTGGAGTTTCCAGATCTAGGAACAGTACACAGCAGTGAAAATTGACGACCTGTTCTCTCTGTTCTCTTACTGATTTAATCAGAAAAAAAGGTGTTTCATGAGTTCCTCCGGAGATTTTGACCTACCATTGACCCATGAAAAATGGGAAGCTTCAAGTAGTGATGAAAAACTCGACATGGGAAGTGATCCGTAATGTTCTGTGTTCTTCATGAATAGCCTGGAGATTCCAACCATCTTGTGATCGCTAAAAATGGGGACATGAATGTGACCTGCAATGGCTCCAAAGCGGATTTTGAATTAACCATCCGATTGACCCAACATTTGAGCAAAGCTTAGTGAATGGTAATGTCTTAGTGAATAACTGTCAGTATCTTCCTCAGCAAGTCAACAAAAAGTTAATCAACACTCAGTAATTCACATTGGTAAAACGATGTATACTAGTTGGTGGTTTGGAACATGAAATTTATTTTCCATCTCATATATGGGATAATCCTTCCCATTGTCTTTCATTCATATTTTTTAGAGGGGTAGGTCAACCACCAACCAGAATAACTATGGTTTTTGTTGGTGATATATCTATAGTTAATGGGCTTATAACCAATTTATAACTGGGGCACCAGCTTGTATCCAGTGTTTGTATCCAATGTTTGGAACATTTGGATTATTTTTCCATATCTTGGTATTATGTCACCACTATGATCGTTATCGAAAACGGGCTCCACCAGGCGGTTGCATCGGGCACGCAGAGCAGAAGCTGTCGCTGGAACGAAAGGCCACCTTCTGCGAGGCGGGTTTAAAAGGTCATCTCCAGCTGTTGAGATTGGTTCAATATCATGACTTATATCATATATGTATGGTTATATGAGTTATATGTGGTCATATGGAATTATATATGTGTTTGATATATGATGTAAATTGATGTATTATATGTGTGTTACTCTCTGGTGATCTAACATATGGAAAATCACGATAAGAATAACAGGTAAATCATCATTTTTATTATCTATTTCTATTGGTCTTATGGGCCATGGCTTCCATAGCAAACTGTTAAATAACCGGAGGGTATATCCTATATGGAGTTACATATGGTTGGATATGGCTACATATTACATATGGTTATCTACCACCAGATCAGTTGGCGGTTTAATCCAAAAATCGGTTGTGTACATGTGTATATACTGTATATATATATATATATTCTATGGGTATGTTATGGTATGTTAATGTTATGTACAACCAGATAGTGCAACCACCAAAGATATAATAATATCCACTTCCCGGAAAAAAAAAAAAAAACAGCAACATTGGGGGCCAACCTACCAAGAATGGGGATGTTGGAGACCATCCACAAAAAAAACTCGCCATAATTTATGGCTAACGAATTATGGTTATCCATGGCTATCCCCATATGTTCGATGGTGTCCCCAAAAAGCCATTGGCACCCATTGAAGACTCATTGACGAAGGGATGTCTAACACCGATCATTGACTAACACCCATTGAGTACAATTATGATGACTGGTTGGTGGTTTGGAACCTGTTTTATTTTTCCATTCAGTTGGGAATGTCATCATCCCAACTGACTTTCACTCCATCATTTTTCAGAGGGGTAGGTCAACCACCAACCAGAATAACTATGATTTTTGTTGGTGATATATCTATAGTTAATCATCTAAGACTGATCATCAGTTATGATGACTTCGATCATCAGTTTTAATGATTGACCAACACTCATTATGATGATGATCACTTCGATCACTTCTTCTCCAGGCAGACTTGTGCATCCCGGTGCAGAGCCTCCTCTCCGACACCTTGATGTCCAGCTATTGCCACTGGGGATGGACGGACCTCGGTAAACTTAGAAAAAAAGCAATGGGGATAACAATGGGATAATAATGGGAAATGGGGCTTTAATGGGAGAAGAATGGGAGAACGATTTACCCGAAAAAAATCAACTTAGCTATTGAAAATGGCCATTTATAGATGGATTAGTTATTGAAAATGGTGATTTTCCATAGCTGCTAGTGTAGCCGAGGGTATCCAATGAGGAGGGAGCGGTTCGAAGCTAGGGCCTAAGGGATATTCATATT
>Ga0126342_10017817_pt1 | contig 12244 bp, 4 predicted proteins | sample Cyp1metagenome_FD_92528 | JGI IMG/M metagenome (GOLD analysis project Ga0126342, IMG submission 92528) | Coral microbial communities from Lord Howe Island, Old Settlement Bay, Australia - Cyphastrea 1 metagenome | ecosystem: Host-associated > Invertebrates > Cnidaria > Coral ... | reverse complement strand
GGGTGAGAGCTCGCATGCTCGAACGGCGATATCGTCCTCAGAATGTGGCCTAGTGCCTACAACTTGGTGCCAGCGTCCCATGGGCCTGTCGCCTGTGCAATTTTCAATAACTTTCGCAGCGATTCTGGCTGATGGATCAGTCGTTACCTGGGGTGACCCAAGTTCCGGTGGTGACAGCACCGCAGTTCAAGATCAGCTCAGGAACGTGCGACAAATTCAGGCCACAGTTGGTGCTTTCAACGCCATTTTAGCCGACGGATCAGTCGTTACCTGGGGCGATCGACGCTATGGTGGTGACAGCTCTGCAGTTCGTGATTTGCTTGCAAACGTATGGCAAATTCGGGCAGCATATTTTTTTCTTGGAGTTGCTCTTGCTGCCATCTTGTCTGATGGCTCAGTCGTTACCTGGGGCGATCTAAAGTTTGGTGGTGACAGCTCTGGAGTTCAAGATCAGCTCAAGAATGTCAAGCATGTTCAAACCACACAGGCTGCTTTTGCTGCCATCTTAGCCGATGGGTCAGTCACTACGTGGGGCGATCCAAGGTCTGGCGGTGACAGCTCCGATGTTCAAGATCAGCTCCAAAACGTCCGACAAATTCAGAGCACAGGTCGTGGTGGTGATGATGGTGCATTTGCCGCCATTTTGGCCAACGGATCGGTTGTAAGCTGGGGCGATCCACGATACGGTGGTGACAGCTCCGCAGTTTGTGATCAGCTCAGGAAAGTGCAGCAAATTCAGTCCACTTTTGGCCCTTTTGGAGGTCACTCCTTTGCTGCCATTTCGGCCGATGGATCAGTGACTTCCTGGGGTTTCCGAAGGGCAAGTGGTGGCTGCTCAGCGATTCAAGATCAGGTCCAGTATTTGTAGTGTGATCGCCATATACGTTGCCAGAATGTCTTTGCAAGGAGTATGGGCAGAAACATGTGTCCGCGATTTCAACCAGTGGCGCCGCCTGCAAGACTTGTAAAATTGAGGCCGTGCTTGGTTGGCTTTCTGTATTTGAGTGGTCCTTAAGGTGCAGATGAAAGCGACAGTGCTTTGTGACATGCATTTTTGTACACAAATATATAGACGCACACACACACAGACACACATACACACTGTGGGCCCCCACACACACGTACTTACTTGTAGACATCTACCATAGAGTGGTAGCCCACTCCCTTCAAAATTATCCACTCAAACTCAAACACCCTTCAAGCCAAAGACCCCAACATATCCTAATATGGTTGGTTCACTTCACTCCCCATTTTGTCAATATACCAGCGAAATTTCCATCACATACTGTCCAAATATGGTTCAAAGACCCAAATATCAATATTGTTGACTATATCACCCATGTATCTCATTATATCATATTACCCTGCCAACAAAGGGGCTGGAAGATGAGTGTGCACTAAAACTTGCATATGTTCAGGGTCTATTTGAATTTACCATCATTATAGTAACCAAACGCAAATAGTACATCACCATTCATGGTTGTTTATTTTTCACCATGAACAATATATCACCGTTATCTATTGTGAACTATGGTTGGTTACCAATTTCTTTCTAGACCCGTATCACCCATTGCTTCCAAACATTGTGTTATCATTCTATATCATTGTAAGTTGTCGATGCCATGGTGATATACTAACCATAGACCTTATTACCTTATAACATTTTGACATGATATGCCATGTTGACTTAATTACCTGCTGATTACATCGGGATACTGACCATGATTATAAGGTAATTCATGGTGTAATATCAAGTTAGCGAATTAGATGGCATAATAACAACCATCTAATATACCATCTAACATACCAACTATATAACTAGTTGGTGGTTTGGAACAGCCTGGGCTCAGATACCTGCCAGGGGTTGGTAGCGCATGCTGAATCTGAGCGGTGTTGCCCCCCTGGTTGTTTTTCGACTTTTTGGGTCATGACGGAGTGGGATAGGCCATGTAGTTCCTTGCAGCTTTCGCCATCCTGGGACACCATTGACAAAGGTTCAACAGTTTCTGTGGTGATTGATGTTTTGGTTCATTCACATGACAAGCTCCTTGGGGTGACTGTACCTGAGGGCCGACAAGTCAAGGTGGTTGGGGCCATTGACAAGCAAGCTCAGGGATGCAGACGGCTCACTATGTTCGAGGTCATTTTCGAATCTGCACAGGCTGGAGTGACCCTGCTTTTGACCGATGCCACGGTGGTAGTTGCACATGGATTGAAGCCGACAACTGACCTTTTTCGATGTGTGGAGTTGTGTGCTGGCATGGCGTGCTCCTCTGATGGACTTTCGGCCTCGGGTTTTACCCATGTGTGCACCGTTGAGTGGCGTGCCCCGTTGGTTGACCTTCATCGCTCTTGCCGTCCTGGAATCCCTGTCATCCATGGAGATATCTCATGCCCTTCCAGCATCAAAGAGGTTTTGAAAGTTGTGGATCCACCCTTCACCATGATGGCCGGGTTTTCATGTCAGCCCTACTCCACGGGAGGGGCCCAAGGGGGGTCTTGTGATGAACGTTCCAGCACTGTCCCTGCCACTGTCGTAGCCTGCCATTTGTGTCAATGCCCCTTGTTGATCTTGGAATGCGTGACCCAGGCAAGGACAAATCAGTTTGTCAGGTCCTGTCTTCAGGTGCTCTCTACGCAACTTGGGTATCATCTGAGTGAGGTGTCTTTGAAGCTTGAGGACAACTGGTGTGCCCGGCGGTTTCGATGGTGGGTCGTGGCCTCTCACCCATCCCTTGGCCCTATGCATTTGCCTGTTTGGCCAAAGCATCCGAGTTTGACAATCCGTGATATCATGCCTTTTGTCTCGTCTTGGTCTCCAGAGGTTTTGACTGAGTTGCAGCTGACGGCCCATGAGGGTAGGCAGTTCACCTTAGATGGATCCAGTCTCCGAAAGTACCTCATGCAGATGGATGGGAAACTTCCGACCAGTTTGCATTCGTATGGTAGCCAAGCTGATGCATGTTCGTGCGGTTGCAGAGGATCATTTAGTGACCATGTGCTCCGACAAAGAGGAATTTATGCCCAGCTTGTACAGGTGCCCAATGCATCCGGTCATGCTGCCTTCCGGCATTTGCATCCATGTGGGCTTGCCATTCTGAATGCCCTGCTACCTCCTGCAACTTGGATGACAGAGAACAGGCCGAGTCTCCGGTTGTGTTTGAGTGCTGTAGGACAGATGGCATCCCCAATGCAATCGGTGTGGGTTGGGTCATGCATCATGCAACAGCTTCACTCCATTTTGGATTTGGCACCCGTTGATCCTGTGGACAATCTAGCCAAGCTCAAGAAGGCTTTGTTTGCATGTGCGCAAGACATGTTTCCCAATGTGCCTGTCATCCCAACAGAACTTGGTTGGACCACTCTTACATATGCTGATGGCACCACTGTTCGAGTTCAGGTCAATGCCAGCACAACCGCCATTGAGCTCTTCCAAGCCGAATTTGCCCTCACCAAAGAGGCCCCGGCTGAACAGTGGGTTGATGTCTCTACTGGACTTCCATTGGACTTTTACTCACTTGTTGCTGGACTTCACATCCGACTTCAGAGGACTTCACATGAGAGTACCGGAGTTGCGGGGGATCCTCATCAAGTCAGTGCACTCCTGTTCCTTTGCCTTTGGACTTTGGGGATGTTGGTGACCATGTGCCAGTGCCTGCTACTCTGATGGACATGCATGATCCAATTGAGACGGTGTCTGAACAGCCTGAGGATGAACCGATGCCTGATCTCACCAGCTTGCCTGAGCCGGTTGTCTCTGGTGGTGAAAGTCATGTCGCCCCTGCCCCAGCTGGCATTGTGATGGACACGTTGCAAAGCTTGAAGACTCTGTCTGGAGCCCAACTGGCCTCGTTGGTTCCTCCTTTGGTGTCCGATGGGCGTGCTTGTGCCATGTTCCGTCAAGCTTTGGTGCACATTCCTTCTCGTCTTGAAATCTTGAAGAACCAAGGCAATGCTATGGGTGATGATGAGTTGATCTTACATGTGACTGCATGCCTGCGTTTGTCTGGCCGTACGAATGTGGAATTTTTGGATCCCTTGATTGCACTTGGGTGGTCAAAGTCAGGGTCCTCCGATGTCGTGACTGATTGGATCCGCCAACACCCAGACATGACCACCATCATCACGGTGTTGCCTGTGCATGATCATTGGGTCCCGATTGCATGGACGGTTGGCCTTTGTGAAGTCCAAGTTAGCATGTGGGAACACACTGATGTGGAGATTGAAAGCCTTTGCCCACTGCATGGGTTGATCAGTGCCTCTTGGGGAAAGCCCCGGTTTGTCCTTGCTTGCACTCGTCGTTCCTTTTCTCGAGGTTTCTGTGGTGCTGCTGCAGTTGCGTTCATGTTTCACAAGCTCCTTGGCAAAGATCTTCCAACCTCCGAAGATGACCTTGCGTTGCTCCACCAAGACTTGCGTTTGTCTTTTGAAGCTGCCTGTAGTTCCGCAGTGTACCTGCCCAAGCCTTGGTGCTGGGGATTGGGAGCTCCTGATGTGCTAAGCCTGACTGGGGAGTTGTTGAAAGCTCATGGTGTGCCATCTGCACAGGTTCAACTGCGGGCCAAGTTGGTCCTTCAAGCACTTGGCAAGCCTGAAGTGTCACAGGCACTGAATGGTATTTCCCCTTGGAAGTCTCTCAAAGCCTTGGCAAACATGCAGACACCACCGCTTCAAATGGTGCTTCCTGATGAACAGCTGCAGCATAACCAAGGCAAGCCCGCCAGTAAGCCGAAGTCCAAAGCTGCCAGCCGCAAGCCAGTGCCCTCCAAACCTGCGGATTTGGATCCATCAAAACTGTTGATTGAGCATGGGGCCTTTCGAGTTGGCCAGGACGAACCTTTAGGCCAGCTGCCGTTTGCCTCCCTTGGACCACTGCACTCCGGCGTTGCCCTTGCCAGTTTTCAGGAGGCCCAGCCCTTCTTGACCTCTGGCAAATTGCTGACGAACCATGGACTTGCGCTGCTCATCATCAACCCCCCGGGTGAATTGCAGACCCAGCTGGAGTGGTCCACCATCAGATTTGCCGCCAAATGCAGTGTCAACCATGAACCCATGTTGGTTGCAGGTGTGCTTGTTCAGTTGGGCCGTGCCACAGTCTATCAGTTCACTGCCAAAGACATCCCTGCCATACCGTCTGTTGAAGTTGCTTGTGTCCGGGTCACGGTGTACCAAGACCAATGGGAAGGTCAGTGGGAGGACTTTTCTGCTCGGCCCGTTCGTCATGTTTTGTCCGTGTTGAAGTGCCTGCAGACCTGCCGGTTAGGTGGTGACTGTCAGTGTGGAGCTTGGCACCCGGCTGCTGATCAAACACATGATGCTGTCCTTGACGTGTTTCGCCGTCAGTACTTCAATGATGCTGGCCGGGCAGTGAAATGGGACAAAGCTACCCACTTTGCAGTGTTGATCCGATACATCAAGTGCCTGGAGACCCAAGTCCTGTGTTCCAGTGGTCAGCATGGTGTCTTCCTTGAGCCCAAAACTGAGGACGCCCTCCGCCCTCACAGTGACTTCCAAGTTGTGTGGCTTCCTCACTTGGATTTTTCCGGGGTTGTCCACAAGGCCAAGTGTGAAGTGGATTGCCTTGGGGTTGCTCGGTCCGGTCGCCGGTTTGGTTTGAGGGTTCATGTGTCCAACTTCCAACGCCTGTTCACAAGCTCCAAGCCTGATGCTGTGTACCTTGCCCCGGGGTCCAGGATGACGTTCTTGTGTGGCCCATGGCCCTTTGGGAGTGATCGCAAGAACATTGCTCGCATCTTGAAGTCAAGTGGATGGGAGTGCAGACCTCTTCAACCTCTTCATCATGTGCCAGGTGGACTGATGTGGTCGATCCAGGCCATCGCTGAGCCGACAACCAATGTCTTGCCGATGCAACATGGACAGGTGCTGATCACACGACAAGATGCCAAAGATGCTCCTGCAGGCCCTGACATGCAGGTTGTGGGTCATGCCAAAACTGTTGACATGTGCCGCCAAGCAGAGCCTCAGGGGACAGACCCTTGGATGCAGTCGGATCCTTGGTCCAAAGCGCTCAGCCAGGCACCACCTGTGCCATGTGCACCCCCAGCTCCGCATGTGCTGCACGAATTGGAGCAAAGATTGGAACAGAACATCTTGGCCAAGTTGCCTACTGGTCAGGTGGAAAAGATGGAAGTGGACGACCAGGACCAACGCATGCAGTACTTGGAGTCCCAAGTCCAGCAATTGGCTTCGAGGCAGACTGCCCTGGAGAGCACTGTGCAAGATCACCATCAGCAGAGCACTGCCCAAGTCCAGTCCTTGCAACAGCAGATGAAAGTGCAGCTTGACATGCAGACCCAGCACATGTCCACGATGCTGTCAGACCAAATGATGCGTATAGAGGCCATTTTGGCCAAGAAGCCTCGCACTGAGTGAAGGCGTGGGGGCTCAACACCTGTGCCCGGTGTTCGGGTGACCCCGGGACTCTGCCGTCCCTTCAGGGCATTTTTGTCACTTCTTTTGATTTTGTCCATGTGTCGGATTGGTGAAGCACGTGTTCCAGGTCCCAGCGATGCCACTTTGAAGATTGGGATTTGCAATCCCTCTGGATTGCAGGGTAAGAATCACATTTTGTCTAGCATCGATGCCGATGTGCTTGCCATTTCCGAAACACATCTTACCAAACTTGCTCGTCGTAACCTTGAATGGTCTTTTCGGTCTTCCAAGACACGATACAGAAACCTGCTGGCTGGAGCACCCATGGCTCCGAGAAGTGCTTCAAGTGATGCGGGCCACTATGCCGGAGTGGCTTTTGCCACGACATGCCCTTGCAGGACAGTGGCCGCCCCATGGCCCCCAGATATCTTTGAGACAGGCCGTATCCAATTCGGCTCTTTCTTCACTGCCATTTCTTGGGTCACTGGTGCTGTTGTCTACGGCTTTCCTGAAGGACGCAACCACCTCCATGCCCATGCCAGGACTGAGGCCATTTTGGATTTTGCTTTTCACAGATTGGTCGCCCAGCCTGGTCCCAAGTTCTTTGCCGGTGATTGGAATTTTGCCTTGGAATCTTTGGCTATCACCGAGCAACTGCGAAGCAAGGGGTGGGTTGAAGTACAGGACCTTTGGTTTGCCCAAACAGGTCAGCGTCCATTGAACACTTGCAAAGGTGCCACTCGCAAGGACTCTCCGGAGTTAGCTGTTGGATTTCATGCTTTGTTGGTTGACCACGAAGTTTTTGCTGATCACTCTGTGCTGGTTGCGTCTTTTGCCTGCAATGCTGCGCCTCTTGAACGGTTTGTGTGGCCATGTCCTCAAGCAGTTTCTTGGCCCCAAGCAGCTGCTTTGCCAGCTGCCGTGGACTTTGCGGTGCCCTCTGACCCTACCCAGCAATATGCCCAACTCTGGAAGTCCAAAGAGGCCAATGCTCAGCGTGCCATGGGAAAGGACTGGCTTCCCTCTATGGGAGGACGAGGTAGTCAGACAGCACCCAGACGAATTGTTGGCAGCCAAGCTCCCATCAAGCAGGGCCGGTCACATGATGTTCAACCAGGGTTCTTCGGTTTCTGTGCTCAGCATGCCAAACAGTTCAAACAGCTCCGTCGGTTGCAGAACTACTGTCGTTGGATTGGTCAAAGGTCTAACGGCTGTATGACTGATGGCTTGCATGGAATTGGACTTTGGAATGCCATCCTTCGAGCCCCTGGATTTGGCTCATCCTTCTCTGAGTGGTGGCTTCATCGTGAGTATGTGAGCCCGCTTGACCCACCTGTGGTGCCTGCCTTTTGTCCGGGTGAAGGCACTGCTAGGCAAATCTTTGATGCTGTCTTAGCTGAGGTCCGTCTGTTTGAACAGCGTTTGCAGCGAGCACGAGGGGCCCACCGTGTCTCTCAGCATGACAGAGATCGCAACCTGGTGTTCCGGGATGTTGCCAGATGCCCTCCTGAGCCTGTGGAAACTTTGTTGCATCGTGTTGATGTTGGGGTCGTCTGCGTGGACTTGGATGAGAGTGCTGTTGAACTTGATCGCCCGATATCCTTGTTGCCGGATGAGCCACTTTGGATTGCTGGCCAACAGTGTGATGTGATCCATGCGGAACATGACAAAGTGTGGATTCAGGATATCTCGCAAGTCCAGGTTGCTGACAGGGTTGTTCAAACAAAGACCATTGGAGACCTGCAAACCATTTTTGATGCCTTTCATGAACAGTGGCAACTGAGGTGGTGTAAGCATGACAATGTTCCCTTCTCTCATTGGACTGAGCTGCTGGATTTTGCCAAGCGGGTCATCCGACCACATCCTGTTCCTCATGTGTCTTTGGACTCTGTCTTGATCCAGGCTGAAGCTGCCAGAAAGAAAAAGCGAGCCGCCACTGGACTTGATGGCGTCAGCCGGCGCGATATCTTGCTGGCCGACCCAGCCACTCTAGCCAGCCTGGAATCCATGTATCGCAGAGCTGAAGTAACAGGTGAGTGGCCGTCACAGCTTGTGGCGGGAAAGGTCCACTCGTTGGCCAAAACAGAAGCGGCATCAGCCGTAGGCGATTATCGCCCTATCACCATTTTTGGACTTGCCTATCGCATTTGGAGCAGTGTGCAATCCCGTCATTTGCTGCGTGCTGCTGAGACATGGGTGGATGACAGTGTTTTTGGAAACCGTTGTGGGAGACAGGCAGCCAACCTCTGGAGCCAGTTGCTCCAGCTGATCGAAGAAGCCTATGCAACGGCTACTCCCTTGGCTGGCATTTCAGCTGACTTGGAAAAATGCTTCAATTGCATTCCCCGTTACCCTGCTTTGTGCCTTGCGGTCCTTGTTGGTACTCCCAATCAGGCCACCACAGCCTGGAGCGGTGCCCTTGCTCATATGTGTCGGCATTTCAAAGTTCGAGAATCCTTTTCACAGGGTTTTTTGACCAGCACTGGACTTGCAGAAGGGTGTGGCTTGAGTGTCTTTGGCATGTTGTTGGTGGACCATCTTTTTGCCTGTTGGATGCGGTTTCAAGCCCCTGCTGTGCAGTGCCTGACGTATGTTGACGATTGGCAGTCCCTGACCCGTGACCCTGATTTTGCTGTCCGCCAGCTTGCCTTGGTTGAGCGTTTTGCCGGCATGTTGGACTTGACTGTTGACAGGAGAAAGACGTTTGGTTGGGCAACCTGTCCTGAACTCCGGCGCTCCATGCGTACGTGTGGGATTCCTGTTTTCCATCATGCCCGGGAACTTGGGGGACACTTTGGGGTATCCAAACAGTACACCAATCGTACTGTTGCTCAGAGGCTGGTGGACTTAGATGACTTTTGGACCAAACTCAAAGCTTGCAAAGCACGCCACCATGCAAAGACCTTTCTGTTGAGGGCTGTTGCTTGGCCACGTGGACTGCATGCCATTGCCAGTGCCCCCATTGGAGATCAGATTTGGTTGGATTTGAGGAGGAAAGCTGTGAAAGCCATTGGTTGGCAGAGGCCGGGAGTCAACCCGTCTGTCCTCTTGGGCCTTGTTGAGTTTTCTGTTGACCCTCAGTTTGTGGCGTTGCTTTGGACCTTGCGGTCCTTGCGACTTCACTGCCCGATTGACTTCTGGGTGGCGTCTGTTGCCCCGTTGGCGCATGGTGACCTTGATCTCCCTCCCAACTCCATGGCATCCATTGCTTTGCAACGGGTTCAAGCGGCTGGTTTGTCTGTTACCCGTCAAGGAATGTTGACTGATCGGTTTGGGTCCTTCTGTCCTCAATCGTGCAACAATGCAGAGATCGAGCTCCGTCTTGCTTGGGCTTGGACTTCCGTGGTTGCCCACAAGGTGTCTCACCGTGCTGAATTTGATGGACTTTGGCAAGCCGACTTGGCCACCACCCGAAAAGCCTTGCTGCAGCTCTCAGCGGATGATCAGGCAATGTACCGGCTTGGGCTTGCAGGTGGACTTTTCACTGAACGGTACAAATCCAAATGGACAGATCAGGCAGACAAATGCAAGTGGTGCGGCGAGGTCGACACCCTCCACCATAGATATTGGTCGTGCCCACAGCATGCTGACTTACGTGCATCCCTTGCGCCAGACGTGCCGGCACTGTTGGATTGGATTCCAGCTGCCCTCTCACTTCGAGGGTGGGCGTTGTTGCCACCTACTTGGTCAGAATGGATTCAACTCCTTGTGGATTTGCCAGCTGATGCTCCTCCTCCGGCCTTTGGATTTCCGTCTGGGTCCTGGTCCGATGTGTTCACTGATGGCTCCTGTCTTTTCCAGGCGTCTCCGGCGCTCCGTTGTGCTGCTTGGTCTGCTACCTTGGTGCCTCCTTTTTGTGCTGGTTGGAGTCCGGGTGATGTGCGCGTGTTGTGTGCCTCCTACCTTCCTGGTGTGTGCCAGACTGCCTATCGTGCTGAGCTGTATGCGGTGGCCTATACTTTGCATTGGGCAGCAGTGCAGAATGCAGCAGTTCGAATTTGGACAGACTGCAAAGGGGTGGTCTCGAAGTTCCACCTCCTTGTGCGTGGTGGCCAGAGGCTCAACATGAATCGCAGCAATGCAGACTTGTGGTCCTGGATTCTTCAATCTGTGGACAAGCTGGGAAGCCATCGTGTCGATGTGGTCAAAGTTCGAGCACACCTTCACTTGCGAAGTGCTCTCACTAAGCATGAAGCCTGGATGATTTTTCATAATCAGTATGCTGACAAGGCGGCGAGGCTTGCCAATCAGATGCGCTCCCAGTCTTTCTGGACAATATGGGAGAGACATGCCAGAGCAACTGCAACAGCAGAGCTTTTGTTTCAACAAGTGAAGAGTTTACACATTGCAATTGGGCGGAGACAGGTGCAGGACAGTGTCAATTTGACCGCAGATCCTGTCGTTGCACCTGCGCGCCAGACAAGGGAGTTTGTTCCATGGTTTGTGCTGGGAAGCTGGCGGGGAGCTATGTTGCCTCAGGCCGCCCGACTTTTTGGCACGGAGATTGTGCGCAAGACTATTTCATGGTTTTTTGCTCGGCTTGCATTGGGTCAGGGAGCACAACCGATTTGGGTGTCGTTCACACAATTGTACATCGACTTCCAATTGACGTGGGGCCACCCTGGACCCTTGAAGATACAGCAGCGTTGGGTTGACAGTGATCAGCGCCCTTATCTTGATGCAGGCGCCATCTCATTCAAGCTTCGAGTTCGTTGGTTTAGACAGCTGCTTAAAAAGGTGTGGCAAGAAGCTGGAGTGCGGCTGGGCCTTGACCAATGTTGGCCCAGTTCAACTCAGTTGCAAGCATTTTTACCATCGGCTGCTGTCCCATGGGACGCTCGAGCTCTGGACGAAACTGAGCAATGGCTGGAAGAGACGCTTACGCGTCCTTGCGTACGCAATGCAGATGCCCTGCTTTGTTTGCCCCTGGCGGCGCAGAACCGCAACATGCGGATCACGTAGGGGTAGTCTGGGCTTGGGTGACAAGAGAAGGGTGCGCCTCGCTCCGCTACCTGAGCAGGTGCCTGTACCGAAAAGTTTGGCGAAAAGTTTGGTGGTTTGGAACATTTTTTCCATATATATGGGAAAATAATCCCAACTGACGAACTCCATCATTTTTCAGAGGGGTTGGCTCAACCACCAACCAGGCGGCCGTTGGCTCTCGCTGACCACCGCCGCGTCCTTGGCGCTGCGGCGGCACACGGACTTCGTCTTCGGCGCGGGGCTGCGCGAGGAGATCTTTGTGCCGCTGAGCCGGGCGGCACGGGAAGGTGGGCCCCAGTGGGGATGGGGACCCGTTGGGGATGGACTTTCCAGGAAATGCCTGGTGATTTAAACTGTTTAAACTATTTTAAACCAAGAAAAATGGGTGATTTCACCATGCGAAATGGGATTTCAAGATGATTTCATGGGATTGATAGCGGATCGGGATTGATGTTTTTTTATACTAGGTAAGTTGGTGAAGATTACTTGGTTAACGTTAGGGTTGATTAATTAGGAGGATATAGTTCTAGTTTATCGGATTTAAATTTGGGGGCCTCCAGCCCGTGGGGATGTTCTGCAGGAATATGAAAAATCAATCAAAACACACACATCTATATATTATTATTAATTACATATTTATAAATATATTTATATTATTAAATATATATTATGATTATTTTTATTATCATGATTATACAAATATAAATATCATAATATATATTTAAATATATATATATTGTTATATTATTATATTATTTTACTATTATTTTTATTAAATATATATATATATATATATATTGAACTAAAAATTATACATATTATGTATTATTTATTTTTAATATATATATATATTATATTATTTATATAT
>Ga0126342_10017816_pt1 | contig 12245 bp, 10 predicted proteins | sample Cyp1metagenome_FD_92528 | JGI IMG/M metagenome (GOLD analysis project Ga0126342, IMG submission 92528) | Coral microbial communities from Lord Howe Island, Old Settlement Bay, Australia - Cyphastrea 1 metagenome | ecosystem: Host-associated > Invertebrates > Cnidaria > Coral ... | reverse complement strand
GTGCAGTGTGAGGTGTGGAGTGTCGAGGGAAGGACACGGTCGGGACAGGTTGTCTTTGAACTATAGGTCATTTATGTTTGGGAAACTTCCGCCGCCGGCTTGCCCGGGTCTATGTTATGCTATGCCATGATGAGCCTGATCTATAAATAGCATATCGTAGTGTTTGGTCAGGAGTTTCAAATAGTAATTGACATTGACATTATATTTTTTGCTGCCCGGCTCTGAGTCGTCAGAAAGTCAAGCTGGCGACTTTGGTGCTTGCAAAACCGGCTCTGGTGGCTGGCCATTTGCAGATGGAGCCTCCTGGCGAACTCGAATCTCACCACCCCTTGTACTGAGTCATACTGCGTCCAAAGTGCAAAAACAAACAAATTCGGGCATTTGATAGCTTTGATGGTGAAGGAATGTCCAATTTGTTTTGAAGTGACTCGGATTTGCAAGGAGATTTGTCTACTATCTGTTTGTCTATGGATTCATCTGGAGACCTGAGGTGTTCATCGAGTCCATGTACCGCGCACTGGCGAGGCCCTATGCTCAAGCCATCGCAGGCAACTTCAGCTTCGCCCACTTCGGGGAGTCTGGGCACTTTCGAAGCACGGCAATGAAGATAATGAAGTCTGTTCCAATCTGTTCCAGCGTATTCGGTTGGTCAAATTGGTCAAAGCACCACTGTTTTGGTGGTTTCAGGAAAGACGACAGACGATGTCATTGGAGGATATATGTGGATATATCACAAACCCTGAAGTTCCAGTTTGCGTTAGCCATTTTTGTGAAACATGGATAGACATGGCGCATTGCTCTGGCTCCAGTGCTCAGGACTAGAATTCTTGGCAGACCCAAATATCAAGAAGCCGACAGTGCTGTCCACTCCCGACATCATTTACCCCGCTGGATTCAGCTTGGTTGTCAGTTTCTTGTCACGAAAGCTAGCTTTTGCTAGCTGGTGTCCCTCTTGCTTTAGCAAGGTATTGGGGGCTGGAATCTCCAATCGCATGAAACTTCATAGTTATCTAACCCTCCTCGCCCCCACCTCCCTGGCTGGTTCCAGTTTGCGCACGGCCCAACCTCCCTGGGGACACCGTCGGCATGTCGCCACTTGCAGCAAAATCAGCAGCATCCGCATCCTCAGTATGATTGGCATCGTCAATAGCAGATGCTTCAAGTCACTGGTGCAGCGTCGCTCACTATTGGCATGTTCATGGCTAGCCCTAAAACGTAGCTTCATTCTCATTTTAAACCTTCACACGTAGTTTCCAGTCAGTTCTCACCATGGCAAGTTTGTCTTGGACAGAAAATTCCTTCATGCAGATGAGTTTGCAAAGATCCTTCCGGAACAATTGCGCTGACATGCTTCCGTTTTTTGTCCTCATGACATCGTACCTAGCCACGCTTCCAACATCTTCTCTTGCAACTTCTATCTATATCTATATATATATATATATATATATATATACAAGCCTTGAAAGGTCCACTCCGATGCTGGGGGTGGACCCTTGAAATCCTTGAATCTTCTTCCTGTTTAGTGACCACCACGCTACTGAGTGGGAGTTTCCTCATTATGTGTGCGCGTTACATATTCGTGTTCTCGTCATATGTGACATTGATCCCCCTTCAATGTGTCGCATTCATTCTATAACAAAACATGGAAAGCCTTGTGGACATAACATCCTTTAATACAAACGAGTTTGCGAGTATACTTGGTGTTTTCATGCCAAGCTACTTGCCAAGCTAGCTTTCGTCACTTACCCTTGGGCCTCAAGTCTCAGCGCACAGAAAAGGTGCGGAAGGAAAACTCATCGATCATCCAACCTTTGTCCTTTCTTTTACAGCTGACGGATGCTGACGGGTGTTTTGGTGGGACAGATGGAAAGCCTTTGATGGCAGCTACTCGTAGTTGCGAAGTTTCACAAATCCACGACATCAGTTTGATTTTTAGTATCTCTCTTGACACATTTGAGGTCCGCCTGATGCTTGCGACATTGAGTATCTCACTGGCATTGTTCATCTTCGAAGCAAATCAACAGTGGCCTTCGGTGAAAAGGTGATCGTTCAGGCCGTGTGAAAGACTTCCCTTCAATTTGGAGTTAGCGCTGCAGCAGAAATTCGGCCAAAATATACACAAGCACACTCGACTCCTCGAGCTTTAGGGTTTGCACTCTCGTAGCCTCTGAAATGCCTGCGCTGGCTGCAGGTGTTTCCAAAGGGTCAAGAGCTGGTGGTATAGATACAAGGAGGAGTTCGAGGGAGTTGCAGAAGCAAAAATTAGAAGAGTAACCGGCGAGATCCAGCGAGCGAGTTTTAAAAGAAAACGGCTAGACTCACGGAAACATTACGGACTGGTGTTACTGTTACTGTTGTTGCTGTTGTTACTGTTGTTGCTGTTGTTACTGTTATTACTGCTGTTACTGTTATTACTGTTGCTGTTGTTGTTGTTGTTGCTGTTGTTGTTGTGGTCCTCGTCCTCGTCCTCGTCGTCGTCGTCCTCCTCGTCGTCGTCGTCGTCGTGGTTGTTGTTGTTGTTGTTGTTGCTGTTGTTGTTTCCCAGCGTTGTGCTCATATTTTGGAGGAGCTGCCGGTGAACGAGCAATGAATATTATCCAATGAAAATTGTCACATTTCGAGCTTTTGGTTTGCCAATTAATTGAAGTTGGGGTGGCAAGTCTAGCTTCCCAGAGAGTGTTAAACATTCTCTGGAAGAGTGCTGTGTACAAATTTAATGTCAACCATGCAGGCAGACAAGCCAGCTTTGAGCGTTGCTCTTGGAGGAAGCCTGATAAGGATCAGGGCAGATAGACTTGTGAAGCAATTGCAGTTTGTACATACGCAGCATGCGCCATCAGGTCTACCTCAATCGGGGCCTAGATGCTGAAAGCTGTGGGCCACGAAATTGAGTCTGCGAAGTCAGGTCTAAAAGCCGTCCGACAAAACAAACAAAAAAACATGTGCCACGAGAGACATATGTCTTGTCAACGTGCCAGACAATGGATTCTTGAAAACAGGCATATTTGGTTGTCCAAAATAGGGGTACCCCAAAATCCAATGGTGTATCAGCATTTTTCCCCATAAGTTTGCCTATTTGGGGTACCATATTCTGATTATTCTGCAACCTGCGGAGTGCAAGAAGTGGCACCTAGCACAGGTGGCACACACCATGATGCTAGAGCGGCAGGTGCGACGATTGGTGTTTGGTTCGAGCATGAGTCATGGCAAGGACAATGTAAGGGGACGATATATGATTCGGATCTTTCTATAAGATACACAACATAACATAATATATATATAATATATTTATACATACAGTACGCACATAATATATACACTCGTATATATATAATTATATATATAATTTAATATAATATACTGCTCTTTATCGCATTTGCATGCATTTGGTGTTTCACAGAAAATGAAAGATGACTTCCTCTCAGAGTCCGAGTAAGTAGCTGTCTGTGTTTGCGCTTCCGGAGGCTGTCCGGCCGTTCCAAATTTCTTTGAATGAGCTGCTGAAGCAGGTGTCTTCCTGAGAACTGGTTTTTGATTGTCCAAATCAGAAGAATCTGTTGACACAATAGTGTATTCCTGTTCTGAAATGTAATATTAGATGCAACAATGAAGCATCCCCGGCTGGTAATGGTAAAGAAACATTTTTCATTCATTTGCAATTTTCCTTTGAGACAGTACAATGTTGTTTCAACAAGCAATACCACAAAAAACTATGGAGGAATCCTCTAAAAGATGCAGCATTCCTTAAAAAAAAACGCAATCTTCTTCCAAATGACATGGTATCCCTTTAAGTAAGCAACATTCCTGTGCCATATGTAGCGTGCCTTGCAATTTGCAGCTGCCTTTTTAATTTGCACAATTCATGTCAAAAAGCGTTATATTATATCCAATGCATCAAAGCAGTATTTCTTGAAAATCCTGTGAAGATGACTATGTTGCTTACACATGGCAATTTTCCCATAAGACAAAATAGTAGTCTTTTCAAGAAGCTGCAAAAATAGAAGGTCTTTTCTTGACACATGCAGTATTCCTGTTGGAAAGGTTCAGTCTTGCTTGTTTGTTTTTTTTTACAGCTCTTTCTTTAAGGGAATTCATGCATTTATTCAATATGAGAGAATGTGCACTCTTCTTAATCAATTGTTTCCATCATTTTGCAGAGGGTACTTCCCAAAATGATGCTTTATACTCCCAAGGAAATCCATATTATTTCAGGAAGAGTGCTGCATATGTAAAAGGATTACATTTCGGAGTAAAGGTTCATTTTCTTAAGAGACTATTGCATCTCCCTCAAGGAGGTTTTACTTTTTGAAGAAAAAACCAAGACCTTCCACACATTCTTCAAAGAACACCATTTTGTTTTGATAAAAGGACATAAAAGGACCACTATATACGCAAAAGAACTCCATCTTGAAATTTTGAAATGAGGTTTGACTGTCTGAGGGAATCTTGCACCCTTTTCAAAGAGATGATGCACTTTCTTGAAGGGAAATATTCCAGATAGTTATATATAAACATTCACTTCAAAGGATGCCATGATCACTAAAAAAGACAATCGTATTTATAATAAACGGATCTTAATTTGAAATGGTGTTGGAATCTGTTAGCAGAAGGCTCCATACTTATTGAAGTTGTTTTTTCAAACTAGTACTGCACTCTTTTCAAATAGATATTGCAATCTTTCAATGCACGAAGTCAGGCCACACTTTCTTTACAGAATATCACGTGCTTTGAAAAATACGATTTGGGATCACAGATATTGGAGGATTGTATGTTTAAAAAATGCCAAACCCATGTCCTAGCTGCACTTTGTTTGCTTTATTTTTTCAACGTTTTCGGCATTGGTTTGTTTTGAAAAGTGCTGCATCCCTCAGAAAGCTAGATTCAGATGAATTCCTCAATGAAATACAAAAAATTGCCCTCAACCCATGCCCAAGTCTCTGAGCATATGACTTTTCGATTTTTCCCAATTTGGGGGGACGAAGGCCGGAACTAGCCGGAGTCATGATGTAGGATGTTATGAACTGGATTAATCAGGATTAATCCAGATTAATAAGGATCAGAGAAAAAACCTCAACAGATTTGGCAACTAGTCTAGATGTCAGAGTAGTTGTGGACATATGTTTTTTTGGTTTGGATTAATCATGATTCATCAGGATTAATCTTGGTGGAAGTGAGACAGACCAGAGCGTTGAGGTGCCAGACACATGCTTTTGTGAAGAGACGTGCTATGTGATAGCCTACATTCAGAACGAACCGTTGTGAGCGTGGATAGCCTACATTCAGAAGGGATTGTTCTGAGTGTGAATTTCTTCATTGAATGTCTACCCCAAAAGCTTGAAATTCACCGCTCACAACATGCCTTTCCGTATGTTATACGCCTATCACATATATATTATATATTTTAAAGATCATATTTAGACATGCCCACATGGGGGACGGGGGACTGCTCAGCTATGCGCCACCCAAACCGCCGAGGTGCTGAAGCTGGAGAACGAAAAAGAGGTGTCCTTGGGACATCGAATGAAGAAGGATCCCAATGTTTGGTCAGAGCCACCCGTGCCGCTGTGCACAGCTGCTGTGCACTACATTTGCACCAGACAAGTTGGGGGTTTCTCTCGTAGTGTCGTTCTGCATATCTAGCATACACTTGCGGTTTCGAAACCGCTTCACATCCTCAAACCATTTGACGTTCATTTTTGACCAGTGTTGATACTACACCTGCAAAGCGCGGCAGCACGACCATGCGGGAACTTGGATCAAGGCACAGTAGGACACTTAAGACACGGAGGACACAGCATGGCGCGATCCCTGCTCTTCGCCTGCGCAGCGTGCGCAGCCTACCGAGCGACTGGGCGAAATCGGTACCCGCATGTGTGCACCTCACCAAGACCGCAATCCACAGCTATCCGCAGCCAAGGCATTCGCAGAATGTCCAGCAGAGTTGCCTAAGTGCGCCAAAAACTCAGATCTTCACTGGTTCCAATGTTCTTAATTACCACATGGATAATATGTCAAAATGTGTCAAAAGATGAGGCCTGAAATGTTTGATGCAAATACATTGATCTCTGGCAGGAGATGATTGGACAGACTTGTTCCGAGCTTGGTTCTTTGTAGGTCGGTCGCATGTAACGTTGGCAATAAAACCATTTCCCCTGATATTCAAAGTCGGAAATCATGGTTTAGTAGAGTAGAGAGAAATTACACATATTTGAGACCAAAATTTATGGGATGTATACTATTAGAGGGATGGGATTATTCAACGATATGAAGTGCTGAAAGTTGCCAGCAGCAAAATGACCTCATCTTTACCGAAGTAATTTGAAATTAGTCAAGCGCGCCAAAGTTGTTTTTTTCCATTCAAGACTCATCAAGACTCCATCCCAACTCCGACAGATCTAAGGTGGAGACTACACCTGTTGCAGCGGCATGCAGACAAGCTGCGGAGCTGGATCTGTTTGCGCTGGTGAAGAGTCCAGGTGCCAAACTCAGTGGACCACGTTCCTAACTGTAAATGCCACATTCCAGGTTCACTCATTTCGCCACGTTCACTCATTTTCCAGGTGTGGTGAACGATCTATTTGCAGTGGCATTAGTTCTGTGACGTGGTTGCACAATCTTACAAATTGTACAGACAGTGTTGGAGAACGTTTCAACAGACTCAAACTATGCCTTCAACTCACCACTCATTGAAAGCCACTGGTGCTTTTATGATGTCAATTGATTCCACATCAATCGGCATCATGCATCATGCCTCGGGTATCCTGGGGTTATCTGGGGTTGCTGTAATTAATACAGAATGTCACTGGAAAACCAGGTTTGCGGGCCACTTTCTCAATGCACTGGCCTTGGTGCTGTGTGCGACGGAGCTGGAGCAGCAACGGAAACCATGCAGCCGATGCAACCCATGAAGCCGATGCAACCCATGAAGCCCATGGAGCCCATGAAGCCCATGGAACCAATGAAACCGATGGAGCCCATGAAGCCCATGGAACCAATGAAACCGATGGAGCCCATGAAGCCCATGGAACCAATGAAGCACCCTCCTCGGAGCATTAGGCTTTGATTACTTTGCTGTGCCAGAGAATACGGTGACACAAAGTGACTATGATGGTGCGGACCACTGACATTGTGATTTTTTTTGGTGACTTCTATGCCTCAGGTTCCAACCCTTTAAATCGCCCAGCGAGCAGCCAAAGGAGGTGGGGTTTTTAGCGGTCCATCATCCCGTCATTCCATTGCGATGTGCATTTGTGGCGATTCAGTGGCAGATTGGAAGGTTCACAACCATGGCTGCATCATCGGTGCATCGTGCAGCTCGGCAGTTTGATATGTTTTGATCCGTTTGGGTTTGTCTGAAAGTAAGGTACCCCCTAAATCCACTGGTATTCCGTATTCCACAGGTTTATCATATTTTATCATCATTATCATGATTATCCCCACTAATTAAATAGACATAAATATCATAAATGGGGGATATTAGAGCATTTTCAGGCACCCAGCCCATCTCAAGAAGTGCTGTTTGTGAGGTGCTGGCCGTGCTGTTTCCAGCATGAATGGCCTGGAGGTGTGTTGTCAAGCTGACTGCAATGATTGCTCAGTCAGCGAGCAACTTGCAGCAATATGCAGCAGTATTGTTTGGTTGATTCTTGCCGTCCAGTCTACGGGTGTGTTCTGAATGATTTTTACATGATTTGACTTCAGGGGATCTTGTGTGACTTTGTAACCAGATATATTCCCTGTTCTAAGAATCCCAAACACCCAAATTCTCCCAACCACGACTCAGTAGACTCAGTAGACTCAGTAGACTCAGTAGACTCAGTAGACTCAGCAGACCCAGTCCACAAAAGGTTCGAAAGTCGCTCGAGGTCATTTTCCAACGGTGTGTTGACCACAACTTGTGTATGCAGCGATGGCGATGACAGCCTTCTGGTGGCAAAGGACGCCAAACTTACCGTGACGCGGCAAATGACAGCAGAATTGATGGCACCATGGTGCAAAATGCATATTATATGCATATTATCGTCTTCCAATTTTGCAAAGAATCCTGGCCTGTTTCTGGCCACTACATTGTTTGGAGATGTTCGGCGTGATTCCATTGTCACATCAAGGCTGTTCACAATGATGGCTGCGATGTGGGTGACAGCTGTGATTCTCGAGGCAAGGCAGTAAGGCAAACTTAGGCAGTGTGCGAAGTTCATGTCATTTGCCGTGGGGCCGGGCTTCACAGATCGCTGCAGGTAGCTCCATGGTTGGGGGCCAAAAATTCTGCTGCCCAGCAGGCTGGGAGCTTGCGACCCGAGCTGCGTGGAAGTGTATCAGTTCTTGTAGTTCATTTATAGTTCTGAAGTTCTTACACAGAAATCATGACAAGTCATCACAAGCCGCCGCCCAGATTGTGCCAACGACTGCAGCCTGGAAGTGTCTCAGGGCAAAGTGATATCAGCCTCATGTCACTGTGCACAGCCAGTCAAGGCCTGGTTTCAGAGTCGGCAGTGTCAAATTCTTCCCTTTCCTGGCGGTCGCATGTAGTTGAGCTGTACGACCCAACAATAAACAAAGAGTCTAAGAGTATCCATTAAGATTCCTTGAAGCTGCCAACTAATAGATCTAATAGCCCAAATCAGAATCAAGACTGTCAAATCACTGTCAAATCTGCATTCAGAATCACGTGGATGCCTCGGCCTGCTCGGCCTGCCATCCACAGGGCTGGACTACTGCGGAGAAATGTGTGGCTTTCGCAGGTTTCGTCATCCTGTTGGGTGCAGGACGCGGTCAGTGATGTCAGTGATGTCGATGTGTTTTTGAAGTTATCAGATATACACACACAATATATATATATATACTAGTATATATTATATATAAACACATAATATTATAACACGTTTTTGTATTATTGTATAGTGTGTTTAATAAAGCTACTACAAGATTATAAGCTCCCCGTCTCAAGCTCCCCCTCTCAATGGAAATGTTTCTGAAAAGATACAAATTGAACCAAACTATAGTAACCCGGAAAACGAAAGAAACGTGGTGTACCATGATTTACCACTCATTATTTTAGCATAGGACTTTACTTTTCTATTTTGGGGTTTGTATAAAGATAGATGATATTCATGTGCTCAACGCGTGATTGGCTCCATGTAAGACTCCTTCTAGCAGCAATTAGTCAATTTCTATCAATTTCTGGCGAAATGGTTTGAATAAAAATTGATGGCATTGGAAGAGTTTGAACTTGCTGGAAGCATAGTAGGAGCCTATGCCTTGCACAAGCAGCAATCACCCGAACTTTCGCAGAAGCTGCTCCAATGAGCTTCGCGGTTGCAGATCTGTACAGTGTAGCTGCATTTTCCAGCTGGAATCTGGTTGGCCCAGCAGCCATCGTTGCTAGCTGGGACAACGCTTGACCTTGACATAGGAACCTGAGAAGGGCAGTGGGAATGCCGAAAGGCTGCCTGTACTATTTCTCAGATGTGCTCAAGCTTGGCATGGGAGGATTTTGTCAACATATATACTGTTTCTTCATGATAACTACGTAGAGAATCTTGCTAGCCCCAGTATGGCCCGATCAGCAGATTCTATTGTACACCGTTTGCAGCACTGCGAGCAACCGCGGCAATGAGTATAATGGAGTTTCTTCATACTGCTTCACCTGCTTGTAATGCTTTCTACCAGCGCACACAAAGGACGATTTCTTCGCACGCCAGCCCTGTTGTAGGAACTTTTGATGTGCAGTGCTTTGCAGCTGTGGAGTGCGATTTATACAATTGCGTTTTGACGCACACCACTTTGGCATGTGGGCAATAGACACAGTATTGGAGTTGATACATTCAAGGCACAACTCTTGTAATTACCATCGAATATTCTTACAGTTTCTTACAGCAGCGGTGCCCAGGTTTTGTGATAAGGCATTCAGTTGCTGCTCCATTGTGTGCCTATCGCCAGCCAGCTGCTTCTTTTAAGCTGAGAGCGCTAGCTGCCTCAGCCTGATTTTGCAAAGTCTGCCTTAAGTCAAGAGTATCAGCCAGACAGTCATCTTTGCCCATGCTTGTGTTTTTCCAGACATTTCAATACAATGTGGGACCTGCTTCTTCTAGCTGCAGCAGCAGTACACTTTGCAAAACCACTTGCATCGTGGTTACACTCGATTCTGTGCCACTTGCGCAAACGTAGCTACGAGCCCTTATCAAAAAGTCGGTTCTTTTTGAATTGCGCGCCATTCAGCACAATTTCAGCACTCCCATTACTGGCAATGGCAATGATACCGAGCGAGTTGACATAACATTTCGTGAAGCCGAAGCCCGCAGGTTTTACAGACCCTTGAGAGAAGACCTCCTGACCTATGCCGCGCAGGAGAAACACCAGAAGAAGCGAGATGACGAGATGTTTACCTGCAGTGTTTGTGTTGATGTTTGACGTTTGCCCCAGAAATGGGGTATACCACGGTATACCCCAAAATAGGATAAAATAGGTATAGGGAAAATGAGGATGACACATGATGAAACAGTGGATTTTGGGGGTAGCGTATTTTCAGTTGTGGTCAACTTGCGAGGACGTGATGTACCTACCCCTGCTACATCAACGGCTGTGTGATCAGCTAGGCGGGCAGCATGAGCCTGTGAGGGCAACAACGATTTCAGCGGTGAAACTGATCTTTGTCAGACGAAATGCTTCCGGCTAGCATTGAGATCATTGATGATCCTTGATGATCCTTGATGATCATTGATCCCCTTGCACAGTCGAAAGTCTAAATGATCTTGGTGTTTCTTTTAGTCAACAAGCAATTGAAACCGGGGGCTTCACTATTCAGGTGACCGCACTGGAAGCCGTGTGATGTCAAGGAGCCAAGAGTGACCTAGCCTGGTTTGACGGAAAGGTTGGGACATGTTGGGACAGAAACCTTCCAGTTGATGGCGAAGATATGGCGAAGTCATGCCAAGTCAGCAAATCCCTGTTTCAAGCGAAATCTAAGATGCTTTCGTGTCACCGTGTCACCATTCTCATCTCCCAACCTCACTTCCTTGGCATTTTCTTGGAACAACTGGAACGCTGTGGATGGTATTTGCCTAGTTGACTGGATGGACAGAAGTTTGCAGCGCAATCATGATAAACCATGGAGGTATGTGAACTACGCGCACATGAATCTGCACTTGTCTTCACCAAAGGCCCATCTGCAAACAAGCATGCTGCAAAGTACTGATGTAAAAACGTGTCCAGACTTGCACGATTGTTCAATGTTTGTTTATCGTATGTAAGGAGCGCTACATCATACTGTAAATGTCTGTAAATCATCATAATTCATCATGAGATTTAGTTGAGATATGTTGAGATATGTTGAGATGGGGGGAAGCACATAACTGCCCTAATTACTGTCAATGGTCCATAGGCTGCAGAGCGCCGAGGTCTTCGCCTTCAGGCGATGGATTTTTTTTTCGATATATTTACGATTGGCTATTGATTGGCTTGAGACTCAAGCTTAAGCCCGCTGTTTAACTGTTTGAGATGAAAATAGATGGTTTAAATATGTTTAAATATGATTAAATAATTACTGAATAACTGTATAACTACGTTGAAATTGAAAAGGAATTCTAAGGGGTCATGGAGATGGCGAGGGGAAGGAATCACCGCAAAGTTAATGAAGCCATCAACCTCCAACGTACCTCACTTCTGCTAGGCGATGCTCGCAACTCAGACAGAGGCTGGAACATGAACCCAGTGCGGAGTTGGTGGACCTGGTCGAAGGAAGTTTAGAAGTCAAACTTCCGACAATATGGACAAATGAAAAGCAGAGGTGGGAAGAGTCAGAGAAGAGAAGAAGAAAGAAGATCAAAAAAGAGAAAGTCTCAGAAGAAAGAAGATCCAGGTGCGCGAAAAGGTAGCACAGTCGCGAAACACTGTGTTGTTCCAATGATTTGAGGCTCCAGAGGGTCGAAAAGTAGGCTCGCTCAAGCGGCGGGTGCGGAGCCAGCTGGCCAGATGAGAGATGAACTTGCACGCCGTTGTGGCGCGAAGCACATTTCCAAGTCAAAATGCACAAAAGCACACCAGCTCCGGACCACTTTTGGAAGTTTCGATGTCGAAAAAGCACACGCCGGTGTAGCGCGAAGCACACTTCGAAGTCAAAATGGAGAAACCACACCAGCTCCGGACCACTTTTGGAAGTTGAGATGTCGAAAAAGTGCACGCCGTTGTGGTGTGAAGCACATTTCGAAGTCAAAACGTAGAAACCACACCAGCTCCGGACCACTTTT
>Ga0126342_10017815_pt1 | contig 12245 bp, 8 predicted proteins | sample Cyp1metagenome_FD_92528 | JGI IMG/M metagenome (GOLD analysis project Ga0126342, IMG submission 92528) | Coral microbial communities from Lord Howe Island, Old Settlement Bay, Australia - Cyphastrea 1 metagenome | ecosystem: Host-associated > Invertebrates > Cnidaria > Coral ... | reverse complement strand
ATCGATAGATCGATAGATCGATAGATCGATAGATCGATAGATCGATAGATCGATAGATCGATAGATCGATAGATCGATAGATAGATAGATAGATAGATAGATACATACATACATACATAGAAGATAGATAGGTAGGTAGGTAGATAGTCAGAGAAAGAGAGCGAAAGAGAGGAGACCTCAAGCACCTTTCGGTCCATCAGTGGATTCGCTCTGCCATCCCTGATTCACAAAAACGAACCTCTCCTATAGGTTTCCTATTTTTGAAACTTCCGCCACCGCCTTGTGCGGTACTACTGGTAAATATATGATAGATTGAGAGTATAGGTCAAACTTGGGTAACTCAATAATAAATGCTTATGACTAAACAGAATCGAACATCTGTGCTCCCATAGGGTCAAGTCCTTCAGGTAATCCTGGCTGCCATTGATTGCTCTGGTGATGACTTGGGGAGTGTTGATGGCAGGTGAATCACCATCAGTGCTAAGCACATGAAAGTAGAAGTACTTCTCCTAGAAGAGCAGCAATCTGTTGACTTTTTAAACACCATGCTTCAGGGAAACAATTCAATGGCGTTTATGACCCCCCATGGAGCGGAAACTACCACACGCATGTGATCCACAAACCATCATTTGCACAACCTGTGGATAGGTTTTATTAAATAAAACCAAGCAAAAATCTCTGGTGTTTAAACCACTATTAATTTGGGTAAATCCACCTCTTGGCTTCCCAAAGATATGGAGATTTTGGTCATGAGCTATGGAAAATGGGTGTATATGGGTGATTTATACCCTCTGGTAAACATACAAAAAGCTATTGAACATGGCCATGGAAATAGTTGATTTACTAAGATTTACCCATTAAACATTGTTTAAACATGGTGATTTCCCATAGCTATGCTAGTTTACCCTAGAGTAGAGTAGACCACCTTCCCAGGAACCCTCCCAGCGGAATGTTCGGTGCCCGACATCAGCATGTCGTTCTTCATGAAGGTGTTGGAAGCTTCCCTCAGCAGTGGAGATCAAAGTGGAATGCTAGCTGGGAATATTTATACATATATATATAGTACATTATATACGTAACTGGGCCATAAGTTGCACATCCACGTGATTCCCCCATATTCATCATATTCCCCACGCATGATTCTGAATAAATTGAGGTACCCAATTTCACTGCTTCCCCTATTTAAAATCAATACCTTGGATGAAACATGTGGTTGGTGCTTGATGTTCCCTTAATCCAGTCCATGATGAATCAATATTTCTACATCGTTATTCATGATTACTATACATGCCAACATATGCTAATCACTAATCACCAACCATAAATCATAGTATTGCCATGTATTACCCATAAAATGTTTATCCATAAAGTTGGTGTTAAATGGTGTTAACCATCGCGCGCTTGCTTTTAATATCTTTTCATAGCCAAATGTTCATTGAAATCTGCGCCAACCAAGGTCTTCTGGTGGAAATCCACCGTCCAACAGTTTCTGGAATGCCGCTTGCAACCGCCGAAGTTCCAGTTGCTGAAGAGTCAAACCTGCTTCAGCCAGCTGTTGAACCCTGAATCCAGCATCTTTCAGTTCCTGCAAGGAGAAGCCCGCCTCGTGCAAGCACGAAAATTTCAGCCCAGACTCTCGAAGTTCCAAAGCCCCCACTTCGAACACTTCGACAAAAAGGATTGCAAAGGCATTGCCAAAGTTCGGGTGGTCCACCCCCTCTTGCACTAGCTGTTCAAGCTCAAAGGTCACTCCATCCAATTGCAGTTCCTGAAGCGTGAATCCACGTTGCCATAGCTGCAGGGGTGTGAACCCTGCCTCCCTAAAATGCCTCAATTCCATCCTAGCCTCGCGAAGTTGTGGAACTGTCAGGCCGCCCAGGGCCAACTCTCGAATGTTCAACCAATCATTTTGAAAGTCTTGGAATGTGAATCCACCCTCTATCAGCTGCTGGGCTTCGAAACCAGCCTCTTTCAAGTCAGCAAAAGCCAATCCAGCTGCCCGCAAATGCTCAACTGTTAGCCCTCCTTCCACCAGCTCTTGAGGTGTGAATCCCTCCTGTCGTAACTCCTGAAAAGTAAAGTGGCAGTCCTGGAAAAGACGGTCGGCTGTGACACCAGCTCTCCGTATGTCTTGAGCCCTAAACCCAGACTCTCGAAGTTGTGGAGGGGTCAAGCCTGCCCGCTGAAGCTCTCTTAGCAAGAATCCGGCACGTCTCAACTCCACCAACGTACATCCACGATCCAAAAATTCTTGGGGTGTAAAGCCGGAACTTCGCAACTCTGAAAGATCGAATCCCGCAATTCTAAAATCCTGCAAGGTAAATCCTGCTGCAAGCATCACTGGCAATGTGACTCCAATATCTCGCCACTCCTCAATCGCAAAGCCACCATCAAAGAGCTCTTGCAATGTAAAGTGTTCAGTCGCCAAGGTTTCAAGAGAGAAACCAGCTTCTCGAAGTTCCAGAGTGGAATATCCAATCTCTACAAGATCTCGCAGAGAAAATGCTCTGTGTTGCTTCCGTTGCTTCAGAAGTTCTGTTGCTGTGAAACCTGCATCACGAATCACGTTGGCACAACCGCAGTCGCGCAGCTCTTGAGGTTTCACACCCGCCTTTCGAAGTACCTCTGGATGGAAGGACATGGCAGTGACCATGCGTATCCATGCCCTTCGACAAGACGGAAGTACCACCACTGGTGCTGCTATGTCAGGCTCCGAATCTCGAACCAAGCGTAAAAAATCAATCAGAGGCAAAAACACCTGAGCCCATAGGATCCATGTATGGTATATATGCTAACATTTGGGGTATATTGATGGGATCCATGTTACCATATATAGCAGCACCATGGATCCGTCATGGGGAGGTCCTCATAGTCAACAAAAGAGGTGTCCCTCTGCATCCAGTTGATGCCATCGCTCCGAAAACATCGAGGCTAGGTCTCACTTGGATGATTTTTTCACCATGCCGGGCTTCCGCGGACGGCGAAGGACAATGGTCATACAGTGTAAAAATGTCTGTGACTGTGTTGAAACAGAAAAGGTCGTATGTGGTGATGAAAATGTGGATGTGGGAAATGGATGGAAATGGAACACGGAACCTAGCATCAAGGCTATAGTCACTACTTTAATTGCGGTTGAAAACGTGACATCTCCATATGTCTTGGGTGCTGGTCTCTATCCCTCCTACGCGCTTTGACGTTTGGGCCGACAACGATTTAAGTAGGGTTGTTGATTAGGATGGTCATCCAAGCAGCAAGCACTCGCCGCCAGACTGGTGTGAAGGCATTCAACGATTTTATCCTCAAGGAGACCTGGAAATTTTGCCAGCCTAGCCGCTGCTATATAATATACCTTCATTTGTCAAACATAGTGATCACAAGTTTTTGTTCCAGTGGTTGATAATTATGTGTGTGTGTTCCTGAATGCTCGTTATTTTCACATGCATTCTTCATAGGATAAGTTTCGAATAGATTCTTTTCCTTGAAGCCAAGCAAACGTTGTTCCTGGCATTGTTCGCAGCGGATCACTTAAAGAAAAATTGAGATGCAGCAATTGGCGCCTTAAACCCAAGCACCTCCTCCTGAATTTCTGTGCCACTCAACCATTTTCCACGATTTTAAGGTTGTTGCTCAATTTTGGGAGCAATGTGCTAGCTAAAGTTAGAAAATTCGTTCGTGGTAGCGGAGGTAGTTGCTCCAGGATTATAAATAGAGCCCATGACAAGCCTTGGCTTACGATGATGTTCGAGGATGGTTCATGGATGTTCGTGGAACCACTATGATTCATATTCAATGAGGAGTTCTACAAAAGCACCAACGCTGCACATGACACAACAAATGACGACTAAGATAGCACCCTCCCACAATGGAAATTCTTTTGAAGATGCCGTCGATGACTAGGTGGGAGGGAGCACGAGGGGAGGGCGCAGCGCCTCCTCCCCAACCTACATACAGTACTTGTTCTGTTTCTTCTTGTGCTGCTTGTTCTTCTTGTTGACCTTGCGGTTCTTGCTGTTCTTGTGGTTCTTGCTGCCCTTGTTCTTGGAAGATGATACTGCTGCTGCTGCTGATACTAAGGAGGAGGAGGAGAAGGATATTGTCGATGAATGTTTGGTGTCCGATGAGGGCGACTACCCCAAGACTGTTTGAGAACGAGATGCAAACCCAATGTGATGTTATAGGATTTCGTGTGTTTATTGTCTCAACGAGTAATGGCTCGAGATCTGTAATGGTTAATAGAGATTTTTTCTGCGATTTTTATGTTTCATTGTCTCTTATACTGTGCCGGAAATCGAATGAAGACTAGAATTTCAAAATGAAAAGGGTGTTATGAAATTTTTGAGTCAGGTATACGGACTGAACTGTCGTCGCGAGTCATTACTACACCTAGGCGCTTAAGTATGTTTGATACGCGCAACAAATGACAATAATTGACTGATGCTCGGATGTATAGTTGTGCGATCGTTGAGCAGGGCTATATTAGGCTGAAGGGGAGGTTCGTGGGGCCAAAGCCAGCGCAGCGTAGTAATTACATGCGGCTTAGTGCGTACGATCCATTTTATATCTAAGTGAGGGGGGGTGCGTGAAAAATGACACGTTTGGCGTTTGGTCCCCCTCATTCCTTGCTAAAGCAGGAAGAAACTCCAGCGAGCTACCGCTTTCGTGACATTTCGTGACTCGATTTTATTGTAGTATCGTATCATCCCAAGGACCACTGAATTATCAGTGGCCGTCTCCAAGACTCCAAGGCTTGCCTCGATCCAGTCCACCACACTGGTTAAAACAATAATCAACCATCCATTTGGGAATGGTAAACATACCACCTGTTGATGGTGAAATTGGGGATGGTTTATTAAATGGCATTGGTTTAGCATCATTACTAGAGTACCCATCCAAATGGTTTTCTCAGTACCCTCCGGTAATTTAACATAGCTATTGAACATGGCCATTTATAGTTGATTTACCCAGCTATAAATGGTGGATCTTTCCATAGTTATGTGGTTGTTTACCAGAGGGTATATAGTGTTATCTTATATATAGGATGATGAAAGTATGATATTATAGATATAATAGATATCCCATCTATACATTTTATCATAGATCTCTCCCTTTCTTGTTGCTTCACTCGCAGTTTTTCTGGGTTCCATCCCATGAAACAAACCATCGAATCGCCGCGTAAAAGCGAGTGACATGAGCAACGCCGGACGAGGCCGTTCAAAGTACTCCATGGGTTCAGGATAGGTCCACGGGGGCCTAGGCCGTTGGGCAATCCGAGTCGTTATGACTCTTCAAATATGTGTATAATAATATATTACATGTCTATGTATATATATATATACATTGTTTTGTAACTAACTAATCTATGTTCATCTGGTTGGTGGTTTCAATCCCTCTGAAAAATATGAAAGTCAGATTGGATCATTATCCCAACTATTGATGGGGAAAATAAAAGTCATGTTCCAAACAACCAACCAAATAATATATGACATGTATATATATATAAATATATATATATTGTTTTATAAGTTAACTACAGTAACTAATCTATGTTCATGGTATTGTATGGACATGTATGGATGTGAATCCTTCACTAATCTTCCCTGGCTTTCCCAGCCCGTTTTGCTGAGTGCGACCCGCTTTTCCGACTGCAAACTCGCCGCTTCCTCCGAACGGCGGTGTGCTTGTCCTTGATTTTTTGGGCGGAGCCTATGCTCATCACTCTATCATTAGCGATTCCTGTGGGCACAGGATACAGGGGCGGAGTCAGAGTCAGGATACAGGGTATAAACAGTTGTGATTGGTATATCATATATACCCATTGGTTACTTAACATAGCCATGGAAAATCCCTCATAAATGGAGGTTTTAATGGGAAAATCATCTATAAATGGGCAATTTTCCATGGCTATGTTAAATAACCAGAGGGTAGTATAACTATATTCATAGGAGGATGCTGAAGGATGAGTATCCTCCGAAACTTATGGGAAAATTAACCATCTGACTTGATCATGGCACATAAGTATGAGTCAATGATAGTCAATGCACCTGCTATTTTCCCAGGGCTGTCAGGAATTTTGCTGCGAATCCGAGTGCTGATCAGCTTGCGATTCAGAGCATTTCAGAGCCATATCATCCAAATCAACTAAACTGTAGCCGCTGCAGCCTTTATCTGGCCATCAATGTAGCCGTCACTAAAGATCTGATAGCCCACTGAACAAATGTTACAAACCGATGAGCCGATGAACCCACCATCATCTTTATTCTTTTTGGACGCGATTTTAATGTTCAAATTGTGTATCTATCTATTGATAGCTATCTATCGATCTATCTAGCTCTCTATCTATCTAGATAGAGATGAAATTGTCTGAAAGTAGGGTACCAAATTCCATCCACTCGTAAATCATCAGTTTCCTCATCAAAATATGATGGAAAACAGCCATAACTTGGGAAAATCCAAGCGAATTTTCAACAAAATCCAGGTGTGTCGTGGTGCCGAAGAAAGCCCAGCGACGTGCTCTCAGCAAAGCTACCTCTGTCTCCAACCTCGGAAGATCTCTCAGATTTGGGGGTGTGGACCACATATTTGATGGGATGAACATCTACAACTGCTTGGTGGATCAAATTACATATGAAATAGTATATTAGTATATTTTGGGGAATGTACATCCATACTTTTTTGGCTTTTGGGGAGATCTCAGAGACTTTTTCTATGCACAGAGCTCAAAAATTCACCAGCATCCAGGATATGTCAAGGGATGGATCCATAGTCCACCAGTTGGTGGTTGAGCCATCTTCGCAGGGTGAACTACAGAGTACCTCAGTGTCAACTCACCCTTTTTTGGGTGTCTTTTTGCGGCAAAATCATGGTCGAAAAAAACCCACTGCGGAACATGGATCTGGGAAGGGTGAAATCAGCATGACCGCCAGGAACCACACGTGCGCTTGTGGTCTTTCTTCCTCTGCTCAATCTGATCATCTATGCCATGCCTTAGTGCCGTGTTCCCGGAACGGTGCTGCGTGAAGTTTGTCGCAATTGGTGCTAATGTCTGATGAAAGCCATGGCTTTCTGTAGATTTTGAATGCAACTCATCCATCCAGGGAGTGACATGAAGGAGCTACCCCAATCAACTTCTCATATGACAGTTACTGAATGTTAGTGATATGGAGGTTTTCATAAATGGGGGTACCCAATTGCTGGATAGTTTTTATTGGAACATCCCATGAAAATGGATGATGACTGGGGCTACTTCTGTGAATGGGAAATGACCTGACAGAATCTTGGGGAACTGGATTATCCACACTTGACTCGAAAGTGATGGGAAACCCAAAACAGTCTGAAAAGGCCAGTTGGACTGTTTCGGTGTTGTAAGCCGCTGCAAATGGAAATTGTTGATGCGTGTGTTTACCACATTTGGTTGGGTATTGAATGATATCAAACGGGTCATTATCCATCCTGGATCCATATAGTATCATGTTGTCATATGTTCCCAATAAACAATCCGACTATCATACATAACCCAACCAATATCAATAAACATCAACCAACTGGGTTGTCACAATAACAACCATGCCCACTATAAGAGTGATGTCATAATATTTAGTGACTTTGCCATATTTGACCATATAAATGATTTGACCATATTTAACATCGTTTAACCATATTAGTGATTTAGCCAACCATATTGTACGTAGTTGTGCATTAATTTAAGTGATTTAGCCATATTTGACCCGCAGGGTTTTCCTAGAATGGGGGAGCGTGGCTTTCCCTATCTATTGCCAATGTTGGCCGATTTTGGGGGTTCATTGGAAAAAAAACACATAGTATATGTATATAGTATACACATCCAACTATAGATTCTATAGATACATCATAAATGTCCACCATGTCAACATGTAACCGCGTTGTTTTCAGAAACTTAGCTAAGTATGGGGTACCACCGCACAGTATCCCCATATTCCAATGGTTGAAGCTCCCTATCTCCAAGGATTTTCCGACAGCGATCCACTGGGATTCTGGAGTTTTCAGAAAATGGAAGTGTTAATGGGAAAACCATAGGACAACCATAGGAAAACCATAGGAAGACCATAGGAAAATGGAGGTGTTAATGGGAAAACCATAGGAAAACCATAGGAAAATGGAGGCTTACCCTCTGGTAAACGTTTACACAAAAGTTGTGGAAAGATCCACCATTTTTCCTGGGAAAATCCACTATAAATGGTGATTTTCCATAGTTATGTGAAATTACCAGAGGGTATATATGGTCCATTATATCTTCCATATGATATATATATATCCCCATGATACTCTTATATCCCCATGTTTCTGGGATTTTCTGGGTATATTATAGTAATTTACTGACCTGAAATTTCCGGTGATCTTGGGATCATTCCCCTTAACTATATATTTTTCCAGTGAGGGAGAACCACGTGAGGTCATGATGAAAGCCAAATATATCAACGGGTTATATCCCATGTATCAATATATATATATATATGTATAATATGTATATGTATATAATATGTATATATCAATGGCTTAAAACATATGAAAACCATGGTTACTAACCATTTGCTAAGCATTTACGAAACATTTATTCTTATATCAACCTACATTCCCATGCTGGTCATCCCCAGAAACCGCCCATCCGCCGAGCGACATGAGCTTCATCCAGTCTCTCCGGTACTGCAAGCGATCCCCTGTAGCCTGGCCAAGGGCGGGGACGAGGTTTTCCCATCTCATTTTGAGTGATAAACCGTTAGAGATAGATGCTTATAATATGTTATGGGTATCATTAATGATTATAGATCGGATTAATGATTTTTGTCACCCAGGTACATTAAATTATTACTGATTTTGAATATAGATGGGTATCATCATCAATGATATGTATATATATATATATATTACTTATGATCATAATAATGCTAATCATTATTATATATAATGATGACTGGTATGATCATGATTTATATATGAATATTATAATAAGTATATAAATCATTATGACACTAATATGATATATTATCATACCTGATAGTGATTATTAGTGTATAATACTATCATATCAACAAGAATCATACTATTAGTGTCAGAATATTATCATATCTCTTCTGTTGTTGTCTGGGAGGGGTGGTTGACTTCGCGGGTTCCTTGACTCCCTTCAGTTTGTGCTCAACGAGCAGATCGAGTTGGGCATGTCATGTGAACATTTGGGGGATCAGTTTGCTTGCCCTCTGGTGTCATCAATGAATGTTTTAAGTGGAAGAGTCAACTACAACTGGGAGATTGTTCATTGCTATGTTTGATTACCCAATGGTATTTTTCGCAACGAAATCTTGAACCATGAACCAACCCAGACCGTCCAAGTACAGAAAACTGCTTAAAATGATTGGAAAGCGTGGTAAAAATAGACCCTGTGATGTGTCCCCGCAAGTTGGGTAGAAACTTTCGTACTTGGCATCGCACTCCAGTTGGTAAGTGTTTGTAACCTACCATCTGGTTATGACTAACATAGCCATGGAAAATCCCCAACATAAATGGAGGTTTACAGCTGGGAAAATCATCTATAAATGGGCCATGTTCCATGGCTATGTTAGTCATAACCAGAGGGTATATGAAACTGTGGCTTGTCACACTTAAACATGAGTGAACCAACCATGGTTATTAACCATCTCTGCCATGGTCATCCCGCCATGATTCGAAATGCTTCTATGAACATGTCCCAAGGACCGGTTTATATAATCCTATCCAACTTTTTATGTTGATCTTGTGTCTGAATATTGAAAAAAACACACAACTTTTTGTTACTTACCCTTGAGTTACTGAGCATAGCGATGGAAAATGTCCCATGGACATAGATGATGATTTAGAATGATGTTCCATGATTTTCCTTCTCAAAAATGATGAAATCATCCAGTTCCCTACGTAGATCACCAGAGGAAATCCAACGAGCTTGACCCAAATTCAGCCGCGGAAAAAACCCGATGGCTTGACGCCTCGTGCTGATAGAATTCCTTCCGCAGATCCGGTTCGCTTAAGACCTGTGAAAAAAAACCGGGCCGGTTCTTTTCGCGCGACAGGATAAGACATGAGAAGACATCAGTCCCAAAAGAAATGGCAGAACTAATCACTAGATTTCTTTATCTCATCTTGTGCTGTCATCTTAAACTTTTGCTGTTCACTCTCACCAAGAATAAAACTTGAAGATCCCAGGAAAAAACGTTTGGGAGAATTGTCCTAAAGATTGTTGGCCAAAAAACAGTCAAAAAATCGCCATTAACCCCAAAACCCATCCACAATCGCCCATCTGCATTTCTGGCAAGCGCGGGATCTTGTTTTCCTCGACTTCTTCATCCCAATTCGCAGAGAGACTCAGCGAAGAGGCTCCTGGACCTACCGGTAAAGATCTGCTGATCCCCAGTCGCGAGGTCAATTTGATACCAGGGGGTTGTCAGTAATGTCAACCCTGGATTAATAAACCCCTAGGCTGTCTAATTGGGAGCGTACCATTTAAGTATTGGATTATGACTATTGGAGGAGTACCCCCTAATTAATAAACCATGGTTTATTAATCCGGGGTTGTCAATACCCAAGATCTTGAAGGTAGAATGGACATATTTCTAGCCAACAATACCATGGTAACCCCCATTTTTTACCAGCAAAATAGGGGATAATGAGGATAGAATGGGAAAATGATGGACAAATGAGATATCTAATTGGGGAATATACCCTCTGGCAATGTCTCACAGTTTGCGAACTGGAAGCCACTGGCAGCCATGGCCTATCTGGTTCGATGATTTATCTGGAAACAATGGTGATTTTTCAAAGCTGTGTTAAATTGCCAGAGGATATGCATCCCTATTCTTGATTTGTCAATTACCCTCTGGTAATCAAACATGGCAATTGGAAAACCCCTATTTATAGTTAAGGGATTTTCCAGCAACGTTTGACCTGGCCGCTTGGATTTGACAACCTCAGAATATGGAAAAACCACGGCCCATGAAATCCAACGTGGCGATCAAACATCCATTATAAATGAAGGTTTGCTGGGAAAATCGTCTATAAATTTGCGGGATTTTCCAGCAAGCCATGGTTGAGTACCCGAGGGCAATTGCATGATCTCACAAACTCTTGGTTGTACTCCTAGAATTCTTGGGTGTGGTTGGTCAAATCCCAATGGTTCCTGATGATAATTCCAAGTTGTGTCACGTTTTTGCTGGTAAAATTGAATGTGTTGCTTTCCAGAGATCATATTGTTGCTTGTCCAATTCTATTCCACTAATGTGGTAAACATTCCATTAATCTGGGTAAATTAAAATATTTCACTAACCTGAATTGTTGGGCCATTTGGGGATGATTTCCCTATAAAAACCATGATTCCCAGGGCTCGGTCGCAGTCAGGTCGTGATGAAATTTACCCAGATTAATGTGGTAAACCAAATGCCCTAAAAATGACCCCAAAGGGTTGGTCAATAGGATGGTTTATGATTGGTCTACCACTTTTTATGACATAATGTCTATCCCTAAAATGGTAAGAATCATCAACCAGCCATGATTCCAGATCATCTCCGTGTTTTTGGCAATATGTTTGATGGTTGAAAACTCTATTAATATAGACCCTATAGATGAAGGTTGAAACCCCATAAGTAGAGAAACACATAATCAAGGTGTGGGTTACATATCTCGTTCATATCCCCATTGTATCCCCATAAACTGCTAATATCTAGTCAACCAGTCGCAAAACTCAATATGGTTGGTGGTTTCAACCATCGTGAAAAATATGAAAGTCAATGGGAAGGATTATCCCATATATTATGGAAAATTAAAAAAATGTTTGAAACCACCAACCAGATATGTATATATATATTACCATATATTACCATATATTACCATATATTACCATTATATCACTACCATAATTAAGGGATGAATATTTATAAATCCCAAGTCCTGTGGATTACATCCTGGTGATTCATGAAATTTAAGTGTCAGCGACAAATCACCATTGCTGTTGGTGAAATCCGACGCAACCTGCGTCAGTGAAACCAATCTAAATCCGGCCCGCCTGGGCCCTGAAGTTCCTGGACCTTGAAGGCCTTGGGCTCCTGCTGGGATGGTGTCATAGATTGTGATCATATAAATAATATATATGTTTGATATGTATATATACATATATACATATATACATATATATATATATATATACATATATATATATACATATATATATATATATATATATACATATT
>Ga0126342_10017814_pt1 | contig 12245 bp, 13 predicted proteins | sample Cyp1metagenome_FD_92528 | JGI IMG/M metagenome (GOLD analysis project Ga0126342, IMG submission 92528) | Coral microbial communities from Lord Howe Island, Old Settlement Bay, Australia - Cyphastrea 1 metagenome | ecosystem: Host-associated > Invertebrates > Cnidaria > Coral ... | reverse complement strand
TACATTCAATTACACTCAATTACACTACACTACGCTACACTACAGTACACTACACTACACTACATCACACGACACTACCTTCCACTACAATACACTACATTACACTACACTACACTACACTCCACTACATTACACTACACTACACTCCACTACACAAAATTACACTACACTGTACTGCATTACACTACACTACCACACTCCGCTACACTGCACTACATTACACTACACTACATTTCACTACACTACACTACACTACGTTCCACTACACTACACTACACTACACTAGCTGCAACTACAACTACAACTACAATACTACATTTACACTACGCTACACTACACTACACTAATTACATTACACTACGCTAGACTCCACTACACTACACTACACTGAATGACACTGCACCACAGATAGACAGGTAGACAAATAGATAGATAGATAGATAGATAGATAGTTAGATAGATAGATGGATAGATAGATCGATCGATGGATAGATAGATAGAAAGATAGATAGCAAGATAAATAGATAGATAGATAGATAGATAGAAAGATAGATAGATAGATAGATAGAGAGATAGAGAGATAGAGACATAGAAAGAAAGAAAGATAGATGGATAGATAGATAGAGAGATAGATAGATAGAAAGATCGATAGATAGATAGATAGATCGATAGATAGATAGATAGAGAGATAGATAGATAGATAGAAAGAAAGATAGATAGATCGATCGATAGATAGATAGATAGATAGATCGACAGATCGATAGATCGATAGATTGATAGACCGATAGATCGAAAGATCGATAGATCGATAGACCGATAGGTCGATAGATAGACCGATAGATCGATAGATCGATAGATCGAGACATCGATAGATCGATAGATCGATAGATAGATAGATAGATAGGTTGATTGATTGATAGGCTTGTTAGTTAATGAGTTAGTTAGTTAGATAGTTAGTTAGATAGACAGACAAACAGGTAATTAGATGAAAGAGAGAGAGAGAGATAGATCCATAGATAGACAGATAGATAGATACATAGATAGATAGGTAGGTAGGTAGGTAGATAGTCAGAGAAAGAGAGAGAAAGGGAGGAGATCTCAAGCAACTTTTGGTCCATCAGTGGATTCGCTCTGCCATCCGTGATTCACAACAACCAATCTCTCCTATAGGTTTCCTATTTTTGAAACTTCCTACCGCCTTGTGCGGTACTACTGGTAATATAAAAATATGATACTTTCCTGCAAAGCTTCTCTTCATCCAATGCTGGGAATGATCAGGAAATTACTAGTTTGTTTCCACAGTATATTATATATATATTATTATACGGGTGTTCTGGGAAGATTATATCCCTTCATTTTAAATCTTGTAAGTTCCAGTGCAATCAAACATGGCCGGGAAATGCCATTTACACATCATGTCAATTCTTAGTCTTGAGCACTTTGCCCATTTGTTTTTGGGGATGACGACGCCGGAGATTCCAGAGTTCCCAACATTTTAAAAAAACACATGTGGTCAACAGCAGTGCCATGCCATAAACCATCATAAACTGTCATAAACCATCCCTAATATCACCATCGGTCAAAAGCATCCTCAAGTGATCCCAAGTGCCTTCATTCATCCAAGGTACCACTGAAGAAACATGAGAGGCTCCATTCGTCTGGCAGAACCTGCAGGGAAAATGCAAAGAACATGCGACCTAACCAGAGGGTACCACAGGCGACCGCAGGGTACCCCATTTTCATACAATCCATATCCTCAATGTGGTCGGCTGCACAAGACATCGCCACAGAAGGATTTTTGCCAATGGAAAAACAACTTGCTGAGACCATGCAGCTCTCAAAACAGGGGGCGGTTGAACTACAGTAATCCACAATCCAAAATCAGCCCAGAATCATCCAACCACATTCAAAAAAAATCAAAAACAATCCAACCTCATCTTAAATCATCTAAACATATCTGGTTGGTGGTTTGAACCCCTCTGAAAAAATATTAGTCAGTTGGGATGATTATTGCCATTATATGGAAGGTCATAGAATTCATGTTCCAAACCACCAATCCTCAACAACATTCCCTTCATCCCCTGCCTCCAAGCTCGTGCCCTTGGAGGGACTTCGTTGGAGCCAGGCCTCCTCGCCCAAATCGACCACAGCATCGTCCTCGAAGACCAGCCTCTGTGGCTGTGGTGATGGTGGTAATGGTATGGTTTTCCACATTAAATGGTGTATATCTTGAACATCTCTATATATATATATATATCTAAATATATATATATATACACATCATGAATATTAAATTCGTAGTGTCATATATCATATTCATACACATACATACATACATACATGCATGCATGCATACATACATACATATATATATATATATTCATTTTTATTTATACACGTGCATATACATATATATATATGTTTTAGATATACAATGATATACATGTGCATTCATCAAAACATAAATATCAGTGTGTATGTATCCATCCACTATTGCCAAATACTCTCTGTCCCAGGTATCAGAATGATAGATGTCGATGTGTATATGTATATGATACTGAAGAGGGACCTGGGTTTGGAATATGTTGACTCAAACATAAGGAGAATCCAAACCCGCCAAAGATGTGGTCATTTGGAGGGTATCAAACTCATCGTCCTGTGGTCCCCAACGTTTAACTTGTGGATGATATGTAGACACCATGATACAGTCAGTGTCGTAGGTATACCTGTCCTTCAATGTGCCTTCAAGGCCAAAACCAATCGGATCTGTCCAATCAAAGTGCTAGGTGTCATCGCCATAAAGTACTGGCAAATACTGCACTTACCAGTTCTATCATGTCATGCGATCTCCATTTGACCTGAAGTATTGACTGCATCCCGGCATCCCATCACAAGTAGACGTTGAAACAAGTATATCCTTTTTATATTTCTTATTTCTCTGTTCCACGGCAAATCCACTCGTCTATTTAGGGTTGACATCATATGAAATTGTGACTAAGTGGAGGTTTCCTAAAATAATGGTCCCCCAAACCACTAGTTTTTCCCCCTGATTATGATAATATATTCAATTTTGGACGATTTTGGTTATCCCCCATAGGAAGCCAGCAAGTGGTCCACTGGCCTCCGCCCCAAACGGCAACTTCCGAGAAACGCAACGCAACTTCCCGAGAGGATCGACGAGCGCAGGGCTTGGGCGAAAAAACGCTTGTAGTCCTCGGCGACAGTGGTGAAAATGGAATGTTTTGACATGATTCAACCATGAAGATATGGTGCTTTAATGGTAAATAATGGGGTATAACCGGTATAACGATATACCTATCCCTTAATTAATGGTAAATAAATGGGATATAACGTGGTATAACTACATATAACTACCCAACAATATCATGTATGGGTTTCAAGAGAAGCATGAATTTAGGGAAATGTCGGCCCGGTCAGGCAAACCGAAGCGCCTGTCTGTATGGTCCGTTGGTATGATTTAACCATCTTCGTGATGAACTGTGGTCATGAGGCCAGAGGTGATGTCAAGGTTCACCGTTCTTGAAATCAAAGCTAACTTATCTAACTTGCAAAAAAAAACTGTAAGAATTAAAGAATTACTTTTAATTCTTTACCCGTTCAACCCCACTTTTGGTGAGTTACCATGTCTGGCTGAGATGGGCCATGGCGCTAGTTGAATGCTTAGTGGATCACAATGTGTCGCTATATACCCACGAAATATGTACAGTTATTAGGGAGTTGCGAGCAACAGTTAACTTTACGTGTGTATATATATATTTATTTATTCACACTATATATAATGACCATAAGTATTGGCCAGGTACCAGGTACTTTACAACTGTACTCGCCGACTTTTGGTTTGAACCTGGCTGAATGTTGGTCCATGCTCAACCAGAAACCTGGGACTTAAATATGTATTTTCCATAAATTCTAATTATTTCCCAAAGATGCAAGATATGTCCAAACATGGATCCATGTATATAGGTATTATAGTAACACCAAACAATACAGGATAGTATAGATTCTGTTTGCCCATAATTTCATGGATCCAACACTCCCAGTCGCCAAGCCACACGTTGCCGCCTCTGTTCCAAGGCTGCCAAGCGCATGCTGACGCATTGGGATGAAGGCTCGGTCATCACATCTGGCACCACGGATTTTTCATGGGAAGATTAAAATTTGCGGATGGGTCAAAAACCTATTACGACCAAATTTGGGAGAATAAACCAGTTAGATTCTTAGGGTACCTATGGCCCCAGGGTTTTGACTCGTCATGTAGCCATGACTTAGGATGCAAACATGAACAAGTGGGATTTTGGAATAAAAGTGGGGATTCAAACATGAAACACATGTGCATAATTGTACATATGACGTCGCCCATGATGCCGTTTTCTGGGGGATGGACCTCCATCGCTACCAGCTATTTTGATGTGAAAGCCAGGGTGCCAGACTTCTTGACGCATAGCCACATGGCGCAGAGGGATTTAAGCAACAACTAACTATGGTCAGTTTCAACCAAAACTTGGAGCTAAGCCGTTGAAGAAAAAACATATTCCCAGCCATTTGAGTCGTTTACTCAAGCATAACTTGCAGGAATTGTTGGCTTTTACCATGCAAGCATCTTGCTTCCGGAAATTTTCACCCCGACACCAAAGGACAACCAAAGCTGTGATATATCCTGAACAACACCTGTTGTTTTTTTCTGGAAACTTTGATCCTCTGTTCATAGCTGAGAAAATAAGTCAAGCACAATTGTATATGTACAACTATGATACTTATATACCTGGGTAAATCAAACTAGTTCGCAAACCTTTTTGGGTCATTTGGGGATAGTTACCTCGTGGCCCCCACCCGTGGCCTGCTGCAAGTAGCGCCTCTAAGGCATGTAATGTGCAACTTTCTTCAGCCAAGATGAAGGGCACCAGATTTCCCTTCAGAGCCTTGTCAAAAGCTACGATCTCCGGTGAACACATGGCTGGTGACACCATTTCATTTGGAAGAAACTCTGGGTTGATTTTGAAATCTACCCATTGAACTATGCCGCTGCGAAGGGGGAAGGAACCCCTACCCAATGGCCCAACTGATGGGCTTCAGCTTGCAGCATCTTAAGACGTTTGTCTGAAAAGAGGATACCCCTAAATCGGCTAGCTTAGCACCATTTTCCCTATCAAAATTAAAATTGCAAAGTTAGGGCAAGCCACATACGTTCTGTGTTTTCTTTTCAAATCTCACTGATATTCCGCGATCTTCCAAATGATATCCCGTTGTATATCCCCATTGCTAGGCCAAACTGTTCTGAAGCACATTCTCTCAAGGTCGAGATAGAAGTCCATATAAGATAAAATAGGCTTCAACAGGGTCCCCAAAGGGAAACTTGACCAAACCATTTGCACCATTCTTGTGGGTGAATCTCTCTCATTTTTTTAAATATATGTGTGTAAATATATATTTACAGTACAATATATATATATATATAGTCTATATATCATATATAATTCATATTATATAATATACACCCTTTTCAATTTTTCTCAGCAAAGACGTGTGAACTCCCTGGCTTTCTTGAATTGCGACCATAATTCCCATCTCGAAAGAATCCCACTTCTCAAGGTCTTTCATCAAATTTCAGACATCTTCACCACATTGAATCCCACCAATTTTTCCTTTGCCCAATCCCCTGCCTCCCGCAGGCATTGCCTCAGGCTCCGTTGTGGATCTCCGGGCGTGAAGCGAATGCAGCCGCCCAGTGCGGAGCTCATGGTGCTGCCTGTCAAACATGAAAAACGCTCTGTGGGGCAACCAATCCAAATCTATGATTCTATGATGTTTTTTGTCTTATTGTTGGTAGTTTTGGTAGTTGATAGCACGAATAAGCGGTTGGCAGTCCTTCTTCAACAAGCTTTTTGTGCATACACTTGACGTGCGCCTATGCTTCACCAATTTGGAGATCCAATTCGCTTGGTCATGTTCAGGAGATCGGGGTTACTCCCAACACCACAGGTACGAGGAGGGCAACTTCGGTGAATAAAAAAAGGATAAAAAAGGTAATGTCATCAATTTGTTCCTCCAAGACTGGCTATCATTTACCTATAGATTCGAGCATCCCTGTTCTATCCAAATAAATCACCATTTGTTCATGCTTAAGGCATATTAAAATATCATATTGGGTTGTTAAAGTCTTTTAATACCCCGATAATGTTTGGGTGGTTCAATACAATATTTTGAAATATATTTAGGTGGTTAAATAATGTTAAATCACCATAGCATAATCCTGATGGAACCGCCGGAACCCCGCAGACATCCACTTTTTGCCACTCTCGTCGCTCGCTGCGTGGCTCTGAAAGGTGGCATCTGGTCGAGCTGAAAGTGTCTCTGCAGCTGTGAAACCTGGCAGGTCAGCTGGGGGTCCTATGTGGTGCCCCAGATGGTTTGGCTTATTTTGGTGTAGGGAAAATATGTGGTAAACCCAATGCCCTAAACCATCCGCCATAAATGGGCGGTTTTTCAATCATCCCCAAATGGTAGGTTTATTTTTGGGTTGCCCACATTATGTTTATGTTTAGGTTGGATAACTCTACCCTTTCATACCTTTCATGGAGGTAAATCCCCTTTTCCAGATGAGTAGGCATGGGATGAAAGTACAGGTTGACCCAGCTGCTCTCTCTCGCAAGTCAAGTCCACAGGCCCGGGACCAATGCAATCGTCTTCAGTGGGTCTAGAGGGAGAAAGGTCAACCGGAGTCATAATCCATCGTACAAATGGGAGGCACCACATGTCAAGTGTATGAAGCCAAGAGCCATGGTACATCAGTCCCGTGCTTCTGATGATGGGTCTTCTGACATCTTGAGATGTTTACATCCAAAGTTTGCAATGATACCCGCTTTATCTTTTGCGACCAGACAAATCGCCAAAGACCTGAGGTGCCAAATATCTTGAGATGGGATCCCCTCGGCGCAAGGCCCCCAGAGGTGCACCTGTACACTGAGATGTTTGATCTCTTGTCTGGTCACCTGGCAGATGAACCACATGAAGAGGGTGCCTATAGTTGACTCAAAAGTGAGGTTACAGTCCGCACAATTGGGCTCATTCACAAAGGGGTATCAACCCCCTTGGGAACGTGCTACGCTGGGCTTCCAAGTACCATCTCTGCATCTTTTTCTGGTGGGTAGTTTCACCTGAAAAATATGTCGGATCAAAAACCCCCAAATAGGTTTCAAACTTAAACACCACATGAAATCACCAGCCCCGATTGACTTGATTCAGTACATCAGTACATTGCACCATAGTTTTGAGTGGGTGGTATTTCACATGTTTTAATATTACTGTAGGGGGAAAGGAATATCTCCGCCATCGTTGATGGCATTTCCTATGAGCTCACAGATTTTCCAATCTTATGGGGAAGGGTTTATTTCCCATAGGGTCCCATGATTTCATCCATATTTTCCCATGTTTTCCGCAATTTTTGATTGGTCATCCTCCCCCGTCGACATCGCCGCCTTGTTCTCGTAGCTCATCTTTGCGAGCTGAAAGCTCTTTGCAGGGCCGTGTAGCTGCATGCAGCCTTGCCATGTCGGGGCATGTTGAATTTTTGTTCAAAAAGACATATTTAACAACGGGTTTTCAATAGTTTTCAAGTGTTCAGCTCTCATATTGATTTGTGTCTCAAAGTTCATTGATGGAATCTATGAAATATTGAAAACACATCAAGAATTCATCGATGGCTTATTTGGCGGCTAACCTCCAAGAGAAAGTGAAGGATTCGTTATATATGATGAATAAGTACATGGGCAGCATCGTTTCCGAGGATTCAGAAAGCTTAAAATATAGTGAAATCAACTGAAATGTCAGCCATTTAGCACATGATTCCTCTTACTTGCCATCATTTATCGTGAGGTTGTTTTGGGAATTGATAGCGTCGAATTCACAGTTCGTCTTTAATCGTCCGGAGACTCATTGACATTTGGCTGCCTCTTGGGGAGCTTCGGCCAAATTGTCTTTCTCGTTTTATTACTTGTCTGAAAATAGGGTGCGCCAAAGTGCATTGGTCAAATTGGTGTATCCTGTTTTGTTATCCTTCCGTATTAAGCTCAGCACTTTGAGAGTGAAAAAGCTGAGGGAAGATCTGAGGAACGTTGCCAGCGAGAAATGTCTCATATTCCACCTGTGGTATGTTCCCACTACACCCAACGTGTGAAAAGAGCCTCTGGGTCTGAACAATCTCGGTCTGGTGCGTAGTTTTGTACACTACAGCTCAACGTTTTAGAAGCAAATATAAGTGTCCACGGCACTGGGGTTAGGTGAATCAAACCAAATCTGATGCCATTCAATGACTTGCTCCATGAGCAAAATTACTAGGGATCAGAGGCTATAGAGAAATTCTCCGATTGAATTTGAGCGAAAGCCACCCGCATTTGTCTGACATCTTCACAACTCAAGCATCTCATTCGCGCCTGAAACAAATTCGTCCAGGCTTATGGTACCGCTTTCCTGGTTTGATCCAGGTTGGAATCCAATGGGCGAGAAACAACACGACTGGATCTGAACCTGGATAGCACAAACGAACCTGAATGACTGGGAATGATCAAAGCCGTGTAGGCTAAGTGGCTGAGTGTGAGTTAAAAAACAAAAAACGTTCCTGTGCATCTCATCAACAGCCGACCGGGATAATCAAAAAGCAATCCCTACATGTGGAAGAACCAGGGGAAGCATGATTATTTGCATCAAAATGGCCAGCAGGTGGAAGAAGGCAGAAAATGCATGAAAATGTGCTTGCCTACCGCGATTTCCATGCCAAGAGAAGTTTGTGACATCTGGGAAGTATATGTTTCCACCAAGGGTCAATATGGGTCAATTATGGTCAATTGACAATAAAAAGGTAAACCATATAAAGTGCTTGCGCATTCCCTTAAATACCAAGGACCATACAACGAAATAAAGCAACCGTCCCAAAATGCATATTAGACTAAACCACAACATTCCACGCATATTCTGCAGAAACATACTCTTAAACCAGCCGGCCCCGATTGCGTCCGAGCAAGTGGCGTCAGCATCAATAATCAGGAACAGACTCCAAATGTCCTACCCGCAGCTTGATTGAAAGCATCAGGAATGACAGGGTGGTCACCCTCTGCCACTTCGCGCTGGTAAGCAACCAGGGGAAGGGGATTCCCCATCATCTACAGATACCTACAGTAAAGAGCGAATTTCCAAGGCCAGGATTCATGGAGGCTTTACATTCTTGCCAACTGGATTCTATGCCGATGATTCTCTCACGATGCAGCTGAGTTAGGGAATCTGAGAAGATAAATCATCTGGCCGGTGGCATTGGAAAACCTCATCTTGAAATCAAGGGTTTTGCTGATCATTTTGCTTTTGTTGGTATGGTAAGACCATTGAGTTCCTAAGGCCTAAGTGTGTGGGGGAGATTTATCTAGTAAAATGCCGAAATGCACCAAGGTTCACAGCACAAGGCAGTGGAAAGAATGAACATATTGAGGGCACTCTGTTCCGCCATCCGTCCCCTGCGGCTCATGGGTGGAAATGTCCAGGGACTCAATGAAACTTGCCAACTTCTGCTCCGACATTGCCTCCTGGTGATACAGTCGTCCCCAAACACTTTTTCTGTAAACATCACCCTTTGGGTGAGATTTCCAACAATTACCGGTAAAAGGCGGTATATGTATTTACCGGTATGTGTTCATTGTATTCATTGTCTATTCCAGTCAAATGATTTCGGCTATAAACATGAGCTGGGCTGGATCTCAATCAATGTACTGTAAATATATGTGATATATAACATGTATATATACATTTCAGGATATTACGGAATGTATATATATACAATATGCACATAGAATCTAATAGAGACCCTTTACTTCAAAACCTCGGCGGTGATATGTAAACCATCACAGCTGGCAGCTGGCCACATGGACTGATGAGGGGCTTTCACAGCAACTCTTCACATAAACAATTGGGGGACGTACGGGTTTGTCAAAATGGGGTACCTCTACATCCATTGCTTGACCATAATTTTCTTTATTTCAATGGCCAGTTCGAACGTATGCAGGCCATTTTCAGACACACCCACTGGGTATCAATGGGTTGTAACTGTCGATCCACCGGTGGGGAATTCAACCCAGCCTTGAGCTCATCAATACTCACCTGCACAGCATCTACGCTCGAGTAAATGAATAAAACGGTGCGCAGGAAAACCAGACTGATCAGTTGGAGGGTAAAGTCAAACGACCCGACTACAGCCGTTGGGGCAGCAGTAAAATGCAAGTCGCTAGAATTGCAAATACAGGTCCTTGGTTTACGCCTGCATCAACACTTCTTTGCCGAACTTCTTTGCTAAGCCATTCCAAGTCCTATCAAACCTCAGCAGCCTGAAGAAGAACAATGCGGACAACAGTCAGAAAAGGGGCATGCATAAGGTTGATCAACATTAGACATCTTCCCAATTAACACATTCATATTTTGGTGAAATCATGTCGGCTATATCACATATCCTCCTCATGGCGATTCGTTCCGGTATTTTTCCTCGTTGCAGGCAAGGTTCCAGACTGGAATGATCCGCATCGATCTCCAAGAAAATATCTCGCAAAGCTTCCACCTGCACAACGTTCCGATGAGCACAGATTCGATGGGATTCGCGAGGCTGGAAAAAAACAAAAACACATAGATCCACTGCAATTTGACAGACTTTTTTGCTTCGCAGATGGGAAATGCGTAGCAGCTCCTTAGTTCCTTCCTCAACACCGGAGAATTGGAAGGAACGGTTTCGTTTTACTTTCAAATGGCCATTGGGTGCTTCGCCAAATTTTTCCACTTGGGGGAACCCTTGCAGCGATCAATCCAGAGCCAAATGGGTGCCGTGGTGAAGGTAGTGTAGCGACATCACGTCCTGTGCCTAGGGAAAAACAAGTGTGATCCTTGCAATATGCCGGAGCATCTGGGGAAAAACGTACATAATAAGCAACAGTATATATATACATACATACATAATATACATACATAATATACATACTATATTAATAGCATCCCCCTCTAGATATTACCATATTACTACCCTACGTTGGGTGGCGCGATTCCATAAGGTTTTTCTTTCTAAATTGACAAGGCCCCTGGTGCTCCTATTGCAATTCCGAAATGCCAGTTTTATAAGGGAACTGATAAAACAACATAATCAGACAAGTAAAACAAACAGAAATGTTTTTGTGACTTGGAATTGTCATTTTATAGCCACCAAAAATGGGGGTAGCTTAAATTGTGTTTTTTTTTGAGAATCTGCATTTTATAAGACCACCTGTTTTTTTACTCCCAATTTTCAAAAGTGAGATCCTTATAAACTGATATAAACTGCCCTAAAAAACGGTACCCGGGCTCGGCCAGTTTATTTTTGAATATCTAGAGGGGGATAAAAAATAAAATAGTTTATAGTATCTTTTACAACATACACATCCACACATAATTGTATATGATGTACTGACATGTACTGACTGTATACTTGCTACGAATTGAAATCAGACATAAGCTTTTCCTACACAATTTGCCAGAATTTGTAACACACGCCTGCGCTTTGTGTTTGGCCATGTATTTCATGATGGCGATGTCCCTGTCTGCATGCGCACTTTCCTCATCACGGAAAAAGGTACACACTCACCGGTGCAGAAACTTGGGATTCAACATGATTCAACCGACTGTTTTATAAGGATCAAATGTTATATCATGACATGGGATACTTCACGACTATATGATTTTTATGAATTTGGTCTAAAAACGCGGCGTAGCCTCAAAATGACGATTTTATAAGGTTTTATCTACCAATCTTAATGGTGAAACATTGAATTCTAACAAACATATTGTCAGAAAAATCCATATTTGCAATACTAAAAGTGAACTGAGGGTTGTTCATATTACAAACTGATGTCTTGCAGAAACATTCGGGATGATTTGTTCTTAGGCACACAACATGAAAAGAAACAAAATTGTCTATGCAGGCGTTTCGCAATCAGAATCTCGTCTGCCAGTGTCCCACAACCCCCTCAAACAATATCACCGCACCCGTTGGTTGGTCGAGCGGCAATAGCTGTGTTACAAAAAACTCCAGTAACCTCAGCAATTGATGATGTAGACAATGACGCTGCCCGCACTTGCCCGCAGCCGCAGCGCAGGCCAGAGGCGATCGCCAGAATAGAATGGAGGTGGTTCTAGTCGTCGTGGCGCTGCAGCAACACATCAGCACG
>Ga0126342_10017813_pt1 | contig 12246 bp, 20 predicted proteins | sample Cyp1metagenome_FD_92528 | JGI IMG/M metagenome (GOLD analysis project Ga0126342, IMG submission 92528) | Coral microbial communities from Lord Howe Island, Old Settlement Bay, Australia - Cyphastrea 1 metagenome | ecosystem: Host-associated > Invertebrates > Cnidaria > Coral ... | reverse complement strand
TCACGAACATAGCTGCGCTCAAGCTCTACCCAGTAGATCGGTTCTCCGGTCACAGGGTCTTGATCATCAGAAGCAGCTGGAATAGGCCAACCTGATTGAGGACATGTTGATGTTTAGAGGGGCGTGGTATGGAAATGAAAGAAGTAGCTAAAGTCTTGGGGGTGCAGGTTTCCCCCGCCTTTGTCTTGAAGCTCTCTGGCTGTCATGGCCCGAACTTCTCGGCGCAGAACTTCACGTCGATGGACTAGCATGTTGGCCCAGAGCCATTGATTCAACAATTCTATGAATCATGAATATATGGGATATACAGTAAGATATTATATTATATATAATATTATATATGATATATAGTGGGATTTTGATGGATATTATAAGAGCCATTAAGATTTCGATGGACAATACTGGCTGATAATTCAAACTCACATCACCTGACAATCCAGTTCATGCAATGCTGGCTGGCCTTCAGAGAGATCCAGCACACGCCTTCTGGCTGCAGTAGCTGCTGGTGGCAGGGTCGCTCTGGCATTTGGGGCCACAGTTTCACGGGGAGTCTCTGGTTCTGGCTCTACATCTCCATCAGCTAGATCCGTGTTTTCCACAGGATCATTGGACGACATGTCAAGTTCAAGTCAAACGTTTTGAGCCACATAAAACCTTCAAGATTCCCAGGTACCATCAGATCATGGGGTGATCATGAGACAATGCTGCAACTGATTGGTTCGCTCAAAATTTTGGACTGACTGGTTCTCTCAGGTTCCAACTCCCTCGCCAACATTGTGTGCAAGTTGCCTCAATGTCTGTCCGGGACCTGGCATGACTTGAGGAATCTTGAGGAGCAAAAGATCAAAATAAACCCAAACAAGTCCAACCACCATCTGGGCTGTGTATGAAACTTCAAGTGGTTTAAAGAGCTCCTTTTTTTGGTCCCGATAATTTTCAACCTCTGGGTCCCGACTGTGCAATTTCTATTGCACTACACGGCCATTGCTAATTCACGCAGCTGCGGTTCAACACACTATTTATTTTTGAATTGTGTTTTTGAAATGAGAACCCTTGACTGCCAGCAGCAACTTGCGTGGTTTTAGACCGACGGCCATACCATACCACGAAACGCACACACATACAAATGTGTGAAGGAATCAACTATCTTTCGACAGTATATCAAAACAGCTCACTTCTTTCTCCTCCTGGCGGGATCCTTTGCTTTCGAAGCTGCAGCTTTCTTTGGTTGACCCTGCATGTCAGGGGGCACTTGTTGAAAGAACATGGGACACTTGTGGTCAAAACAAGAAATATTTGAACATTTTTGATAGATTTGATAAATGTTTGAAATACAATCAGCCTTCGCTTTTGCAGTGGGCTCTGGCTCTGACTCTTTATCAGAGCGTGGAGCAGCTGATCTCTTTGGAACTGGGGTCGTGGTGCTGGCTTTCTTCCACGCAACCTTTGCATTCCTCGGCAAGGTCATGTGCAAAGTCTTCTTGCGGACTTCATGGAAGAGGCAGCTCGCTATACAAATCAAACAGATCCATGTACATCAGAGATTTGTAAGAGGCAATTGCGGTAAAACAAGTGTTGTTTCATGTTGTTGTTGCTAAGAAGAGTGCCGGACTTTTGTCTCCTGTGCCAGGGCAGCCGAGCACCTAGGCGCAGAAGGTATGGTGACCCAGACCATAATGCAGAACTATCATTTGTTAAGGGCAGTTGAGGCACACATAGGTCGATGCAGAGATCTGCTTCTCAATCTCCTCCTTCAGCCTTATTTCAAAGATTTTTAAAGCATGAAAAGCATCGATGCATCAGTGATTTCATATCATTTGAGACGTTCACCGACTGATTGTGGGCAAAACCTGATAAGACGAGATTCCCCCCGAATCCTTGTAGTTCACCTTTGGTCTTGAGCTGCGCCAACTTGTCGTACTCAAGCTCCATGTGTGCACAGTTCTGTTCAAGCAGTTCTTTTGCCCTGCAGGAAATGGGAAGTTGTCAATCCCTTGCTTTGTCATGAGATGTCATGCACTGCCAATTGACTCCAAGGAACTTCAGAGCTCGAGCATCATCGAATTTGCTCTGCAACTCGCCAATCAGCTGGTGCAGCTTGCTGGTTTTGCCGAGCACTGATGCAATGAACTGGCTCATCTCCTTCTCCTCGGCAGATTCTAAAAAAAATGTTGATCATTTCTTGGCAAAACTGTTTGAGTGTTAAGGTCTGGCCTTGTCAGATCCAGCAGTATCACCTTGTCCAGGGTGCTCCATGTTTGGGAAATCCCCTGGAACTTCAGGGCCAGCCATCATGGTTTCACCATCCTGAGCTACAATGGTTTTGAATGTGAACTGCAAAGCAAAGCCACGCACGAGTGCAATTGCCAGGACAAACCAACGTGCAGAAGAAGCTTCAGCTGACAGAGAAGCTTGACGATTGGTCTCTTTCTCAGACTGGGTCTCCTGGTACCCCACCAATCCAGTAGTGCGGACTTCCACCCAAAACTCTTCAGAGTTGTCATAAGGGTTGCGCCTGCAGTACGGGCAAAACCGTTCAGGTTATAAACGCATCATAAGTTGCATGTATTTTTTCAATCCAAAGTGGGCCTGCCTGATCAGCTGCTGTGGATGGCGGCGACAAGCAGCGATAGCACCCTTCACTTTTTCCCTTAGATCAAGAGGTCAGAACGCAAAGATACTGTAGTGGAAATGAATAAGATTATATAATATTATATATAATTCTAAAAAAAATGTTTAGGTATATATGTCGACTATATATTTGTGTGTTTGTTGAAGTCTCCCAGTCAAGTGTTGGTTTCCATCCCAGCTCATCTTTCAGATCCGGCTCACTGTACCACCCCTTCGTAGTCTCAAGCTTTTTCTGGTTGCTGCGTTCATGCTGCACGGTCAACTCCCTGATGAAGGAATCCTAGCGATGCACATGTGCATGTTTAGAGTAATGGGCCAAGTATCACTGCATTTTCCAATTCTTAAAACAAACGAAATAACCCACTGGACTAGTCCTTGTTCCAACCATTGGCCTCTAACTTCTCCACCAATTCGTTTCTATTGGCAGGGTTCTTCCACATTGAGTGAAGCCACTCTGGGCAGTGAAGTTTTCCAGTAGGTTTGCGTTCACACAGCCTTCTGAGCCGTGCCTCTTTGGCAGCCTGTGTTTGGGGGACCGCCTGCAACACATGATGACTCCAACAACTTTAGAAAAAGGAAATTGAAGTGTGTTGAAAATTGTTGAGCAACATTGAACACCCTGGCCTGAGGCTCCACACCTCCACGAGGCGGTCGGGAGCCAGAGGGAGTAGCAGGAGTATTGGCATCAGCAGGGCCAGCCGGAGCGGATTCACCCTTAGCCCTCTTTGCTGGTGGCACTTCAGCAGTAACCCCTGGAGGATCCTTACGAGTTGATGATTCTTTTCTAAAATCTGGGGATTTCATTTTTCGAATCTCAGCATGGGCCATGTCCAGCGCCTTCTGCAACTCCGCCTGGATGAGAAAGTCTCACACTCCCAGTTCAGGGAATCAATTGAAACATGTTTTTCACCGCTCAAAACAATAAAGTATAAGTGGCCTGACGTTCTGCAGAAACAGCACGTTCTTCCTGTAGTGCACGATCAAGAGTAGCCTCAGAATCCATGCAGTAAAACTGTGACCATGATAGAGAACACACAGGTGAGTAAGATACCATACCATATAAACATCTAAACACTGTATGCTCTTATATCCTTCGAACTTCTACTGCTATTTACATTTAGATATCATTCAAGTGACATTCACATCATCGAATTGTGGTCTGGGGTCTCTACTGACTCTGCTGGAGACGGCTCCACATTCGGCACAGCGTTGTTCATGCCAGGTTCCTGAAAAGAAGCTGGGCATCGTGGCATGCCAAAGAGCTCGTTTGAAACTCAAGATGGACGCTTCAGACTGGACACACTTAAAAAAAAAACAAGCATTTGGACAAATCAACATATGGGCTCCTCAGGAGCTGCACCCGTCTCCAAAAATTTAAGTAGACCAGCTTGTTCTCGAAGGTCCTGGCATTCAGGAATGTTTGCATGACAATAAATATAAAGATTTCAACCAATATGTCATGAAGAAGTGTTCAGTGACCTAGCCTTCAAACGGTTTTTCAACTCGTCATCAGTAGCATCATGCCATGGCTCTGCTTTCACATCAGACATGACTGCAGTAAGACCATCAGCCAGAGTATTGGCACTCCACTGACGTGAGGCCATCCTCATTGGCGGCTTGTTGGGCCCTTCGACTGACATGGTGGCAGATGTTGGAGGCACACGGCTTTCCTCCAGCAGGTTTGAGCCCTCACAAATCACAAGGGGATTGTTTCAAAGATGCTCTGACCATAGAGTTTTGATGCACATGCCTACCAAAGTGTGACATGTAAGACACCAATGACAGCTTGAGATGCAGTATTGGTTTCTTTTTATCCCCCAGATGCCTCCAGCAGTGAATGCACACTAGAAGCTCGCAATTGTTCCCCATTGGGAATTTTCTAAGCACCCCGCTGGGCTGTGAAACCCCATCCAAAAGTGATAAAGGGCCATGAAATTCTTCAAAATCTGAAAAGTGTGGTTTTTGCCAAAAACCTTAAAATAACCCTCAAAGTACGTAAAATCATTACGTAATTCTACGGGATTTTATGGGTTCTCTACGGGTATTTCCGGGTAGTCAATTTACGGGTAGGTCATATACGGGATATTTTACGGGCGTTTACAGGAGATACGGTACATTACGGGGTGATATTTCCATTGATTTTCTAGAATCATCAAAAATCTAAAAAAAACATCAAAAATGATTAAAAATGTATTCGTGAGCCAACCCCTGGGGAGCCCTGGAAATTCCAAATCATTGGTTTGGCCGAGAAGACCAGGTAGGTCCTTCACCCAGCAGGGAGTTGCTCCCTAGATGGCAGTTGGAATGATTCTGCGCACTTCTTGTGGCAGCTCCAGACCCACAGAGCCACGTAAGTAATGACAAACGGACTGGAGTTCAGCATCCTCCCAGACGTCAGTCCAGTCAATACGCTCCAAAGCATTGAGCATGTTGTACCAGTCAAAGTCCCAACGTTTTGTTGGTGGCTGAGCGTGCTCCTTCAGCATGCTCTCACGTAATTGAACAAGCTTCAGCCCAAATCGCATTGGATAATGCCTTGGGACCAGACAGGAATGGTTCAAGACACAAAGTATTACCATCTCTTCATTCCTCTATTTCATATGGGGGCTGAGCAAGTCCCAATATATGAATCAATTGTTTACGTTGTATCCTTTATATAAGGTTCAGTACAGCCACGGAGCACTAAGAGGAAATCACACATCCCTGAGAGCAGAGCACCAGCATTCAAGAACCAACACCAAACACTGCACTTGTCAGCTGAAAACCAGCAAACCACCTATAGACAACACAACACAAGAACCAGTAGCATGTTCACAAATTGTAGCAATGAACAGTAGCGAATGGCCACCAAAGCCATTCAGTGCAGAATTTACCCTGTTTTCTGACTTAGAGCACCAGAAAATACCAGAAATCATCCTCCGTGGTGGACCCTCGAAACCACAATTTGGGGTAGATCCAATAAATCCCATATTATGTACTGTTGGGAAAATCTTCCATTGATGATCTCCAGATATCTCCCATGTAAATTTTCAATTTCATGTTCACCCCTGTCCCAAAAAAGGATCGGGAAATCATCCCCAACATCCGACCAGGCGGAGAAAGGTGCCAAACTCCTATCCTAAGGACTGGCTGGGAAATGCGACATTTGGCATTGCAGTGTTTCTTGAAATCGTTAGTGATTACAATTGTTAATGCTTTCGTAGGTCACCCCATAAAGGAACAGATCAACTTCAAAGGGTATACCATAGTAATATCCCATAGCCCCAACTTCCACCTTAAGGCAGGTTTCTCAGTCCTTTTGAGGTGGCGGGTCCCATGAAACTTCCTTTTTCCATCCTTCCCGATGTAGCTGCGGCATGGTTTCTTTCCCTTGTTGTTCTCAGATTTCCACCCCCGTAGACTCCCAAGCGAGAGCTTTGAGATGTGGGGGGAGTTGGAAAATATCACATGCCTTTTAGGGCTTGATGAGCCGTAGTGCAACATCCACCAGGCCGCTTGGTAAACCTCAGATTCGTTGATCAAAAAACGTTACAAACAAATATTTGTTCCCTGTCTCCCCATATCTCCCCATCACTATTATATACTATATAATATTATATAGTATTATATTATATAATATAATATTATATAATATAATACAGTCACAAAACTCGGCTGACATTCATGATGTGTCGGAATCTCGGGTACCATCGAAGCATTGTTTGATAGGGCTGCTCCAGCATGTACACACAATTCGTCGCCAAAGCAAGTAGGCATAGCAATATTGTCCTTGGATTAACTCACGAAGCGAGGGTCCATTAAGGTGTACAACTGAAAAAGTTGTTCTTTACTCATTTTGTTGGGAAATGATGGAAATAAACCCATGTGCATGTGTATAATGATTAATAATGTAAGATGGAACCAAGCTTCCGTGCAGCCATACAATTGGCTTCCCGGACACTGGGCTGAGATAAATCTCCAGCTGGGCAGCATGGGGCACGTTTACTGGTCCCTCGATTCACCACGGACCAAGAGGAGCACTTCATACCAAGTAGTATGCAGCAGTCTCCAGCTCGCGCTCTGAGCATAGTCGATATGGCCAACCTTATTCATTGTATCAAGCTGGTGGTTTTGCATATATAATTTATTGAACAAATCATTGGGTTGAAAAATCTGTTACATACCAAGAAACGCCATCCCTCCATCTGACAAGATGTTGTAGTAGTTGTTGCCGTCTTCCCCATAGTACATGTAGTCAAGGCGGGCAGCACGCAGACCAGCCGATTTCATACACAGCGTAGCCCTAGCTTTCCCTGCGTAGAACTCTATGAATTGCAGGTCCTTCAGGGATATTAAAATGGTTTGACATAAGGGTTTGCTATGCCTGACACCCAACCAAGGCCAGATCACCCCAAGCCTCTTGAATATGGGAATGCGAGATATACGCCGTCAGGAGAACAGCCAAGATGAAGTCCTTGGAGATGGAGGCCGGAAAAAAACACCAGCATCTTAAGGTAATGGGTGCATCATGACATGAAAGATCATCAAAGGAAGAAGCATTAAAAATTATCAAAATTAGACTTTTGGGATATGTTGGGAATCTGTCATTAATACATATAACGGAAAATATTCGACATCAAATTCAATCAGAGTGTCGCCGGGGCAACACATGGACAAAAGATGGCATACGATGTTTGGAAGGGACTTCATGGCAAGCAGCGAAAAGCAGAACCCCTGAAAGACTAAACCCAAAATGCTTCAGATGCGGGAAGCTCAAGTTCTTTCTCAGTTCCGGCTGCACATGTAATGCAATCAGTTTCAAATGGTATCACCCCCAAGTACTCAGAACCCATGAGCCCCAAGACCGCATTGATTGGTTTGATTTGATCAATCTTCAATCTGGCCAGGTTGACGTGATTCATTACGAAGGAGTCCACGTTTTGCAGCCCAGGTCCGGCCCTTGATTTTGACCATAGAACATGGCCTCAGGTGCGGGCAGCAGGAGTTCAGATTTTAAAAACAAGAGCGAAAAGGTCAGGTGGAAAAGGCTCTTATTGAAGGCAAAACATGTAGGTCAACGAAATCATGGTCCAAAGGTTCAGAGCAGTTTGGAAGCACTCAGGACCATTTTCTTCCACGTTCGCTTTCAGATCTTTCAGTTGTGGCCACACGATGTCTCTGAAATTTCATTCGAGCTCATCAGCCATGAATCCCATTGAAATGTAAAGTGCAACCAAATCGGTCTGGTTGCCAAACCCCTGGAAGCAGCAGGTTCTGCCCACTGCGGTGAGTAAAGTCAGCAGGGCTAATTTATTTGGCAACACCGTTTTATCAAAGCAACGATGCAACAAAAATGGAAAGGGCTGTGCAATCAAAAGTATAATATACTAAGTTTTTCAGTTGTCAGTATGATTTAAACCCCATTGGTGGTAGGATGAAAAAAACATGAACACATTCTCACATAACGGTGGCTGCCTAAGAACCCGTGTGCCTAAAAGCACAACACGGCATCTCTCAAAGTCTCAGAGTTCTATGAAGCCAGTGGGCTCAGGTGGCCACTATGGCAACATCAGTCGACATCAGCAGCGCCGGTCTCAGCTTTGTACTCGGCAATTGCTGCCATGGCCGTTTGGCGAAACAGATCCAGGCCATCAAACGTAGACTGAGCAAAGGCATCAAAGTTCTCATCCTGTGACGCTTGATCATCAATCCACTCAGCCTTAGTTTTGCAGATCAGGGTTTGCTTGATATCTGTTCTTTTGATTTTGTTTACAAATCGATAAGGGATATCATAAGACAAGAAGCAGCTTCGACTGCACACTTCATGGCCAAGCCAACATTGCAAACATCCTTGATGTTGAAGGAAAAATTGAAGTATTCAAGGTTGGTACGCATTGGGTACTGCTTCTTTTTGGCCCTCAAACCAATGGATGGTCTGGACCTGGTAAAGTAGCATGAGAGCGTGGTGTGCTCGAAACTGCGGACTGGGAAATCACCACCGGTCAAACGTGTTTTCCCGGACTTCCACTGATGAATGATCTCACCCTTGAAGGATTTTTTCAACTCAACCATGGACTCATCAGTCGTGGGGGCATCAGGAGCACGGGACTGGGGAGTTGCCACCCTTCGTGGCCCACGTTTCTGGGGCTTTTTCACCGGCTCCGCACTCTCAGGTGCATCAGCGTGAGATTGATCAAGCTCCTCACGTGCAGCAGGACCTCTGGGGCTGGGAGCAGAGCTTGCTGACCTGGATGACTTTGTTCTCGACGCCTTAGACTTAGGCTTGGGAGATGCCTTAGACTTAGACTTGGGAGATGCCTTAGCCTTCGAGGTAGGCTTGGAGGTCGATGCCTTTGGCTTGGGAGGTGCGTCACCCTTGGCAACAGTGTCAACAGCATCATCATCATGAGCTTCCTTGGACTTTCGTGTTCTTTTTGGAGCTGTCTTTCCATCCCCAGCCTCATCACTTTCCTTAGCCTTTTTACCTGTCTTGCCCTTTCCTCTCCCCTTCCCTTTGGCCTTCTTCTGAGGCTCCTTCCCTTTGCCATTTGCTTTCTTAGCCCTTTTTCTGGATCCCTGTTTTGATGCCTCATCTTCACCCTCTACATCACCCTCATCTTCTCCATCCTCACACTCATTCTCCCCGTCACCCTTGTCGCCTTTCTTGCCCTTGGGCTTTCGAACCTTGAGCTGGTCACGGCGAGTCAGCACCTTAGATAGGATTGAGAAACACGGAACTTGTTCATCAGAAATTGGTAGAGGAGAAACGTCCCAATCAAACATATAAAATTGAAATTTGTTTCAAAAAGAAAATAGTCCGTCTTGGTTTTCACTATGGCACGGTGGATTCATCAGGCTTGGATGGTTCAAACTTTGGTACGGGTGGAAGCGTGCGAGGCTTCTTGACAGGTCTCTCACCGGAATCAGGGGTAGCAGGTTCACTGCCATGTGCAGGAGAATTGGCAATGCTTGGGGTATCTGGGACATCAACTGGCCCGGATGTGAAGACCAAAGGTGCAGCATCAGGCTTCGGTTCTGCAGGTAGGCATTCTTCATGGATACCCCAATCTTCCAGAAACAAGGGCAGGGTATCGCAGACATCAATGTCACCACTCACAGGCTGGGAATCGTCAACCACCATCACTCCTGCAGCAAAGCAGCAATACAAGACTGCACTGTAGAACAAGAATGTAACAACTACACAGTGAAGAATTTGTAGCATGGGAGTCAGATATGAGGGGAATGGTATTGGCTTGCATGTTGCTTTGAGCTGGTGCTACAGTATCCTCTTTCCACCTCACCCTCTAGCCTTCGTCTGCTACAGCTTTGTGGTGTCGGCGGCTTTCCTCCCGCCTGCCAAGAATGGTCAAAACATATGTCAAAACATGTCCTGTCAAAACATATGAAGAACATTTGCAAATTTAAAGCATTAATTTACGCTGACTAAAGTGTATAAGTGCATATGAAAGTTTAAGACATATGACATAAGCCTCTTGATTTCAGCAATGATGGCGTCCATCTCTGCATTGACGCGCGCGACAGAGTCATCTGCACCTGCGGCAAACAAAACCAATACATGTTTCATAGGAGGCCTACTATATATCAGTGATATTTGAAGTAATAAGAAACAATTCGACAGTCTCATTGGCGCCTGGGGATGACTTTGTTGAAGATGATGATGGCAAGTCTTCCGGTTTGAGATGCACAGCTTTCCGCAAAGCTGGGGTAGCCTCTGCGACCTCCCTCTCATCATGAGCAGGTGTAGGAGCATGTTCTTCACTCACTGATCGGGGGGACTGGTAATCATCTAAGCCCAATTGGTTGTCCGGCTGGTTTCGGTAGGGGTCAAGATCAGACATCTCAACCTCATCATCGCCATCCACCTCCGAAGCTTCACCATCAATCTCAGTGTCAGGGAAAGACTCTGGTCCATTCTCAATTGGTTCGATTTCATCATCATTTTCACCATCACACTCTTCCTCCCCATCCTCCTGGTCATCATCGTCCCCATTGTCCAATGCAGGATCTTCGCGGGCATCAAGTTCTCCAGGTTCTCCAGCGAAGTCAGCATCCTGGAAGATGGACATGACTGAAGGACTGACAAGATAATCATGGAGGGGTTCCACTGGATGAGTTTCAATACCAATTACCCACTGAAGATCATTGAAGGTTCTCACAATAAAAGAATGAAGAGCAGATAGCAACAAACCAACATTGAACACATATCAGGGAGCCACTTGATTCACGCCTCTTCATCCTCTTCATTCTCTTCATTGCCGGCTGACATTTCTCGCAGTACTTCATCGATGCGCTCCTGCACAGTGCCAGAGAAAACCCAAAGAGGAATGGAAAGAAAACCACATGTCTTTCTTAAGTGTCATTTGGCTTGAACAAACCACTGCATCCCTGCAGGCAAAGCACCTGCAACTCCGGGAAGTATGCCAAGAGGAGCGCGTGAAATCGTTGGTCCTGAGCGCGGGATTGATGCAGCCTAATCCAAATTCAAAGACTTTTTTTTGGCATCCCCAAAACTGAAAGACTTTGTATTGTCAAATTATATATTGCATATTATTGCATTACTCCCGATTCAAAAAAACATACAGTAGTGGGATTAAACTGAAGTACATTTAGCCAGGGTACTTTGGGAACCTCACCTCTGCGACCCTTTCGTTTCACGAAGCCACAGGCAGCTTTGATACCCCAACATTCCCGGTAGACATGTTCATCGGCTGGTTGCAGTCCGTTCCACTCGTAGAAGGTCTTCAATTGAGTTGTCAACGGCTTGACTTCGGGCAAAAGAAGTTCCCTAGGCGTCAGGCATGACAATAAATTTGATTGGTTTCAAAAATGGCAAATGTGCATCACAATAAAGGAAATCGAGATCTGTTGAATATGACATGAAGAATCAGCAACAACATGAGGGTCATACATATTGCAAATCATTGGGGCCATCAGTATCGTTTAATAACTAAGTCAAGGTGCTCCTGCGTCAACTGGAGCACAGGAAGAAGTGTAGCCACATTGCAACTGCATGATGCAACCGTTGGATGGAACGTAGGGCCATCAACATGTAGAACAGTTTGGTATTTCCGCAAATGCCCCCGGACATCCGGATCACTGTCCCACATTTGGGCAAGCTCAGCCAACATCATTTTGGGTTTCCTAGGCATTTTTCACCCTGGAAAAAATTGAGCCAAAATCCTCCCACATGACTCCAGGACTTTGCTGGTGCAACTTTGACCCACTGCCGCTGTGACAACTGAATCCAAGCCAGGTCAAAAAAGAGTTGGGGCCCGGACGCGAACACGTGGCAGCAAGCGAAGGGCAGGCTCCAAGGTTGGGACTCCCTTTAAACCATTTTGGGGCCATTCTTATCATCATATCATCATTTACACTGAGTTCTAACTATTTGATTCTTTGATTTCATTGTCACTGGTTTGTTTTGCCCAAATTTGAGCCGGCGCTGGACTTCAAACATATGTAACATATGTGAATATCAATATATTAAAATCATAGTATACTTGAAAGGTTCAAAAGAGGGTTATAGTCAAAACACAGGTTTGTACCATATCTTCAGGATATAACTTGACTTTATCATAGATACCTTGAAAAAACAAGGTTCCAAGATCAAGGGGT
>Ga0126342_10017812_pt1 | contig 12246 bp, 14 predicted proteins | sample Cyp1metagenome_FD_92528 | JGI IMG/M metagenome (GOLD analysis project Ga0126342, IMG submission 92528) | Coral microbial communities from Lord Howe Island, Old Settlement Bay, Australia - Cyphastrea 1 metagenome | ecosystem: Host-associated > Invertebrates > Cnidaria > Coral ... | reverse complement strand
TCAGAGGGGGTGGTGGATTTTGATCCCTCAACAAGATAAGCTCATGTTCTATTGTTCTTATTATCATCAACATATAAGTCAGAGGGGGTGGCAAATTTGGATCCCATTATGAAGATAAGTTGAGGATATGGATTGGATCCTCTGGATCATTCCCCCATTCCCTACCAAGCACCAGAAAGATGATGATGATGATGATGTTGATGATGATGATGATGATGATGATGATTCTCTTGAGGTGTGGAGCAACGTCCGGGTTGGAGGGAACATGTTTAATCTCATGAAGAGACGAAACCCAATGAGCAACAAATTGGCCAAGAAACAATGCTACACATCAATAACCCACAAAGTTTTTTAGAAATCCCAAAGCAAGTTAGCACCAAAAATGCGCCAAAACATGCCAACAACCCCCACTTTTGTCCAGTCCTCAGATTTGTTCTTGGCTTTCTGGCCATTCCATTCAGCCTCCTCCGTACGCACTTTCCTGGGCGGAAGTTTCGGAATAATTGAAAAAATGAGTGAACCAGTGAGTGAAGGAACGAATGAACGAACGAACGAATGAATGAAGGAATTGAATTGAATTGCATTGAACTGAATTGAATAGACATGATTGAATGAATGATTGATTGAATGACTGAATGAATGAATAAATGAATGGGTGTGAATGTGAACATGTAAATGTGGATGCGGATGTTAATGTGAAATGAATGAATGAATAAGCGAATTAATGAATCAGCTATACTTGTTCAATCGTTGAGCTAACCATGTCCTTCCTGGTTTAAACATGTTCTCTGTAACCCTGACGTTGCCCTGCGTCTGACTTCAGCTGGCTATGAAGATAAAGTTGATGTTATTACCCCAATCAACATATTGTTCATAGGGGGTGGCGATTTTGATCCCTTATGAAGATAAAGGTAATGTTATTACCCCAATCAAAAATATTGTTCATAGGGGTGGCGAATTTTGATCCCTGATGCAAATAAAGTTGATGTTATTACCCCAACCAACAAATTGTTCATAGAGGGTGGCAAATTTTAATGTGATGATGGTCGTGATGTGATGATGTGATGATGTTGATGATGATTATGATGATCATGATGATCATGATGATCATGATGATTGTAAGTGTGGAGCAACGTCCGGGTTGGGGCGAACATGTTTAAACCAAGTCTTCTCTGAGCGGCCTCATTCATTCCTTCATTCATTCATTTCATTTCATTTCATGTTTGATTGCCGGCGAGTAAGCTCATTTGAGCCAGTAAATATCTCCAATTAGGTACAAGTAGTATATGTATGTATATGTCCCCAGTTCGTAACCAATCAATCAAGCTATTTTCTTCATGGCTCATGTCTGAGATCCTATCCCACCTTTGCTTTGCCCCAGCGGCCAAAGGTGATAAAGGTGGCACATGACTCGCGTGAGGTCCAAACGTTTCTGCAAATTTTGTGGGATGTTTTCCCCCTGGTAAGCATTGATACGTAGTGATTTATAACCCAATCTAACTATAGGATATAGTGCGTATATAGTGATATAGCTGGCATTCAAACCATTTAAACCCTAAATCTTGTAGTTGCAGACCAACTTAGCTATCTTGGGGGCACCACATTGTAGTAAGCATTCATACCCATGTTTGTTGAATGAAAGTCATGGAACATCATTCGATCTGCAGATCGATTTGAAGAAAGACATGGAGACATCCTAAAAACCCTTGGGCAAGCAGTATCGAACTGCTCACCACATCCCACTTTCAATGGACTGCGGGGAAAGTCACAGGACACCATGGTAAAACACCACCCCACAAGCTTGGCTTTTCTCGCATGATTTTCCCATCATCCAATTCTAGCAAAGGTTGCCCACCAATTCTGCAAGTTGGGGCCCCGGTTTACAAAATCGCTAAGTTGGAGGCCGCGTAACTCCAATTTCACTTTGGTTTTTGTCTATCTATCTATATATATATATAACAATTATAAAAACCATAGTCCTCATCAGCTTTACCCTTTGGTAAACTAACGGTTTGCTATTGAAAACGGCCATAGACATAGTGGATTTACCCATTTTCATAGCATGGTGATGTTCCATAGTTTTCTGTAAACGTTTACCAGAGGGTATAATATATGTTTTATAAACCGATGGCCCCATGTTTCATATTGGTTGATAGTCCCATCGTGCATATCCATAGTTATAGTATCAGTAAATATCATAAATATTTTTTTTAAAAAAAAAAAAACATAGCATCACTTAAGTTATGGTATATATAATATATGTTATATATACTGTATATATATATATATTATGTATATAATAGTATAGCATCATCATTCAAAAGGCCCCGGCAATTCCAGGATGCTGCTCCGCTGCCCAGCGTCTTTCGCCAGATCTGCCAGCGTTCAATGGGTTGCAACTCCTGCGGCTCGTACAAGACGTTGCCCGGAAAGCTTTTCACCTGGACTGCTTTGCATGCTGCAAGGTTGGTGATTGGGATAATAGGCTGGATAATTCTTAGATTATCCTATGTTATTATGGATTTTTACCAGGCTGATTTCCAGGTTATTACCAGCACACAACGGAAGAGATACCGTAATACCCCTATCCTTACCGTCAACTTGAAGCTGAGATCGCCGCAAGTGACCCAGAGGTTCATGGGGATGTGATATGACAACTTGATGGAAATGTAGATTTTGACCCTGAGAAAAGCATTGGATGTTAGAGACTAGTCACCAACACTGTTGGTGGTTTTCATATGTGTTAGATAGCTATCAAACATGTGATCTGAGCAGCAATATTGATGATTTTTTAGCTCATGGATCAGCCAAAGATAATGGGCATTAACCAACAACAATGGGGATATCTGGGAATGACTGAGGAACTATCATCGGAATACAACAGGGAAATACTAGTTGTATAGTGGGGATTCCTATCAACCTTGGTCATTGACCAAGAAAATGGGGAGTAAAAATGCGAGGATGGAATGATCCAACAATCCTTCCGCTGGTGAATTTGCAGAAATGTGGTAAACCCAATCCATAAATGGGTAACTATGTTAAAATTACGGTTCCATTGCAATACCCCAAATGATATCAGTTTATGGAATCGGGTTAACCCTAGTAACGAGATGATGGTTACTAACGTAGTCACTCTCAAATGGTTGTCTGGTAATTTAACATAACTATGGAAAATCACCATTTTTAATGGGAAAAGTCACTATAAATGGCCATGTTCAATAGCTATGATAGTTTACCAGAGGGTAGTTCCTTGGCGGATTTATTGTTGGGTTTACACCATTAATTATATAGGGGAAATAATCGCGTGTTTTCTTTCACAATATCTTCACTTACGATTCAGACAAATCTCCTCCCAGTGTAGCACTAGGGCTGAGTCAAAAATCATCATCCACCAAAAGACAAACATCCAAAAAAGCAATGATAAAAATACATAGTGTTAAAACTTACAATTCATCAACAACAATCACGAAATGGATGGTTGGTATACAATTCAATATAATTTTGCACTATCTTATAATTACTATATATACATATATATATACACACACACCCATTTTTACATGTACTATTGAGAAACAAAACACATTTACACTATTTTATAGCATAACACAGTCATTTGAAAAAAATCCGGGGCCACATCCCCAACCCGTCCCCAGCATCCCCCAGCCTTCAGCCCTTCGCGTTGCAACGCCTCCGTGGTCTCCTGATCCACCCGCTGCTGCCAGGCCTCGCAACGCCGATTGAAGGCCACCCAGGTGGCCTTCTGCGGAGCGTTGCACTCGGAGGAAATCCTTGGGGCCGTTGCGGCCGTGCCGGGGCCGGGGAACCCCATGAGTTCACCAATGGGGTTAGACAGTTCAACATGAATGTTCAGGTTAGGACTCACTATCTGGTTGGTGGTTTCAACCAACCTCTCTGAAAAATGATGGAGTTCGTCAATTGGGATCATTATTCCCAATATCCAATATATATATATATATGGAAAAAAACGTTCCAAACCACCAACCAGCTATGGCGATTTGCGACTTAAGGTTCGATTTCCGACGGTTTTTTCACAGTAGCCATAGAAACCAGTTATTTCTTTGGTTATGAATGAGTATCATTTCATAAATGGGATGACTTCCTGACTTATAACTGTAACTGCAAGGGGGGGTCAAAACCATGCAAGACAAACGTTTGCAAATTTAACGGATGTTGAATGGAAAAAAATGAGTTAGATTTCCAATATATGGATGAAACCAGCTCGAGACCCTTGACAACTTGATGCACTGTTTTGCACAAAGAAAATTGAGGGGTTCTTTTGAAAAAGGGGAGCAATTAATTTGAGGAACATGTGCTGGGAAATCTGCAAAAGGGAATGTAGGATAGTATGATAATTAGTATTTATCGAATCGGGGTCCCTCATATTTTTGGGCACATCCCCCTGACCAATTTTCGTACAATCTCCCAAACACCTGCAGAAGTACCAGTCTTTCCTGCGTCAATGCTTTTGGGCCATGCAACACCCCCACCCGATGTTCCAACACGCGCTGTGATGTTCCAACCTTTACTCTGGTAATAGAAGGAATTTGACGAAGCAACCATCAATTCTCATCATAATCCCAAATTGTCCAGTTTCTTGGATTATCATCTTTATCAATAGAGTCTTTCCCATGGTATTTCCCAACAAAAATGTAGCTGTTTTCTGCAGTTTCCCCGTCAATTTTCCAAGCATGTCCCATGACTTCTCTCAAAAAATTGGGTTTCCAACAAAAAATTGGGTTTCCCCTAACAATTTTCCAAGCATGTCCCATGACTTTTCTCAAAAAATTGGGTTTCCAACAAAAATGGGGTTTCTCTACAGTTTCCCCTAACAATTTTCCATCCATTTCCCATTACTTTTCTCCAAAAATTAGGTTTCCAACAGAAATGGGGTGTCTCTACAGTTTCCCCTAACAATTTTCCATCCATTTCCCATGACTTTTCTCAAAAAATTGGGTTTCCAACAAAAAATGGGGTTTCTCTACAGTTTCCCCTAACAATTTTCCAAGCATGTCCCATGACTTTTCTCAAAAAATTGGGTTTCCAACAAAAAATGGGGTGTCTCTACAGTTTCCCCTAACAATTTTCCAAGCATGTCCCATGACTTTTCTCAAAAAATTGGGTTTCCAACAGAAATGGGGTGTCTCTACAGTTTCCCCTAACAATTTTCCATCCATTTCCCATGACTTTTCTCAAAAAATTGGGTTTCCAACAGAAATGGGGTGTCTCTACAGTTTCCCCTAACAATTTTCCATCCATTTCCCATGACTTTTCTCAAAAAATTGGGTGTCCCCTAGATTTTCCCATCAATTTCCAAAAAAAAATTGGGTTTCCCCTAGGTTTTCCTATCAATTTCCATGGTTTCCCACCGGTTCCCACTGGTTCCCACCGCTGCCACTTCGGCGCTTGGCCAGCTCCGCCGCCGGCGTCGACCCCGTCGACGCCACGGCCGTGCGGAGCAGCAGAGCCCAGCGAAGCCAAGGTCTGGGAGAAGATGCGCAGGGACCTCAGAAATGGAGCAATGGAACATGGTGAATATCATTTTGTTGGTCTATCTTCCATTTTTGTTGGTTAACTCAATTGAAAATTGCCATTTATAGTGGATTTTCCCATTAAAAATTGTGATTTTCCATTGCTATGTTAGTTCACCAGAGGGTATCATGATAAACAGATGGTATATTTACTAATGGAATATCATCTGTTGGTAGTATAAACAGGTGGTATAAACAATCACTAATATCATGATAAACAGATGGTATAAACTATAAACACCCAGTTGTATCTAATGATAAACCATCACTAATGGATGATAAACAGTTGTATCAAAAATAGTGAATATCATGATAAACAGGTGGTGTTTTTACTGGTATAAACCATCACTAATGTATGGGTGGTGTATTGTCTGGTTGGTGGTTTTAACCATCTTGAAAAATATGAAAGTCAATGGGAAGGATTATCCCATATATTATGGAAAATAAGAAATGTGTGAAATCACCAACCAGTCATTATAATAATGGTATAAACTATAAAAACCCAGTTGTATCTAATGATATTAATTATAGATAAAAATAACAACTGTCTATGGTTAATCATAGTTGTAGATATGAATCATACTTAATCATAGGTATTTTCCAAAACTACCCATAATGATACATATTGTCTATGGTTAATGATAGGTATAGTTATCAATTATATCAATACAGTTAATGATAGTTATAGTTATTGGTCATGGTGAATCAAACCCAGTTGTAGTGCATGATATTAATTAAAGAAAATATAATAACCATCTATAGTTCTATGGTAACAGGTAATATAATAATAATTATAGACAATGACTCATGAATGATAAACGTTTTTAATAGTTAATGGTGGTTTTGTGAATGATTGTTAATCATAACCCAGTTGCATCGGATATATTCTAGTAGATATATATCATTTAATAAAATAGAAATATTGCAATACTCACAATTTGACTCAGTTTACAATAATAATAGATGATGGATGATAAGCCAGTATATATATATATATACATTGGTCATTAGTTATACTGTAAGTAAATGTGGTAGTTGTAACAATAAGCAATAAATACATATAGTGCGAATAACAGCCCATTTAACTACACTTATATCATATCTAATACAATCATAATTATGATAATGAGATGATAATAATTATTGTCATCTCATCATAAAATTGCTGAAAAGTAGGGATATAAACCCCTTCTATCCCTTAGTCCAATGGAAATTACAATACCAAATATGGGGAGATCGAGTTCTGACCATGACACGTAAGAGCAATGTTCAACACCCTTTGTCTTTCCATTTATACTGATGAGTCTGATGAGTTAATAGGCATTCCCAGAATGGATTGTGATAATTTCAAATATATCGAGAAGTGTAACTCTTATGATCATCAACGAGCGCGCAAGGGTTTTGAACACTGCTCAATTCTGATTTTAACAGGATTTAACCATCAACAATTGAGATTTTAATTGGGAGAATGGGGATGTACCACGAACTGGTTGGGATTTCACCAACCAGTTGGTTACTATAATATCTGGGAAAAAACGGGTCAAAAAGTAACCCAAAAAAAATGATGAACAAGTAGATTTTTCGCGGGACTAACCCCAACTCGTTTCTGGGAATATTATGGGATGTTATGATATACTGTTTGGTGGTATACCTACCCCTCTGAAAAATATGAAAGTCAGTTGGGACTATTATTCCCAACTGAATGGAAAAAATAAAATTCATGTTCCAAACCACCAACCAGTATAGGTCTATAGTAACCCTATGACCCCTAAAGGATAAACACATAATTTATAACGTTATAACCATATATCTGTGGGATTCGACGTTTCTATCTGGTCGGGGGAGTTGCTATAAATAAAACCATCCAAAAACGGGCAATTATTTGTTCGAGCCACAACCAGATCGGCCAGCAGTTTTTGGGACTTTCCAATTGAAGACCTTGTAGTTTCACACGGATTCACCATACTGATTGCACGATTCAGTTTGAGATATCAACTAATTGGTGGTTTCAACCCCCCTGAAAAATATTAATCAGATTATATCATCATCCCAACTATTGGGGAAAATAAAAAATGGTCCAAACCACCAACCAGTCAAAGTCAGGAAGTTGACGCTGAAATTCTTGGGACTCAATTTGCAGTGGTGGTGGCCTCCTTCACTAATTGACCAGGGCTTGACAAGCAATCCGTGGTTGACAAAAAAACGTGACGGTCCTATTTCCGGCAGGTCAAATCGGAAGATTTGTAGGTGGTCCCCTCTGCAATGATGAATTGGCTTATAAAGCCCAATGACTTTTGATATCTTCACCATATGTATATATATATAATATATACTGGTTGGTTCAACCCCTCTGAAAAATGATGGAGTTCGTGAATTGGGATCATGACATTCCGAATGGAAAGTCATCAAACTCATGCTCCAAAACACCAAGCAGTATATATAAACAGCCTAGTTATTAGAGTTATGTTCACCGACTTAGCTACTAGTTTCATGGCCAGTGATCATCCCCAGTAAGGGAGATCTTTTATCGACTGAAGGACGGATCTATGCCATGGAAGATTTCCGAGGAAATTGATATGGTATAATGGTATTAAACCAGGAAATTGATACCATATTTAATGGTGGTTTAATGGTAGTTTAATGGTGGTTTAATGGTGGTTTAATGGTGGTTTATGGTTAAGACCTCAGTTACCCTCTGGTGGCTTAATGGTGGTTTTTCATGAGATAAAAAACCAACAAATTGTGATTTTACTGGGATTTACCCTCTGGTAAACTAACAGGTTGCTATTGGAAAATGTTTATCTATAGATGATTTACCCATAAAAAATGCTGGTGTTCTATAGTTATGTTAGTTTACCAGAGGGTAGATACATTGCTATACCTGATCTCTTGAAACGAAACAGACTTGCAATTGCCAAGGTCATCAAACATGGCTGGCTGGAAAATCCCACATTTGTAGATGATTTTCGGAGCTATAAACCTTCATTGTAAGGGGATTTCCTATTGCCACGCTTGATTACTGAAGTGTAATATCCCCATTAATTCTTTATTATGCCCATCAATGGCCGGTTCTCCACTGATTAATAGTCACATTCCCCCATAGTTTGCTAGTATATGTGATACTTGTTACAGTATATCCATGTATATATGTGTATAATATATATATGTATAATATATATATATATATATTATATATATAATATATATATATGTGTGCTATATCGATACTTGCTATATCCATATGTATAATTATGTATATATTTGCCATATCCATGGATTTATGATATTCTATGGTCATCTATGGTTATATATCCATGGTATATTTGCAATCTCCCCAGATAGGCCCGAGCAGCTCATACTTCCAGAAACCTCGGGTTGAACAAAGCAGGGGCCGCAGGCCGCCCCAGGCCCCGGTTTTTTTGGGCGCCAAAATGTTGGTTGAATACATCAAAATTTAGCCATGGGAAAATTGTGCTTTCACCAGGGAAAATGCATGAAAATGCTAGTTTAACCAGGGAACAATTGGAATTTAACCAGCGCAAATGGGGATTGAACAAGATGTCGTCAACAACAATTGGAATAGACCAATGCATTTGTGGATACCCTCTGGTAATTTAACATAGCTATGGAAAATCACAATTTTTAATGGGAAAATCCAGTATAAATGGCCATTTTCAATAGCATTCAATAGCTATGTTAGTTTACCAGAGGGTACATTATAATGACATAATCGGAGAAATATCACCAATGATATTATGACATTGCTCTGAAGCATTGGACAATTCACCTGGTCACTTCTCTCCAAGATCTGAGTCAAAGTGGAGGTCCGTATAGAAACAGTCATTAGATAAAAGGCTTCAAAAAACGGTGGCGAATAAAAAAACAAGAACCAATTTTTTGCAACTATCTTTGGTAAGCCGGATATAAACTATTCCAATCTATTCCAAGCCACTTGTGAACACTTTAACCATCAACATCCATCAACCTGCTCAACCTACCAATCAACAGCGATGAATTTGGATGGTCCAAGCATGTTAAATTCTCAAAGAAATGCTTAAAAAATGCTTGTTATGTTATGGTTTTCAACATTTTAGATGACTACCATCTGGTAATTTGTTACATAGCTATTGAACATGGCCATAGAAATAGTTGATTTACCCACTAAAAATGGTGATTTTCCATAGTTATGTTAAATTACCAGAGGGTAAGTTTATTGAGACTCCAGCTCTGAGTGATTCACCCAGTCTCTAGAAATCCATCTTTATGGACTCAACATGAATCAAAATTTCTGCCGAGCCACGTGCTGCGCCGGTCACTTGCTGTTCGGACTCCAGGATGAAGACGGGCACCACAGCGTCAAACTTCGTGGCAAAGGACAGAGCCGGATTGTCCTTGTCAGTGCCGCTGCTGGCTGGGCAAGGCGCAGTGCGCCAATGTTACCTTTTATAAGTGATAAACCACGACTTACTCGCACATACAGTAATATATATATATGTATATATATATATATGTATATTATATTGCTATATATTTATTCATTTATTTATTTATGTATTTATTTAGGTATTTATTTATAAATGTATGTATTCATTTATTTACTTATCTTTATTTATTTGTCCAGTCATTTATCTATTCTTATTGTGACAATAGCCAATTATTTGCCTGCTTTAAAACAGGAAGTATTCTATGGTATGATGAAGTTCCTTCACACGCCAGTTCAGTCATAACCCCATTGCCATCTAGTAGGCATCCGGGTCAGTGGTTAATCACATTGGTATCCATCCACTTTGGGGGCTTGCGGCTTACGATCACCACTAGCGAAGTGGCATTCTTAACCAAGGTCAGGACGTACTGCAGGAGACCGGAATCAATGTTTTTCACACCTATGGCCACAGGTCCTACGGGTCAGACTTGCAATCATTTACTGCTTGGTGGTTGACCTACCCCTCTGAAAAATGATGGAGTTAAAGTCAGTTGGGATGATGAAATTCCCAACTGAATGGAAAGTCATAATCCCTTCATGTTCCAAAGCACCAGTCAGTTTTGGCAATTATGACCCTGACTGGCTCAGATGATCAAAAAACGATCAGTGATGTGCAATGCACAATTTATGCCTTTAGAAGCTGTGTACCTCACTTGGAAATCACCATTTCCATGGTCCCAAGACCTGAACGATTCACCGTGAAAATCGGCCGAAAATGGGCCATCTGTGGCCTTTTCCTGTGGTTTCTTAGGCCATCATCTTTCGAATGGTGGAAACCACCACCATTGATGCTCGACTTCTGATCCTTTTCATATCTAAAGGGCTGGCTTTGTCCAAAATTGGATGCCCCAAAATTAAATCTGGTTGGTGGTATACCTACCCCTCTGAAAAATGATGGAGTTCGTCAGTTGGGATCATGACATTCCCAACTGAATGGATTTTTTTTTCATAAAAAATGTTCCAAACCACCAATCAGATTATATGCGTTATCATCATTGCCCCCATGAAAACATTGCGGCGGCCCATCCACCATGGGCAAACCCAGAAATCGTATCCCCATAATTTAAGGCTGACGCAATAGCACCTCAACTACATGAACAATTGACCATGATCCAGCATGTTCTAGGAATGATTTACTGGTTGGTGGTTGACCTACCCCTCTGAAAAATGATGGAGTTAAAGTCAGTTGGGATGATGAAATTCCCAGCTGAATGGAAAGTCATAATCCATTCATGTTCCATTATTGATTATTATATCCCATTAAAAACACCATTAAAAACACCATGACATCCCATATGGAAAGTCATAATCCATTCCATGGTTCCAGTCACCACCAACCAGCTGTCGTGGCACCTGCAATCGCATGTCATCCCGCAGCCACACGATGCACAGCGACCGGATGGCTCCAGATGCCGGCAGGGCCTGCGCCATCCGCGGAAGTCGGAAGGCGAACTTGGGGAGCCATGGAAAAACGGACGTTAAATACCGTGATATAGTAACAAGAGGTCATCATTAACAACAATAATGACAATAGATGATAATAATACATCTGAGAATACTTAAAATGTCATAAAATATCTGAAATCATGGTCGCTTTCATTTTTGTTCACCTTTCCTACCTGTTTTTTTTTTAACATATGTTATTCAAATCATATTATATATATATAATCATTCGGTAAAAAAAATGTCTTGGGCTATTCGGGGATGTTTCCGCCTCTACAACAAACCATCATTTATTGTGATTGGTCGGCTCCTGTGGTCGCCGGAAGTTCTGTGTTTCTGTCCCCCCTTGCAGTCTTTAATATAGTTAGAAAGGCCATGGATAGCTATGGAGTTAGTTAAATAGAAACCGTAGTATGTACATGGATTGTGGATTAAAGTAAATGGATTTGAATGGTGAATAGTTCGTGGATTTACAATCCACAAAGTAGCTAATCCCATGGCCCATCTAATTAGATTTAACCACCAGAAGTAGTGGTTTTGAACAGCAAGCAAAATATGGGATTTCACCATGAAGAATACGATGGATTCACCCAAGAAAAGTTGAGATTCAACAAGCCAACAACAGGTTTCCTAACTATGGAAAGCTCAGTTGAAACAACCAAACCAACAGACAAACCACACTCTAAGTTGGATGTCCTTTCGGGGAAAACACGTGCAGGCACCCAAAGTCCCACAAAGGTTTTCATCAGGGGCAAGCGTAAGCTCAAG
>Ga0126342_10017811_pt1 | contig 12246 bp, 12 predicted proteins | sample Cyp1metagenome_FD_92528 | JGI IMG/M metagenome (GOLD analysis project Ga0126342, IMG submission 92528) | Coral microbial communities from Lord Howe Island, Old Settlement Bay, Australia - Cyphastrea 1 metagenome | ecosystem: Host-associated > Invertebrates > Cnidaria > Coral ... | reverse complement strand
AGGGGACCCAAGGGGACCCAAGGGGACCCAAGGGGACCCAAGGGGACCCAAGGGGACCCAAGGGGACCCAAGGGGACCCAAGGGGACCCAAGGGGACCCAAGGGGACCCAAGGGGACCCAAGGCCACTGGATCCCATGGCACCGTGGTGAACCTCGAGGGCCTCGACCTGGAACGTTGTTTGACGACCCTGGAGGGCCAAGGGACGTCGCTGCCGGATGCAGAGGTGCAACATGGGATCCCAACATGGTGCACAGGTGCCGACTTTATTGCGGATCCCAGTTTTTTTTTTGGGTTGAAAGTACCAACTGTAAGTTACAAGCAGATACAAGAAGTAGGTCCATAGGTGTTTTATTCTGGATACCATCGAGATGAAGTTTAGACTGGTGCAAGTTTAGAACTGCAGCAGCGCCTCGATTCATGCTGGTTTGTCCGAATTCATGTATTAATGTAATGTGTTCATATTCCTAAACATTATATAAGTTATATATGACATTATAATGTATATATATATATACACGTATATACATATATATATATATATATAATATATATATAATATATATATATATAATATTATATATATATTATACGTATGTATATATATATATGTATGTCATATATATATATATACATGTATACACGATATTTATAATATATGTTCGTGATAAGTCAAAGTGTTATGGTCTCGCCGTTGCCACAAAGAGTCCAGGCCGGGTCCCATCTTGGAACGCAGGCCATGCTGCGTCATGTCGAAGGTCACTGTGATGCTGAGCCTAGGTATCAATACATCGAAGGAAGTTTAGAAGTCAAACTTCCGACATGGACAGATGGAAAAGCAGAGGTGGGAAGAGTCAGAGAAGAGAAAGAGTCAGAAGAAAGAAGATCAAGGTGTACATAATCTGTACATAATTGAATCATAATGTAATCATAATGTATCAATCAATCACCGTCAATCACCATAGAACCATATAAAACATTGTAAAACCAAGATTGATGATAGGTCACCATGAGATACCCTGAGAATTGAAGGGATTTGGGATTAACTCTCTAGTATTTTTTAAGGGTTTTTTAAGGTCTTGCGGTAGGTTTTCTGATGCTGTTGGTATCTCAGGTCCTTGAAGCTATGAATGCAGCAGCAGATGGGCAGCCAGCCCTCAGCATTTTGGAGCAAGCCTTCATGATGGAGCCGCCCGCGCCATGTCGGTCAGGGTCTGTCTGAGGGACGTTGCGGATCAAACATTGTGGAAAGATTGGTAAATGGATGTAAATGGTTGGTCTATGAACAGTTTTCCAGTTTTCGAATTTGTTGCTCTTAAAGTATCAAATGTGTGCAGGACATGAAGCTTTTCAACGTGGGGATGGATTGAAATGATTGAAACTTGTGGCCCGATGCGCTATCCCAACCCAGTTTTTTGGAGCCACATTTTGACCCATACCATTGGGTTACCAGTGTAAAGATGTGTAAAGAACAAAGATAAACAAAGTGGACATCTCGCCAACAACTGGGAAAAATGAATCGGTATCACGGAGAATGAGGTGAGAACTTGAGTGCCCCAACTCACCCAAAGTGCAGATGGAAAACACTGGTTGCATGTCCGCCGTTGGAACACCCAATATAATGAGAGATACATTCAGATACATACAACAAAAAAGAATATAACATAGTGCTGTATGGCTGTATACATATACGTTTTATTTTTGAATCACACAAGTTTCAGAGCTTTGTTCAGACAAACATTTCAGGCACATGCCATCACTGCCAGCAAAGCTCCCGTTGCGTTGGCGTACCAAAGGCTGCTGTTGCTGCATGGGTCTACGGGCATGTTGGGAACGAGATCTTTTTGCGAAGGGAATTGCGTGTCAGTCATTTGCAATATATGTTTTCGGTCCATGGACAAGTCCTTCTTCCTCCCAGGTTTGTCTTGAAGTCTTGCTTTTAGGATGCAAATCTCAGTGTTTTGTACCAGGTGTGTGCTCACGATGGTAGACCATTGTAGGATCCAAAAGAGAGCTGGACATCTCAAGGACTTCGGCAACTCGGAGCTCGGATATGATCTTCCCAAATCGTCAACAAAAGTTCCAATGCTTCCAATGCTTCCAATGCTTCCTGCATTCATCAGCCAGAAATCCTCCGAAATCGTTCAGACATGTTCAGACCGTTCAGGCTGAAGGCTTTCGCCCTAAAGCGTGGCCGTCGTTTCCTCTTCGAGTCCAGTGTCATGGACGGTGCGCCTCGACGCCTCGACGCCAACGCCCGAAACGATGTGAAGACCACGGAAAATCATGGCAGAACAGTAGAACAGTAGAACAGTAGAACATGTATTGATATATATTGAAATTTATATTGATATATTTGATATGTATTGTAAAATATTGTAAACATTTGTAAACTGGTAATGATGGCAACATATTGCAACCATATGATAACCACGGTGAAAATGGCACAAAACAGTTTATGGAAAACGATGGAAACACTGCCATAGTGTGATGATCCATATTGATGATACATTCTTATTACAATGGGAAGCGATCCCATAAAGATTTTGCGATGATGAAAGAAGTCCCAATAAGATGGATACAATTGGTTCACACTTATGAATCGATATCTCATTTGAGATGGATTGGATTAAGTTTCCATGGTCTCTATGGTCTCCAGAGAATCTAGTGATAGATACCAACGGCCGATTCAGACATGATGATATTTGATGATCTATGATGATCTATGATGTTCAAAGCAAATCAAAACAACATATTTGAGGTGCCCCGCGCCCCATCGCGCCCCTCAGGTGCCCATCTTCTCGTTGCTGCGGCAGCTTCCAGGGGTCAAGGTGAAACGCTTCGTGGGCGTGTTGAACTCCACGACCAATTTGGTCCTGACCAGGAGTTTCAACACGTTTCAATACGTTTCAACACTTTCAAAAATTCTCCACTTTTCAACGACAATTTTGGGATGGCTTGGAACCAGAAAAGAGACCAAGCGACAAAGACTTGGGTTCTCCAGTTGACAATGGAAGCTGGCCACTTGATGCTGAGAGGCTTTCCTAATCTCGTATTTTATGGACGACAGTGTTGAACGAGTAGGGGCTTCAAGGCAAGGGTTTCAACCATGGAACCGAACGGTCGCAGGATGAGAAGAGAAAACTGCTCACTGTGGGATGCTGTAGCCTTCGCTCAGCAGGAGGCACTTGGGAAAGTGGTAGGACTGGTAAGACTGGCTATCCAAAAGCTCCAATGATTTCAACGATTTCGTACTTTAGGCTTTTGGTTCTTCACCCACAGAAGACCTGGGAAAGCTGTGGAAAGCTGAACTTGAGCGCCAACGTAGCCTTTTAAAGCTGAAGCAACTCTGGATATTGGCCTAGTGGTACTGCAGCATACTGCAGCTCTTTCTCCGTCAAACAGAATCCGAGCAGCGGTTTCCTCCCACTGGATCCCACCGGATCCTCCCAGATTCAGATTCTCCCAGGGCATTGCTGAACGTGATCCCTCGGATGATTTGGACGGCAAGGAGAGGCTGTCAGCCAATAGGATGTCACACAAACGCATTGCGGGTGTAAACATGATAAACTGATAAACATCCCATGGGATAAAAATTGATAAAACACAGAAAAACTGCACTCTAAAGACTCTAAAGTGTCAAAGATCTCTCAGATCTCTCAGGCTGTCCCCTTCTGTTTTCATACTTTGAAACAACCGCTGAACCTGGGATCATGATTTTGACATATTTTGACCATACACACTATACCCATTTCACCATTGTCGAGCTCAAGACATTCTCCGCTGCCAGCATAAAACAATGGTATAATACAACTTGATTTGTCCATCTCCTTTTCCCTGTAGCTGAAAACCGAGAACAATGGAAACTTTTAACCCCCAAAATGAAATAGACAACCAGCCCTGGGTTTGCTGCTGAGTGTGTAGTACTCGCTTTTTTCTGCATATGGATGGGTGAGTTACATATTTGGGATGGAGGAAGAACTCACCCAAAAACACCACCAAAAACACCCATACTGCAGCAGTGTCGCAGGACGCTGCCACAAAGCTGGCAGTCCTCAGTGCCGCGATCTTTGGCTGCCAAGTGAACCCAGTGTCCCGGCAGGAACTGGTTAGCCAGGAAACGGTGAAAACAATGAGATCTGCCTAGCAATCCTCTGAAGGACCACAAAATGAACAGATCCGGCACCTAAACAAGGTTGTGTTATGTTGAATGTATGTTGAATGTATGTTGAATGTATGTTGAATGTATGTTGAATGTATGTTGAATGGGGTGCTTCAAACTGTTGGGCGAATTTGGGGATGGCCATGCCAGATGATTTCTCCGAGGCCGAAATTCCTGCCGACAGTATTCGCAACGTGACACTAGAACAGGCAAGGGGGCAGGAGATTGGCTTCACTTTGTGGTTTAAAACAGTTAAAACACGTTGAAATCATTTGAAATCCATCAAATACTACCTGAGAATTTGAAATACCATTAATGAACAACAGCATCATACTGCACCTCGCAGTGAAAAGCGATCCTTATTTCACCAAGGAACTCCGCATCCTCCTTCGTCCCAGGTCCACGACGTGGCTGCTCGCGGACATACGTTGAAAGTGGCCAGCTGCCCAACGCCAAGACGCCAAGACGGTCTGATTTGTCTTTCAACTTTTGGGAAAATGACAATTACCAAAATGAAGTGGTGAAACATCATTCTCCAGCTTTTTTAATGGCCATAAGCTTGGGGTAAATTACAGTTTTTGAAGAAACGCTTTCAATCCCAACTTCTCGGAAATAATTTTCTAGAGAAACCTTCCCCAATAAAGGGTTTGTCTCAGAATTGGTAGCGCCAAATTTGATGGTTGCAAGTTGGGGGTATATCCCATTTTAGACACACCCAACTATCATATTGTTGGTTGATACACACTGTACACACTTATTTATTTATTTATTTATATCATTTTCCCGCACCCATTTTCCCATGTCTTTCCATCTGGCGCGGACCTTAGTTGCCTTAGTTCCAAGGTCTGTGAAGCGACGTTGGCCGAAGGCCATGTTGAGACCTCCGTGCTGTTGAAAGAGTTGCCATGGCAGCATCCCTTGGCGAATCTGGATGGCGCTTCTGCTGTTGGAAACTGAGATGCTGCTGATGCTGCGGATAGTCTGAACATGCTGAAACTGGGGGATACCTATTACAAGTTTAATGAATTTTCATGGAGAACATGTGATAGTATGGTTTTATCTAAACCATGGGATATCATGGGATATTGGGGTACCCTTTTTTGGACACGCACAGATGATGCAGGTTTTTGACCAGATCTGATTTGATGTGAGTTTTACTGTGAGGAAAGCAGTTTCTTGAAGCTGTTTCTTACATGGATGTCATTAATCATCAGGATCCATATGGGTCAGAATGATTGTAACCTCCAAACTTGGATGATTTTGGATAGTTAAGTGATGTCAAGACTATGTCAAGTTGACCAATGTCAAGTGACGTCGCTCACTTTGTGTCCAGTTGTTGCGCCAGTTGTCGTGCATGGTGATCTGGGTCATTCTGGGTCTAAGGCCCTGACGTTCGAGACGGATGTCATGGGGCCAATTACAGTGACCTCCACCGATCCAACGACCATGGACACCGCCTATGGGATGCTCCAGGAGATGTTGCTTAGAAAAGACCACTTTTGCATACTTTTGCGGGAAGGCACTTTAGGCACTTTCTGCACTTTAGGCTATGCCGCAGGTTGAATTAGGCAACGCACGGAAGAAGATCAACGGTGATGAAAGACAGGAACATAGCTGAACATAGATGAAACCTCCAAGATGAACTTCCCAAGGTGACTCAAACTTCCGTGTAGAACACGCTCAAATTTCAACAGGCCATGGGATTTGCTGCAGGATTTGCAGGTGGCCATGTTGGGAGATGGCTGTGGAGGCAGATGACAGACATGGCGACAGCAACTGGAGGTGAGCATGGGAAGGGCATGGCATGTCCAAAATTGTTCCATGTTTTTAAACTTGTTTGTTGTATTCATGTTTTTTTTTTCAAATATATGCTTTCACAATCTTTCACATCTTTCACTTTCGGACGAGGTCGACATCGCAACGCCAAGAATGCAATGCTTGGAACTGCAGACTTCCACGGCCGTGGTTCGGCGTTACATCGGCATTTCATCGACTTTGGGAGTGGCCGAAGTTCTTGGGCCATGTATCGCCTAAATCAAAGGTATAAAAAGCCATGACAGAACAGTCTCGAGCTATTTCGGCAATGTGGCAGCATGGCAATGCATTTGGCGGATTTTGGTCGTTTGGATTTCATTTTCGAGAGCCTCAACAGCTGCTTTTCACGATTGCAGCTGTGAGGATGCAAGCAAGCTGCTTCATGCAACATCAAAACCAGTGCAACTGATCTCCGACGTGGCCAATTGGGAGAGCCGGATTTGGCCAAGATCTAATTGCCAGTGAACACGTCCGTGGGCAACTTGTGGCAACTTCACCATGATGATTTTCAGTGCAGTGCCGGTCTTCGGAAAGACGGGCAACTACATCGCTTTGCTGTCGGACCGTGCTGAGTGGCCAGACATTGTCCGAACCTTGAAGGCAATTAAGTGAAAAGAAACAGAGCATGGAGCTACCTGAAGGAGAACATAGGAGAACCCAACTTTTTTGTCTCGTCTGCAGCATCGGGCAGTGAGGATCCATGGCCGGGTGCTTTTGTGCGAATGGCCGAAGAAGCGAACCAAGCAACGTAAAATAGTATTTTGATAGTGTTTTGGAAGACGCGAACGGTGAATTGAGCAAAGTGGTGGCCGCTCGATCGCCTGGGTTGGGGCCTGCGATGTGTTTGACGCCCCGACCCAACATTCCCGTGGCAAGGGAAAGAATTCAACATTTCCATCAAATTACTTCCCGCATGGCTGGAGTTTAGCTTTCAGCATGGTGTAGACCATTTAATCTACACCTTCAGGGGCACTGAAAAATCAGCTATGATGCTATGAGAGTCATGAAGCATCATACGATTGGCCATCCAGGATCCATTTCGATCACTATCCAGCCGAGTCACTTCATCGTTTTGGCTTCTTGTCAAATGATTGTTTGTACAGCGCAAAACACCATGCAAGTTCGGTGGTGCCGACAGTTGATTGCTCCGAATTCTGACATCTGCAACCCGGAGTTGTTCAAACATCATGTTCATAGCCCAATTGTTCTCTCTGGTTCGCAGCTTGGTCAGCAGATTCCGATTCACGCCGCCACCTAGTCGGCCCTGAGAGCAATCTTAATGGGCATAAAGTTGATGCTTCATTTCCAGCTTCAATTCATGAAGTTACATCCTACCAGAACAACACACTGATGGCCAGAACGAGACACACTGATGGTCAGAACGAGACACTGATGGTAAGTGTGAACGAAAAAGATGGAGTGATCCACCATTACCTGCTTCCATATGACTATCAAATTGAGAGGGTGAAAACGACATTTCCGCAAATGTCATTGATGGGTCGCTTGCGAAACATGTGGAACTTGTGGAAGCACTCATTGAACACGTTTCCGTGGGACTTGGTACATGTGCATCCACCATCTGTGATCGACACGAACTCCTTGAAACAAATGAAGTACGACAGTTCGTTGTGGACAACAGCAGCCACACTCACCAACAGGTATGGTCATTACAATGACTGAGGATTCTTGCTGGATGAATGCCCGGTGTTCGTGAGGTAGAAAAAAGATATCAAAGCCCATCTGTCTGAAGATTCAAAGAGTTATGAGCAGTTTATACCAGTTTATCATAGTTTATTCCTTTGTCCCAGATGTATCCAGATGTTGCAAATGTCTGCAATCAAATAACATCCATTTCGACTTCGGATTTTCTACACTTCGACTTTGCTCAGCAGCGCTGCAGTGCCTCACATCATTTCACTGGGCTCCTGGGGATTGACGTCTGAGGAAACGGTGGTCCGCTTGGAGTCCAACAACAAAGAGCAGTCCTTTACTTTGCCGAAGGCAGAACAGTTGCATCAATTGCAGTATGATGCAGTGTGATGCAGTATGCAGTACTATGCAGTACTCGTATGTTGCAGTACGTTCTGTTTATGTTGTGTTTTTGTGTGGGATCCTATTGTTTTTTTCATCGCGCATGTTATATTTAAAGGAGATCCAATGCGATATTGTCATTGTTAATTAGTCAAAATTGGCAACATAGGGAGATGACCACGTGCTGCCCTCTTTTTTCAAACAGTTTAAGCACAGATCCGCAGACAAAAGAAAGAATCATTAAGGATTTTCTCCAAGATTAGCTGCGGATGTGACAAGCTGTTGAGATGATGCAGATTACAGGGTAGGCAACGTTGATCCAGAAATTGTTTTTTTCAATCAGCCATCTCAAAAGCTCTTGAACAAATCATCTACTTGCGGAATGATGTTTAGGCATGATCAAAAAGTCAGCCAAAATCATCATCAACTACCTAAGAATCATCTTAAAAGTATTTAAAAGTATTGAAACGTGTCCAAAAGCCCGGTAGGGGTGCAGTTCCACTTAATTTGCAAGGGTATACAGTATACAAAAACAATCAAAAACATACCCGCTGGGGTTCCACAGCTTAGGGGTGAAATCACCGTCATCGATGAAATTCCACATTCTTACTAGGTTAGACCCATGGTTAGACCCATTGAAATCTCATTTCCACCGAAGAATCCCAGGGAAATCCACCGCATTCGTGCGCCATTCCCCGGCCATTCCCCATTGCGCTCAGTCCGCTTTGCGTGGCGAGAAGATGCAGGAGTTGCCGGGAATCCAAGGGAGATAGCGGGGACAAGCTATCTTTACCGGAAATTTACATTATAGATTTGCATTTGTATAGATTTGTATAGATTTGTATAGATTTGTATAGACCATTATGTGTATGATACAGCAATGTTGCATTTGAATACATATTTAATAATTTAATACATATTTAATACATATTTAATACATATTTGATACATATTTGATACATATTTGATACATATTTGATACATATTTGATACATCAACCGAGGTTTCCAACCGTAACCAACCCATCCTTTGACAACCGAGGTTTTCAACCGTCATCCCATAGTCCCGAGGCCGTTGGACTTGCAAAAGATGCCCGACTCCTTCAGCGGCGACGACGTGCACAGCATCAAAATCAGGCCGCGGTCAAAATCGGCGCGGAGAACCGCGGAGAACAGCGGAGAACTGGGGAAAGTTGCGTGGCAGGATGAAGATGGATAAAACTTTGATAAAACTTTGATAAAACTTATAACACATAGAACTCTTATAGCCAAACAAATGTACAGACAGTGAAGTGCTCAGAAGTGGGTTCGTTTTCCGTTGCCATGTTTGCATTTTCGGCAAGCCTGCTGGTGAGTTGATGGCCCGAAATCTTCTTGATAGTTTCAGTTTCTTAACTCGATTTTCAGAGTTTCACTTTCATTGAAAGTTTGAAAGTCTACATCCATGTTCACTTTCAAAGTCTTTACACCGGGCCCGCACTCCGACGTCATCCGACAGGGCTCGGAATCCGGGGGGCTGGTCGACCTGGAGCGAGGACGGTCTCAGCCCTGCTTTGCCTTGACAATATGGCTATGGGTCAATACCTATAAGTACCATTTTTAGTGGGTTATTCACATCCATAAATCCCAGCTATTTTGGGGTTCACCAGGGGTACAAGGTTTTGACCCATCCCCATATTGATTTTTATTGAATATCATATAATGAAATATATTGACATCATATTGACATATATTGAATAATTATCCTTGACCCATCAATTGAAAATCGTTGAGACAAAAATGGAGGAGTTGAGCACCAGCGCCATTGCTCGACAGCAAGGGGCTGACTATGCTCAGCAGACACTGGAGCAGGTCCGTCATTGGAGTCATGGGGCCGAAACCTCGGAAAAAAATACTAGTTCAATAATTCAATATAATATAATATAGTAATAATATATATATAGTTATATATATATAGTCATTTACTAAATGATCTAAATGTGTACCAATGTTTACCCTTTTTGGGGATTAATCAACTAGGGTTATTGACATTGTCAATTTCAGATTAAACCCTTTGAATCTCCCAATTTCAGCCGCATGGGCTTTGGGTCCCCATTTTTTTCGTTGGGCACTAGACCAGTTCATCCCAACACTAGACCGACCCTGAAAGCCTTGGATGGGACGTACTGCTGTATTTGTTCAAGGGTATTTTAGGGGGATGGGATGCAGCATTGTGTTTTTTTAAATTGCAACAACGGACGATGTATTTTCAAACATTAGAAACGGAATTGATAACCAACCACAGATTCAGACTTAATATCCAAATATATCGAAATGTGTAAACACACATCCAGATATGGTTAAAATATGTTACAATGAAACAATGCATTAATTGATTGTGTTGATTATGTGTTGTTTATTCTAAGTAGACTGGAATTTTATCTGTTAACAGACTCGTCCCAGGCCATGGAAAGACGCGTGCCTGAGAAGCTGGCGCAAGTGCTGCAGGAGATGCATCGCGGGAAATCTGTGAGGGGGTCATGTTTCTATCCCAAAGCACTTTATATATCTTTATATGAGGGGGTTATATGAGGTAAATAGATGTCAAATGATGTAAATAGGGTAAATGGGAGATGTTTTTTTTTTTCTCCATATTTTTCTCCATATTTTGTCTACATCTCTTTGGTATTTTTTTGTATCAATTTCTCAAGTGGACCTGGAGGATGTCCGCGACATTGAGTTTGAGGACAAGAGTTTGGTCTCGCAGGCCCTGAGAATCTGAGGAGATTCGCCATAGAGGGAACAACGGGAACAAACAGGAACAAACAACAACCCAAAGACCCAAATATCCGAATACCATGGAATTTTGAGTAATCCTTCGCTCATGAATAGCCTAAAACGAAACCCTGGCAGAATGTGTAGGATCTATTCGTTTTGGGGCCCAAAATTGTGGGATATTTAATGTGACCAGGAGATGGGGTTACTTCATAGATTGTCATAGATGCTTTCCCCTTTGAAGCTGGGGGCTTTCCATTGCCTAAATACGGAAGGGTGGTGGATGATTCCCATTTAAGTCAAGCATTTGTCATGGGTTTGGGATCCTTCAAGATCAAAACACCCGAAACACCAACCATCAACAAACCATGCAACCACAGAACATCACAGAACATCACAGAACATCACAGAACATCACAGAACATCACAGAACATCACAGAACCAGAACCATGAACCAACATGAACCAACATGAACCAACATGAACCAACATGAACCAACATGAACCAACATGAACCAACATGAGCCAACATGAACCAACATGAACCAACATGAACCAACATGAACCAACATGAACCAACATGAACCAACTATGGCAACGGACAGGCGACAGATCTCCTGCAGATCCTGCAGAATGTGCAGAAGGAGGCGGTGAGTCACTCGACAGGTCATCCGCAAGTAATCAACAACTCATGAAGTTCCATGATTTTCCTGGAAAAACTATGGTTATTATAACATGTTATAATATGTTATCAATTGGAGATAGATAATTATGACTAAAATTATCAGAACTGTATGTTTTTCGCTTTCATTTTGTTTCCACATGTTTCCACCTTTTTGCTGGACAGGTGGAGGAAGCAATGGCGGCGCGAGATCCGGAGCGCTTGCAGCAAGCCTTGAGCCATGCGCATGAGGCGCAGTTTTTCGCGAAGGTTTAATGGAGGAGTTGGGTGTTTGCTGCGGTCTTTTCTTGTTGTTGCCATATGTTGCAAAATAAGTTGCCATATATTTACAACGGAAACCATTTGAAAACATCTTTGGATTGAGGTTTGTGATGACACGTTACAGATAGATTTTGTATGGTCTTGTTGATATTTTATGAATTATCTGATTTTTTGATATTTTTTGTGGATAGGTTGGATATTTCATGATATTTCCAAATTGATACCGAGAACAGGACACTCTTTTCGGCTGACACTGGGGCTGGGTCGCGCAGGTGTCGCTTCCGGGCCTTGAGGAGGCACAGCTGCTGCATTTGGATCAAATATCATTGCTGTTGATTAAATATCAAGATTAATATGTATAAATATGATTATATATGTATATTATATGTATATTATTGTGTTATATATTGTTGAATATATAATTTAAGGGCTGCCGCCCCTGCCGCCGACCCCGGAAGAATGGTCAAGTAGGCAAGTTTGTTTTCCGATTCTGTTGATTCTGCGCTACCGCGGTACGACCATTTATAAGCGGTTTCTCGATATT
>Ga0126342_10017810_pt1 | contig 12246 bp, 12 predicted proteins | sample Cyp1metagenome_FD_92528 | JGI IMG/M metagenome (GOLD analysis project Ga0126342, IMG submission 92528) | Coral microbial communities from Lord Howe Island, Old Settlement Bay, Australia - Cyphastrea 1 metagenome | ecosystem: Host-associated > Invertebrates > Cnidaria > Coral ... | reverse complement strand
TATATATATATACAATATATATATATACAATATATATATACAATATATATATACAATATATATATACAATATATATATATACAATATATAAATACAATATATATATATACACAATATATATACAATATATATATATATACAATATATATATATACAATATATATATATATACAATATATATATATACATGCATGCATACATACATACATACAGACAGATAAACATACATACATCCATACATCCCTTCATATGTACATACATATCAATGTGTTCTGGAATGCTGATTTGCGGTGCATTCAACAGAAGTCAATCATGGAAGGCACCATGGAAGCGACCTTGAATTAGAACCTCACCAGAAATTTAAGGGTTGGAAAGGGGAATCATCTGAAGAGAGGGCTTCACTTCCAGTTTGGGAATTATCATCCAGTAAATTCAGATAGACCGTGCCATGAGTTGGGGCTTGGAACATGAGTTTCCACTAACAACTGATCATTTTCAGGGTGGATGTCTACGTTAATTTACCAAAGAGTATCATCCAACATGGGATTTGATTTCTCCGGTCCACATACCCTGCAGTAGACTTCGTCAGGCCGTCATTGAGGAAGAGAAACCCCGCCAGAGAAGGCAGAAGAAGGCTCGCTGATGCACCAAGCTTCTCTGGCATGGGCTGCATAGGTGTATCTTGATGGCCACATATCAACTTCATCTATTTCGACTCCTTGGGTTGTGTATTCTAGTTGGGTTATTTCACAACCAATCAAATCAACTGTAGTGGACACTGGAATTAGGCTGGGGCGCTTTCCTCAAGCTTCAGTCTGATGTTTCTGCGGTTTTTTTTCTCGACAATCCAGGCCTAAAAGAGGCCACTTCCAGCAACAGCATGGAACAACTGGCCGAAATGATCCGAATTCGCCACAGTGGCTTGAAGGCTTGCCACGTCAAGTAGGCCCATCTTGAGATAGGTACTTGTACTGAAACTATAGTCCCCAAGTTTCAGCAGCATCCAATCATAGGAAGCTGTCACAACCTACTGCCAGACGAGGCAGATCTCTGAGCTAAAACATCATCTATCTCCAATTCTCTCCGAATTGTTTGGCAATCTTTGAACAATACAGACACATTTCGTTTTTTTTCCTCACATTTTCATCATGGCGGGACTCCCCCTGACCGTTCCACTTCCGGCCCTACCCAGCCCTACCCAGCCCTACCCAGCCCTACCCAGCTGCACCGCCGCAGGTGAATTGGCCACCTCTGACGTCAGCCATGGAGGCTTGGAACAGTTGCATTTCTCAAACCCTGGCAGAAATATTGAATTTGGACATAGAGTGGAAAAACCAAGCACAAAACATAATTTTGATGCGCACATGCAAACAAGATCAAATTGGATGGCAAATTCTGTGAAGTTTGAACGATGTTTTGAATCCATCAACCATCCAGCATTTCTTCCTTCAACCGGAACCGCCTGCCGCCAGGGTGTGGAAATCGTGCTGCTAGCCGGAGATCCTTTGGAGGCATCTTGGTCGCCCTGGAAAAACCCTTCGCACAAGTCTCAAATACGATGATGCCACCCTCGCTCACACGTATCATATCCATGATCATGTACCTCTCTCCCTCTCTCTTTCTCTCTCATCTCTCTCTCTCTCTATATGTATATATATATATAATATACACACACATAGCTCTGCAAGTCTAGTTTCATGCGGTATGTCAAGGCTGATGAACATGTCCGGAGCAATGCGCACGTCAATGCGCTTAGAAGCCTTGCTGTGGCTCCGTCTCACTTCAATATGTTCCTCGTCTTGGCAGACACAGCGACTAAAGCTCCTCAACTCTGCAGGTGTGTCATGGAGATTAGATGAGATTAGCATTTTTTTCTTTGTAGAATTCGGGTTCAACATACTTCCGTATTGGCATCTATTCGTGTTCATGATGTTCCCTTTTTTTTGATGGGTTCCCAAGTACGGCATGTGAATTCTATATTTTCGATACAGTTTGAAAAGTTGGATGAGGCTTATGTATCTCCAGTTTTAGCTATATAGCGGCATATATACAGTATAAATATAAATATAAATATATATATGCAATTATATGTATATCAATTTACAATGCACAGATCGAGGATTCCATACGATTTTATGATTATACCATACACGGATCACGGAAATAGGATAGCCTCGACACGCATACACAAAGGTGCATACGCGTGTTTTTTACAAGACAAACACTGACAGAGAGACAAACACATATGTATATATATATATATACACATATATATTTATATACATATACATATATACATATACATATACCTACAAATACATCACCTGCACATGCATTACATGTATCTCCACTTAAGTACAGTCTGATCTAGCAGTTGGTTGGGGCCATTCCAGCGACTGCAGGTCTTGAAGAAGCCCAAATATCGTGGTCTTTTTCATCGAGCCTTCATAGGCGCACCAGAAGTATTTTAACTTGGTCAAGATTTGTTGGTTTTGTCCAATGGTCCAATGGGGTGCCATATGTTTTAGGGCTTCTCTCTCACAGTTCTGCACATATGCTCCAGGAGAATCAGTTTTTGGCAAGTTGTAACTTTGGAAACTGGGGATTCCTAGCTTATTATTCCTGAGAACCTGGAAGCTGGTAAGGACAGTATTTCCCGCACGAGAGTATTTTATTGTATTCTTGCCTTGTTCTTGGTGAGTATGACTTCAAGGATCTCTGGGCATTTCTATTCTCCCAATGGTGCCGGGAGTTTCGACGCCGTGCCATGCAGTACGACAGGTGCTATGGGCTGCATGCCCGTCTTTCAGGAGCCCAGTTGGTGAGGGGTGCCCCAGAAACTCGACAGTTTTCGTGGTCTGTCTGAAAAAGTCCGATGCCTCTCAAAATGGCAATTTTAGCAGGGACAATTTAGGGGTTAGCCTATTTTCAGACAGACCCATAATATGAACAGTATATTTTTGTATGAACGAGATGGTTTTGGGGTCTTGTTTGAAGTGGGGATACAATCTGACAGCCACCTTTGCCCTTCCGCAATCCAAGATTGCAATGGAAGATCCGCCACTATCTATTGATAGATGAATATAGATAATTTTCCATGTTTTTCCATTTTCTTAACAAATATTATTTCTCCACCCCAACTTTTTGGGGATAGAATCCGAGAGCCACCTAAGATAATCTCTTGATCCTGGGGATGTCAGCATCAATTAAGATATATTGCACCAATGACCAATGCTGGTCTAATCTACTCGCAGCCTGAATTCTTGATCAAGGGGAGCCCAAACTACCCAAGATACTGTATAGAGGCATATAGTTTCTTAAGTATTTTTTTTGGACAAGGACCGCGAGATCCCGTCATTTGATGCTTTATTTGAAACTGATTTTTAGGTAGTTTCATCTGTAAGATGCGTACGTAGAAGTGCTGTAAGTACGTGTTTCAACTTCAAGAGGCATTCATAGGAGTATTGTCAATCGTTGTTATTGTTCCAAACATTCCTAGAGCACTGACGACAGTGACTTGGACAACGTTCTCCACAACCTTTGTTACCCGCTTCTTTAAATGTTCCATCTTTCAAAGCAGTCTGGCATTGCGGACAACGGTTGAAATTTGTGTCGGAGACTTAGATATAGACGCCCCTTTGTATTCTTCGGACTTGTGGGAGAAAGATTCTGATCAGTTCCACTCTAATCCTTGGCCCTCCATCAGTTTTCTGATTTTGGCCCAAACCACGGCAGCCAAAGCCAATCTGATCCAATCTGTCCTGGGGTCGGACCATCTCCCACATCGAAGGATTCGAATGCCAGGAGTTTGATCTGAAGGGCGGTGCCGAGCAAAAGGGAGACTTCGGAGCTAAGAGAGAGGTGCGGATGACCCTGGAAATTGGGGACTTACATGTGCCGAAGTTGGGGAAGATCCAATTTTGTGGCTGATTAAGATCCAATCATGGGATGCTTGATATTAGTTGACATGTATATAAGATTATAAGTAACTAATGATTGCATAAGGGCCGCAACCTACACATCAGATCACATCAGAGCGGTTGCCATTAGTGGACCATCGATCCAAACGACTCAACATATCTATATAAGCAATTGTAGAAGTAATCTACAAAACAATAGCTATACATCACATATGATTAGTATATATTAGTATACATGTGTACATGAGTATATATGTATACAAAATATATGTACGTACTATACTTACATATATATATATATATATTAAATTATTAAATGATTTTAATACAGATTCATTTGACCTCCCTGACCTTTATCACATAAATCATCCGGCGGCGCCAGGAGTCCGTCTTTGCCAGCATCATGGTTGGTGCCCGAGTCTGTGATCCGACCCTGTTGGGATCTATGGATCTCAGGATGATCTACGGATCTGGGTAAATTTCATCACGACCTCACTGCGACCGAAACCTGGGAATGATGGTTAGTAGGGGTGACTATCCCCAAATGACCTTATTTCACCTTATTTCAGGTTAGTGAATTATTATAATTTACCAAGATGGATGTAATTGCTGGATGGTGAAAACTAGTGAAAACCACGTTTCAGGCAGAGGGTGGCGAAGTCATCTTTGAAACTCTGAAGTACCAGGCTTTGTTTCTGGGGGTTGGGCATTGGTCTTTGGAACCGATACCTTCCGGTAATTTCTCACATGGTAATGGGAATCCACATTTTCCATGGCCATTCAAGTAGGAAACTCACCTATAGTATAATTTTGGTGAGTTTCCACTACTATGTTTGATTGCCATTTTGGGTATTTCATGGGATCATATGGGATCTGAAACTTTCATGTGTCTGGATTTCACCCTGCTGGAACGCAGTCATTTTCGTCATTTTTCCAGTCGATTGGGGTGCTGAGCTTCACCATGCTTCACCATCACCGGTGACAATGCAGCAGGTCACACCATTGGCCCCTATTGATCCAGGATTTTGTCATGATCTCTCTGCAAAACACGCGTAAGGATTCTTAACTACGGTTCTCCAAACGTATCCCAGTACTGCGAACCGTCAAAAGGGAAAACTGAGGTAGGAAGCGATTTTGCTCAGGACATGTGATTATTATGATTATTATGATTATTACAGTATGATTATTATGATTATTCTAGATTATTCTATAAATCTTTCTTGATTCGGTGCTTTCTCCAGTGTTTTCCTTTTTTTTGGTTCAGCGGTTGGGGGATGGGCTCAACCTCCAGGCACACTTCGAAGGGATGACGCGCTTGGGCTTTCGACATCGCGTGGCGCAGGCCGCGCACTTGGCAGGTTGGAGACTCCAAGATGAACGAAGGTGCGCCAAGTGGCAGGATGTGGCAGGAGTAGCACGGTTTCACATGCTTGATTTCAGGCTTCTGAAAGATTATGTATTTATAAATGTATAATTAAGTATGCATGATATATGTATATATATATACATGTATGTGCAATATAGCCACACACACAGACATACAGACATACAGACATACAGACAGACAGACAGACATGCATGCATACATACATACATACATACATGATGTTCGGTACCAGCTGGGCCCTGCACCCAGCTAGAACTACTATCAAGCCTGTCGTGATTTCACTCCATTGAACCGTTGTTTAAGCGCTCCTTCTGACTCGTTTGTAAATATGGGTAGGGTCATCGCTGGAGGAAATCCATTGGTAAATCCATTGGTGAATGGAAATCCATTGGTAAATTGTGTACTATGTACAGTACAGAAAGTACTATCTTTTCCACCAACCAATGTAGGGAATACAAAGATAATGATTTATATCGCCACTATTTCATGTGAGCGTGAAAACCCATGGCACATTTGGCTTCAACCTTGTTGTGTGGATTTATATTCCCTTATTTCTGGCATACGCTTGTACTCTACGGCAACTAGTTCTTGTTCGTATACCTGTAGGCTATACCAGAGCATGGCGGATCTAATGTAAATCTTTGGGTGGTGTTTTAGACATGGGCTTACATGTGTGTATATATATATGATATATATATATATATGTATGTATGTATATATGTATATGTATATATATATATATGTAAATATGTATACATGTATATATGTATACATGTATACATGCATATATGTATACATGTATATATGTATATCTGTATATATGTATATCTGTATACATGTACATATGTGTATATATGTATATATGTATATGTGTATATGTGTATATATGTGTATATATGTGTATATATGTATATATGTGTATATGTATGTATATATATATTTATATGTATATATGTTTATATGTAGATATGTATACATGTATGTATATTTTATATATACATATATGTAACATGTATATGTATATATATATATATGTTGCTCACATGTTTTCGATTGAGCTGAAGGGAGTTCTATTTTCAGACTTAACATGGGTTTCTTGTCTCCATAATTTTTTTGCATAGAATAAATTGGGGATGCTGATGCTGGGAATGATCTTCATTGGTTTGGAAAGGCGGGACTCATACAGTGCTTTTTGTTCCTAGGGTGGCTGATAAATGGAATCTGATCCATCAAAACCGACACAACACGAAAGAATTTAGTAGTGGATACTTGTAAGAGTTGTATCTGTAAAAATTGTATACAAACAGATAGCTTTGATCGTATGGCTGGTGCCAACGAACCAAAGGATCCAAGCAAGCAATGAGTGAACTTGCTAAAACCCGTTCATTGCTTGCTTTACTGTGCCAATCAAGAAGGCATCTCTTTGTAGGGAGAACTTGTCCTTTCGCATGGCTCACTGCATCGGGAGAATTTTTGAAGGTACTGTACACTGCAAGATATGAAGTGACTTCAGCTTGAGAGGCTAGGAAACTTAGATTCTAAGATGCTGAAGCACTCACAGATCTTTGAGAGTTCCGGAAGTTTCAGGCAAATTTACTGTGGAGATATGTCAACTCGATGCTTTGAAGCAGAGACAGGAATCCAGGCCCCTATGAATGGCCAATAGCAGGATTTTGTGCCCAAAAAATGCTGGATGAGATAGATATGTATACATACACATAGATACACACAACAAGAAACGCAATGTAACAGGTAGATGTATAGTATACAATATGCATATATATACAAGATTATACATACACATTCCCATCACATATTATATATGTATACAAATCAAAGGCCCACGAGTTTCGCTGGGCCCATGCCGCTGCCATGGAAGCATGCCGGCGCCAAAAGCTACGAGATCCCAAGGATCCAGGGCTACGAGAATCGCGCGATCACCATCCGTGGCTTGGTCCAAGGCGTGGCTTGGGATTTTAAGCACCAAGAAATGGCGGATTTAAACACAAAAAAGTGAGATTTCACCACAATAAATGCTGATATACCCATGAAACATTGGGATTGATCCATGAAAAATTGGGATATTTGGTAAAAGCCAATGCCATGAACGATAGCTCATGTATCCAAGGACTCGCAGTACAACATGTGGGTTGCAAGGTTGGAGATTGGTTGGCCAGCTAATTAGGCCACGCGCCCATGAGTTTGGTGTGAGTTTGGTGTGTCCGTCTCGCTGATTCACTCTTGATAGTTTTTTCGGGTTCACAACCAGAAACAGTGTATTCTGATGCAGGGTGGTTGGTGAATTTTGAACCCATCACCGATGGACGTCAAGGGTTGCTCTCAAAATATCTCAAAATATCAGTCACCCCGTGGGTTCCCCAAGAACTTTATATAAAGACTTTAAAGGTCACGAACAACACTATGATGGCAGGCATTGATCAACATCTTTGGTTTTTTCGTGTCTGGAAAGTTGGTCAAGATCCATGGACCACCAAGGCCAGCTCAATGACTTATCGCTTTATTTGCAGAGGCTGTGCAAGGCCCAGTTCGGGGGAGTTTGCACGACATGTTTTTTGATCCCCGAAATGGGAATCCCGCGCCCAAACCTGTGCCACTCGAGACACCTTGTCTTGGGGTCGTTGTTGATTGTTAGGACAGGGCTCAGATGATACATATACCCTGGCACTTCAAAGCTTTTGTTTTTCCTCTTGAGGAGGAGTCAATTTGTGTTGTTCATCCGTGGAACCAAAGGATTAAATACTGTATGATAAAACCCCAAGGTTGCTCTAATCTGTTGTATACTGTATAGGTTGTAGGACGTTATAGATATTATAGGATATTATAGGTACATTGCAGCCACAGTTTGTGGAGCATTTCCCCCACCCCCCCGGGCATCTGGAGGCGGGGCTACTGAAATTCACCAGCGATTGGTCTAAGACCAAAGGGCTTTTGGGGCACCGAGTTGCATGGCTCGGGGCCTCAGCGTTCGAGCTGAGCTAAGTCGAAAAGAATTGGTTGATGCTTAAAAGGGATGTCCTAGACAGGGGATTGGACATGGCTATGGGTGGAAATTTGGAGCCTGGAACAGATTCTTGTGATTTTGATATATTTTGAGTATTTAAACCATATCAAAACATCAAGATTTTACTATATATCATTATATATCCATTTGACCCATCCAACTCCCCTAGAATTCAGCCTTGCCCATTGAGCATTTGCCATTGATCCAGCCTTCCTCCGGGCAAGGTCTTTGCTCAACATGTACATCATCAGTGCAGAGGATGCTCGGCATCCGGGAGACGCCAAGGTAAATGGGCTCATGATCCACAATGACTTGACTAGTTTAAATATGTTTAAATGGCAGATCCCAATTGATCCCAAAGAGATAATTAATTAGGTTCCAACTGAAGCAATCCTAGCTGCATGCTGAAGTCCTGGGTTTCGAGACCGAGTCAGGTGAAGAGATAGATCATCGCACGGTAAAGTGACTAATGAATGGTTGGACATAGTTTGCTCAGAGTATCCGAAAATTGCTTTTTATCGGAAGACTATATTCGATAAACCATGGTATTGTGGATACCGAAGGCACTTCATTTTCAGACAAGGCCATACTGTTTGGTGAATCTATGGTTGAATTTTAGAGAGAATGCAATAGAAGAATAGACAATATATTAATATGTGTATATATAAATATATATTATATATGCATATCCAGTTGAAGATCAAGTTTTTTTTTTCAGGTATCCAAGATTAACCATCATGAAATGATGGTTTGCCATGGATTGTTGGGATCTCAGATTCCAAGATCAGCTTATTTTCCCGCGACTTGAGGGACGGTCATCTCCAGGTTTTCATAGGGGACGTGTGTCTGAGATGACTGATGGCTCGCATGGACAAATAGATCAATCAGATCTCCAGATCGTAGCTTTCTGATTCCCAGCTTTCGTGTTGCCCATTTGGCGCCCAGAAAACACCAGATATGGAAGGTTATGTTATGGTTGGTACATATCCAACAGTTGGTTTTTTATAATCCCCAGGTGATCACAAAAGTGATACCTCATTCTGATCCAGACAGACAACCTGACGAAGAGAGACTTGGCTTCCGATCATCGATTCGCCTGAGATGATCCACTGGCAAAACCTGCGGTGAAGGGTAGACAGTGTGCAGCAAATCTGGGATTGTGGATTTTTTCAATAGATGGTCGTATGCAGTGTAATATGCAGGCGCATGAGTAGTAGTGGTTGATGTGAACATGTCCGGGTATACCAGAATCAGTTACAATGACAAGTTACAAGTAGTTTTTATTGAGGGCCAGTCCCGGGGTTTGAAGACAAGCCTTGAGAAATGTTTGTGTCATTAGTGATAGAGCTCACTAAGCAGGAACAAGGCGAACAAGGCATGCCCAGTGCACAAGTTTCCTGCGATAGATGGAGGCTGCCATATTGGCTTAGTTCTGTCACTTTTGGGGACATACCAAATTGGATCTTGCAATAGGAACTTCAATAACAGAACTTTTGATTCGTGGTCCCAAACTCAATGAATCGACAACCTGACAGGAAAACCATGGAAAACCAGAACGCCCTATATTTACAGTGCGTGGAAAATTGTTTCCTGTAAATGTGACAACCTATTCATCAGCCATCCCCAGCATTTTCCAAGGACAGGTCAAGTCTGGTACAGCTGGGTGGAATTTTTGAATGCTGGTAGGCCACAGATCCTTGGGTGCAGAAAGCCGCACTTTCTTTTGGGGGTGGGATAGCCGGATAGCCGTGGGTTGAGGCACCAAAATGGGCTATGAAATGAATCGGTTCCCATCCATGTTCGTGAGTTTTTTCAGGGGCTGTGAAAGCGCCAGCCCTTTTGAGCATCGCATATAGGTGGGGTATGGTGGGGTCCCAGCACTAGAGCTGCAGGCAAAAATGCTCAGTTTCGGCTTGGAAATCTCTGAGGGTTTGGCAGATTCTCCAGATTCATGTGGTGTTGGATCAATTTCTGAGGGACCACATCAGTAAGGAAGTAGTTGTCATTGGAACATTTGGAACTTGTGACCCCACTGAAAAATGCTGGCCTGGTCATTGGATGTTATCTTATCGGCTTTCATGCTTTCGAATTGTGCTTTGAACATGGGAATATGATCCAAACATATCCAAACTGTATTTTGTAAACTTTAGGGAGGGTTGGCTCGCCACCAGTAAGCGACGTGCTGTGTTCCTGTGTTCCTTAAATCTGGATCGACATGATCGACCCTTTTTAGGAGAAGACTTAGTCGACTTTGCATCATTTTGCATCCTCGAATTTAATGAATTTCAGGAGCTCTGTCGCTGAGGAAACCGAAGGTTTTTCTGAGCCACTGGCCCCTTGGATGGATAGATCTTGGCAGATGGTTGGAGGACACATTGTTTTGGAGAACGTTGCCTATTCACGCATTACAGAGATAGTTTACATGTAGGCACGGTGTCATTGTGGAGACCAGCAAGCATTTCAGAGTTCGTAGGTGTCGTTCTCACCAATTGTCGGTTTTTTGCTGTGTTCTATCTTGGAACTGAGACGCCGTATTCTCATGTATTCTCATTGTGTATTCTCATTGTGTATCCCCAATGTGCATACCTTAGCATGTCTTTCTACCATGTTTTTGGGCCGTCTCTTTAGAAGCTGTTTTGCATCCAAACCTGGGGACAATAATTACATCATATTACCAAACTTAAGGGCAAAAATTACTCAAACTTAGACAAAATAGCTCTAAAGAAAACATGGTAGAGCGGCATCGTGATGCATACCCTCTGGTAAATGAACAATAGTCACTATCTTAATGAATTGGAGGATATATTCAAACACATACGGTTGCATTTCACACAATTACACCTATTTTACAATTAAATGATGCATTTTGTAGTGATTAAAGGCTGAATATATGTACATTTATGTCAAAGTTGTTTCCGTAGAGCGTTGGTTTGGTGGAATCACCAAGCGGCTCTCCTGGGAGTCCTCGGACAACAAAACCGCCATGGCAAGTGGAAAATCAACTGATATTCCCTACATTTATACACGACGGACGATTAATCAATATTAATCAACATGCATGTCTATCTATCAATATTTACACCTGGTCTTTCCCGAAAGCCATTTAGAGAGGATCTTCCCCCCACACTTTTCCCACTTTTTTTGGGTGAATTTCCCTCCTTGTTGGGGCAGCTAAACCTGAGGTGGGGAGGGCATTTCAGAGACTTCATGCAGGTGGTGGAGAACGTCCGCAAGGTGGGGGAAAACAGCGCCCGGGATCAATGGAGCTGCAGCTATTCATTTATTAGAATTATTGCATGTATATTTATAGGCTTTTATAGGTACAAGTACACACACACATATATATATATATACAGTATATATAAGGGGCGAGGCTTGAGGTTTCCCGGAGCATCGAGCAACCTTGAGTCTCTCATATACATAAGCATACAGAAGGGGTGGGGTGGGGGGGATGTTAACGTTCTTTGAACTGCGTCTCCAAAAGAAAAAAACCCTGTGGCCAAAGAACAGAAACATTCCTTTCTCCTGCCTGGAGGCGACAACATCGCCGAAAGTTTAGTTAGAATTGGTAAAGCGCAACTAAGAAGACTGGGACAATTAGGTGGACCCAAAGAGAGCTTAGAACATCGCAATCAAAATCTATGAAGACCACAAAACACAGTGAAAAATGACATTTGCACATATTTCTCCAGCTGAACTTCAATTGCGTTCCGGGGAACCTCAAACCTCTGTCCTATGTATATATACATATACAGATACATGCTTATACAATCTTATTATACACACATATACACTATACATACATACATACATACATACATACATACAGACATACAGACATACAGACATACAGACATACAGACATACAGACATACAGACATACAGACATACAGACATACAGACATACAGACATACAG
>Ga0126342_10017809_pt1 | contig 12247 bp, 16 predicted proteins | sample Cyp1metagenome_FD_92528 | JGI IMG/M metagenome (GOLD analysis project Ga0126342, IMG submission 92528) | Coral microbial communities from Lord Howe Island, Old Settlement Bay, Australia - Cyphastrea 1 metagenome | ecosystem: Host-associated > Invertebrates > Cnidaria > Coral ... | reverse complement strand
TGCTGCTGCTGCTGCTGCTCTTGCTGCCTCTGCCGCTCTTGCAGCTGCTGCTGCTCCTGCGGCCTGCTGGTGCTGCTGCTGCTGCTGCTTGTCCTGCTGCTACTGCTGCTGCTGCTGCGGCGGCTGCTGCTGTTGTTGCTGCTGCTGCTGCGGCTGCTGCTGCTGCTACTACTGCTGCTGGTGGTGCTGTTGATGCTGGTGGGAGACTCCACGATTTAAACTTATTGATCCAAACCACGCTTGGAAACGGTTCAACCACGAAAAAAAAACGCTAGTTTTAAACCACGATTTGGTTTGTTCAGGCAGCACGTATATTAACCAAATCTCTCTTGTAAAGCTTTTTTGGGTTTCATTTGGTTCGTTTGAAGTTAAATTAGGTACATATGAGTGCTTCTAGTTCGGAAAAGGGATCATATGATAAGTCGATGATGTGGCATTCCATGTGCAAATTCTTTGGTAGTTTGTTCGTTTTCGAAAAAAATCTAAGCAATCGGATGTTAAGGAAGCAATGGAATTTTAAGAATTTTGAAGGGAATTGAAAAGAAGTTTAAGGAATTGAAAAGAACGTTAAGGAATTTTTAAAAAAATAAGGAATTTTGCGGAATTGTGAGGAATTTAATGTAATTTTAGGGAATTCTAAGGAATTTTACGGAATTAAAGAATGCTAAGGAAATTTACGGACGAAAGTTTTGTGCTGAGGACGAAAGTTCTGCGCTAAGGACGAAAGTTTTGCGTTAAGGGCGAAAGTTTTGTGTAAAGGACAAGTTTTCTGTTAAGGACGAAAGTTTTGTGTTAAGGACGAAAGTTATGTGTTAAGTGCGAAAGTTTTGTGTTAAGGACGAAAGTTTTGTGTTAAGGACGAAAGTTTTGCGATAAGGACGAAAGTTTTGTGTTAAGTGCGAAAGTTATGTGTTAAGGACAAAACTTTCGTCCTTAACACAAAACTTTTGTCCATGACGCAAAACTTTCGTCCTTAACACAAAACTTGTGTCCTTAGCACAAAACTTTCGTCCTCAACACAAAACTTTCGTCCTTAAGACAAAACTTTCGTCCTTATCGCAAAACTTTCGTCCTTAACACAAAACTTTCGTCCTTAGCACAGAACTTTCGTCCTTAACACAAAACTTTTGTCCTTATACTTCATGACTCCTAGTACTTTTTTTACTCCGGAAGCATTTCTCTTAGTACTAGAAAGAATCACAAACCCAGAATCACAGACCTAGCACTAGAAAGAATCACAAACCTAGCACTAGAAAGAATCACAAACCTAGCAAGGAGAGATGCTCAGGAACATGCCTCTGCAATACAATTGCTGAAGGCATTTTTTATGTGATATTCTAGACAAAACATATAGAAACAATAAATCGTGGCCAAGGTGATCAAAAAAACGTAGTATGTTAGTATGGGCATGGGTATAAGATTTATTCGAGGTACATCAAAGTCAAGTCATGGTAACAAGAATTAAAACATGGTTGGGGCCCCATGTAGTGCTGCTGGTGCCGCTGGCGTGGTGGCGGTGCTTCTGGCGGCGCTTCTGGTGCTGCTGCTGGTGGTTCTTTTGGTAGTGCTGCTGGTGGTGCTGGTGCTGGTGCAGGCAAGGCTGTTGCTGCACTTGTCCACTTGGTCCGCTGGTCCGCTAGCCCGCTGGTCTGATGGTCCGCTGGTCCCGGTCCCGCTGGTGCTGGTCCACTGCTGGTGGCGCTGCTGCTGCTGCCACTGCTGCTGCTGTTGGTGCTGGTGCTGATGCTGCTGTTGGTGCTAGTGCTAGTGCTAGTGCTTTCACAAACATGGTATCACAGAGGTGATGAAAAGATTGGCTAGTTGCTCACGGTACTTCCTTTACATTATCATTTATTTACGTGACATACAGCTCATACAATATGGCTTCAAGACAAGGCCGTCAAGAAAACCAAAGGGCCTAACTGCTTGCTGGGGCATGTCAGAATCGTTCATCCCCCACAATGCCAAGCAAGAGCGGTGACACTTGGATCCCGGGCCGTAGAACAGCCTTCTGGTTGTCGGGCTGACAAAAAGCAACCTCATTCTGTGAGATGGGATGGCGATGACAGCTGAGGATGTGCATAAAACATTGTAAACTGCAGCCAAATCTGGCTTTTGGGAGGCTTTGGACGTGCTCCTTTGTCGTCAATATAAATATTATATATATTATATTATATTATATATATATATTGTATTACATATTTATTTGGCATGTTACCTAGGTGGGAGTGGGAGGTCGTTTTTGGCTTTTTGGGTGTTGCCTAGCGCATGAAAGATTCCATCAGGCAACATGCAAAAAGGTAAATACCCTGAACAAATACGCTTGGCAGGCCACTTTGTTGGCGTTTTTTACTACTGTATCTGTATGTCACTTGCGTTGTTTGTTTGGATGTTGTGACTTTCGGGGGTATCTTGGCGGCAACAAATTATATTTTGGGTCCGGTTGGTGGATGGCAAGAACCCCTGGAGGCAGCATTTTCGGGTTTCTATACGCCTTGCAGGCTTTGGAGACGATGTGGGAAATGTCATGTGGATCTTAGATCGGCCTCAAGAAACCTTGAAGGACATGTTGCACGACTTTTGTTGGCTTTCTGTGTCTCATGAGGGTTTCCGACGGGACGCAATAATATCATGTTGCAAACAAAAAAACGTAAATACGGTTGTGTAAACGCTGTTGACTTGCGTTGCTCCTTTTTGCAGGTCGTGGTTTTGGGGGCGTCATTGCTGGGTAGTGGAGAAGATACAAGAGGTCTTGATTGGCCTTGGGTCCGGTTGATGGGGTGGCAAGAGACCCTGCAAGACGCTCTGAACACATTGGTGAAGTTTTGGCAATATGTATTGTCGGGGTTCTACATGAGTTTCCGAAGAAATGTGAGCGGTGGCACGTGGCTCTTGGATGTGTCTGTGGGGGCCTCAACGGGTATGACAAACACTTTGTGAAGCTTTTTGGATGAAGGAAAAAGTCTTTGTCCTTCCTTTTGGCAATAAGAACCTGTGAAAAATTGTGTTTTGCAGGCAAAGCACGTGGCGTGTTTTAATTCTTATGTCACCTGGGCTGCTGCTTCTTGAATGTCGTGACCTCGGGCGTGTGGGCGATCCCACATGCAACTGAAACAAAGGCTTGTGTGCTTTCTGTGTTGTTCCCAACTGGTTTGCAGCAAAAAGTTCTGCTTTGAAATTGCCATGAAGGACAAAAGGAAAAAGCGGAAGAATAAGCCAAACATAAATAAGAAGAAGAGCCAGGAGAAACAAGAACAAGAGCAAGAAGAAGTAGAACTGGAGGAATAAAAGCAAAGAACCGGAACAACTGCGTATTCTGCATTTTGGGACAAAAGCCTCGGGACCCTGCCCACCAAAAAAATGTTTTTTACAAAACAAACGTAAAATGCTGCCAGTCTGAAGGCTTTAGCTATGTTACTATAGAATCTGAAGGTGCTAGGCGAAAAGTGAGAAGAAACATTTCTTCTGCAATGTTTTCCCCTAGTAAAGTGTTTGCATTTAACATTTGTCTTAAGCGGCGCCATCAGACCTCTGTCGCCTGGCATATTCTTATCATTCTTATATATGTTTGGTCATTTTCGGCGCGAAAATAGGTGCTGTGTTCTTGTCAAAATACATTTCGGGAATGCCCAAAAAAAAAAGGAACTCGCGAACTTTAGTAAGGCTGTATATATATATATGTATATTTATAAGATATTTATATAGGTAAATGGTAAACACAAAGTCCATAGCAAAGCGGCAAAACGGATGTAAAATGCTAAATGTCTGCAGGTGTTACGTAATTTTGTTTCTATCCAACAGTAGTGAAAATTGTGGGCTTCGGTTGGTTTCAAAGGTGCCTTTAGACACTTTTTCGCATTACATGTCTTACAAAATCATACAGTATCTTGTCTATTTTTTGGTCAATTTGGGGCACGAAGTTAGGTTGATGCTGCGAAGAGGAAGTAAATCGCTCTCTTTAGCACCATGTTTGGTTAAAAACTGTTGTGTCCCTGCAGCGTACGCCTCAGGAAACTGTGAAATGAACGAAAACAAATGTTCTGAATGTTCGAAGGTGCGGACTCAACTGAAACGCATTTAAAAAAAAAACAGAAAAACGGAACCTCCCCCGGCGGGGTGGGGGGGATCCTTTTACGTATTTCCATTGAACTATCCTAACACCAAGCCTTAGCACAAGACACCATGCTAGAGTTGCCTCCCTTGCGGTGTGTCGTTTCTTTCCCGTGTCGGCAGGATTTCAGCCCTTAAAAGGTCCCATCCATTGAAGGTTGTATACTCTGACCTAGGACTACAATTGTTGACGCGCACTTCTGAAGACAAAACCATTAAAGAAAAAGCGTGCTCCACGTTGAGCCTAGAAACTTGCTGAATCGTTTGAGCACCAAGTCGCCATCAGACAGAAAGGCCTGCTGTTGCAAACTTCTGTGCGAAGGAATTCATGCCTTCAGAATTTAAAGGCACTGAATGCATGCGCAACCTCAAAATGGCATGCAAAAGGATAACAAAGTCAGAAAAGTTTCACAAATAGAATCCTTTGTGTGTGTGTATGTGGGGCACAGGTGTCCCTACCTTCCTGCAAAAAAGAGTTCCACTGCACATCACATATCATTGGAATTCAAGCTGATCTGGTCATTGCACACTTCTCATATTTTGACACGGTCTTCTGAACAGTTGCTACACAGATCCCTGGATTGGAATCTGACTAGAGTAGTCATTCCAATCGTAGCCCGACCCATCTGGTGAATTCAGAAGATGGGAGATGGGCCTTCATTGCACCTGAGCACGCGGTGGAGAAAGCGACGAAACACAATAACCCTTAGGTCACCGGAAGCCAAGTAAGTTCAACCCAAACCACGCAGAGCATCTGTGTTGGCCTGGAACCTGCGCAGCCACCCACCTGTGAATATTCCAACCCCTGTGAAACCTTAGGAATCCTCTGGGGAGGTGACCTGCAAGCAATCAACAACTTTCCGGAACATCATCGCCAAACTGCAAGGGTATCCCCCTTGCTGAGACACAGAAACAGTTTTCACTTGCAATGCTAGAGCTCCCGAAAGTGGTCGACGCGATATTACTCGAAACCCTGCAATATTCTGCGCCGGCACGGATACCTGTGCACTTGCATACCGCTTCTGGGCAAGGCAACTACACATTATCTGCTTGGGGCATCAAAAACGGCAAGAGTTGATATCCAATGTTTTTCTGAGTCGTTCTACTTGATCTATAGTTGTCTGTGTAGTGGGGAGCAACTCAATGGGTTTGGTTGTGAATTTACTAAGCTGCACGCCTTGTTCTCGAGAGAGTTCTTTGAAGGAAAAGCCATCTTCAAGGTCCACCAGCTGAAGACACAAAACTCCATGATAAGTTTGCGAACCATCTTGAAAACGTGTTTTGAAATCCTGTTGGCGCAACACATTTTTTGGATATTTCATCTCAATTTCACAATTTTGGATGGATTATGATGCATTGTAATTAATAATATGCGTTTTCGTGCGTTCACGATGCATTCACCGGAAAGTCATCAGAAATTCATCTCGCTATTTTGGACAATTCTGACGGTCACAGCGCCCACCTTGTCACCCCCTTCTCGAGGTGGAGTTGCTGCCACTTTGCTTGGCCTCGCCTGAACACGGTCCCAAGCCTGTGGAGACCAAACACATGTCATGCACATGTCATGCACAGAAAAACACATTGAACACGTGGAATTTCAGCCATCACCCATTCAGATCATTCAGTGACAGCAAAGCGGCATTGGTCTCAGAAGTTTCTACCGTGTATATACACCAGTGGAAGCGATGGTTTCCACAGGGAACTAAGTGAAGCAGCGTGCATCCATGAATCACTTCATCCAAGGGACAAAAACGTCGCTATTTTCATGGCATCAGAAAATAACAGTACCAACTCGATGTTGTGTAAGTCAAAGTGGAAACTCCGTATAGGTGTAGTCACAAGTACGAACACAAAATATCATGAGTGACACTATATACCAGGTAGTGTCCGACCCACCCCGGGGCGGAAGTTTCGAATTATCAGTTGGAGTAAGCCTGGGAATGTCAAGATTCCCCAGAAACAAGATGAAAATCTTGATTTCGGCCCTGGTCAAGCAGCCGGCCGAACCCCTGGCAAACTAGGCGGCAACATGCCGGTCAAGTTAGCAGAAATGAGGGGCAAAAAGAGCGGCAAACCGAGTAGGTTTGTTGCCTCAAAAGGCACAACCTGGCACCAAGATGCGTTGTTTGCTTCCAAATTGGGATGCGCCTGGCATTACTTCAATAATTCACTGCCGGAGGCCAGGTGCGTACTGGGTTTTCATTTTCACCTTAGCGCCTTTCAAGCTGATGGTTAAAGGTCTCCAGCATCCAGCGCTGCGCATTGGACTGCGCAAGTTGGCTGCGCGGGCCTTGGTTCCACAGCAAAGCTGCTTAAGCAGCTGCCGCCCCTCTGGCAAGCAGTGCTGAGCTGACAATTCAGCTGAGAACAGTGCTGGAAAAAGCACGCGTGAATTGTGAGTAGCCTTGTGTTGGTCACGGCATGGGCTTGGCAGGAAGAACTTGGCGCGAACCTCTGGGCTGGCGGAACCCCGGCGGAATCGTTCCCACAGAGTTAACCACAGGTTCTGCCGCTAAGCCTGCCGGCCACTAAACCCGAGAAATCGGGTTTCTTGAGTTGCTCCGGCCCCTCTGCCAGCGGTTTTGCCATCCCTTTTGCCGCAGTTTTAGGTCAATTTAGCCCAAAGATAATCATCTATCTTTATATATACTACCTCGCTGCTTTCAAGTTATCAGAACTTAAGTGCCTACAGGAAAGCTTGTGCGATGCTGATTCGGCGAACCAATGCATCAATCAACGAACCCATGATGCAGTGAGTCAACACACGAGTGAAGTAGTGAGCCGATGATTGAACCAGAATGAATCAATGAAGCAGTGAAGCAATGAATAGATGATGGGTGGATGAATCAATGAATCGATGAATCGATGCTGCAAGGAATCGATGAACCAGTGAATCAATGAATGAACGAATTAGCGAATCGATGAGTCAATGAATCAATGAAAAGGTGAAATAATGAGTCGCTGAATCAATGAATCAATGACGCAATGAATCATGAATGAATTAGTGAGTCGGCGAGTCATTGAATCAATGAATGAACGCATACATGGACAGTTGAACGAATGGATGGATGGATGGATGAATGAATGAATGAGCTACTTCTTTGTTGAGCTACTTCTTCGCTGCGCGACCTCTTCGCTGGGGTACCTGTTCTCTTAGCTGCTTCTTCTCTGAGCAGCCCTGCCCTGAGCTTCCTCTCAGCTAGCTCTTCTGTAGCTTCTGCAACCCAGTTCTTCTCTTCGCGCAGCTGCCACTATGCATTTAGCGACCTCCAGCTGCAATCCCGCATAGCACAACAGTAGCATTATGGTCAAGAGTCAAGAACTACCTGCCGCACAGCCGTTACCATGCGTTTACCTACCTCCAGCTGCAATCCCACTTGCCACAACCGTCGCAACATCACTGATGCTTTCCTGCGCGGATGCGTTCTGTCACGGTCGGTTGCAAACCCGCATAGCAGGAGCGTTGCACGAAGTCGATCCCCTCAGTTTTTGCGATTTGTTTTGTGAAATTGAGCTCTCGCTGCGGTCTGGTGCACATTGCAAACCTCATCTTCCAAAAGTGCTCCGGTGTCGTCAGTTTTTTAACATTTTGAAGTGGAAATCGATCTCTGGCTACAGTCCTGTGCGCTTTTTGTTGACAACTTTCGCAGACCGAGGCCCGCAGCCGCGGAAACAGAGACCCTACTTCGGCGACTCCAGGAGCCACGTTGCCCGAGAAAAAAAAATCGCGCCCGAGAGTGTTTTCACTTTAATTCACACGTTCCCAAACTGCTACTTGCACTTCCCAGCTACTGGATGATGGGTGGTTGACATGATGATGTGGTTGACATGATGGTGGGAATGCTAAGCATGACAGTCAACCGTAACTCCGAAGTTTTCTACTAAACGTCCTTTGACGATATTGCGCAAATAAAACATACTGTGACGTGACGAGTGTCACAGCATCCGTAGAGCAGTGTCCTGCAGGAACCCTGGCCTCCGAGCTCTCGTAGCGCAATGCATTTCGCTCGCAGGTGAGGATCTTCAGCGTGTAAGCCGGCAAACCAGCGAACACGCACGTCTTCAATTGCCAGAGAAAAGGCCAAAGTAGTGCCAAATATGCTTGCACCCAGGCAAAGTCAATAAAAACCGTAGAGTAGACATGTTCTATGCATGTGCAACATGCATGTGGACATGTATGCGGGCGTGCAAACAAGCATTTGCGTATCTGCATGATCGTGGTTCGGGCATGATATGACGCCATCTAGCGTTCTATGTCATGCCGCGTTCAATTTTGATCAGCTTCACGCTTGCTCCAGAGGGCAGGCATGATATTTCTTACAAGATGCATTTTTGCATCGCACATCATTGCAGTATAGGTTGTTTTGGATCTGTGTCTCGGTCTCCAACAACTTGACTCGGACAATTTGGTTTGATCTGTGGATTTTTGCAGAAGTTCCATCAAATAGTCCGTTCCCTTCCTCTTTGGGCGAGCACCTCCAATCTTTTGTCTTTTTCCTGAACTGCATGGTTTCAACCACTGCTGAATGCCCCTGGAAAAGGTTAAAGGACCGGATAACCCCACATGTCAACTTCTTCCAACAAGCTCAAAACTGGTTTGAAAATGGGATGGGGAAGACAGATTGTGTGAAAGCACTGTGTGTGATATAGCTATGTGTGAAAGAGTTGTGTGTGAAAGGGCTGTGCGTGACAAGGAAAGGTTGTGTGTGACAATGTTGTATGTGAAAGAGCCGTGTGTGAAAGGCAGTGTGTGAAAGAGTTGTGTGTAGAAGAGTTTTGTTTGAAAGGCTGCGTGTAAAAGAGTTGTGTGTGTGACCATTTGCGTGTGAAAAAATTGAGTGTGAAAGGTTGTGCGTGGAAGAGTTGTGTGTGTGGAAGTTTGTGTGTTCAAGCTTGTTGTGTGTGGGCGTGGAAGTTTGTGCGTTGAAGTTCGTGAAAGAGATGTGGGTGACAAAGCTGCGTGTGAAAGAACTGTGTTCAAGTTTGTGTGAAAGAGTTGTGTGTGTGTGCTGTGTATGAAAGCGTTGTGTGTGGAATTGTGTATGTGTTCCAGTTTGCGTGTGAAAGAATTATGTTTAAAAGAGATGTGTGTTCAAGGTTGTGTGTGAAAGAGCTGTGTGTGTGTGAGACATCTGAAGAGATGTGACACTTCTAGCCGCTGACTTTATTTTTTCACTGCTTATTCTTCCTTTAGGTTTTTTGAATCTGCTGATTCTCTGGTTTTCGTTGCTTGCGTCTCATTTCATGTCATTTTCGTCACACAGCAGGGGGACACATCATGTCACTGGGACTGTGTCCAACGAAGCTACCAGTGAAATGGGATATCCAGCTTGGCCAGCTGGACGTACCTGCTTTGTTGTGATCACCTGTTGTTCAGGGCTTGCTTCCATTCAATTGTCAATGTCTGCTGATGGGAAGAGGCTCAACCTAAGAACCTCCAAGTCGTTTTTGCAAATTTCTGCACTGTTGTCGCAATCTGTCAAGGTGGGAACGATTTGGCTTATTTGAAAGGGACATGGCTGCGTCAAACTCATCTCATCTAGCTTTGGCTATGGCAATGGTAACTCTTTGATTCTTTCTCGGGTCCTTTCACCGACCCATTCCTGTCAGGTATAATTGGAGCGTTTTTGCACGTGAGATGCATTCCACATCAGAATTCGCAATGATTGTTCTGAGCAAGTGTGTGATTCATGCTGGATTCGTCATGGTGGCATGAGCCCTTCGGGGAATACCTTTCCAGGTAGGAAACTTGAGCCTTCGACCCGATCTCTGTATTTGCATTTTTCAACCTAGTAATTCGTTTAAGTAAAGTGAAACAGTTGCTCACCTTTCGGGTTTCACCTGTGGATGTCGCAGTGTTGAACTGCTGGCCGCTGTCTCGGGCTTCTTTTCTTTATTCCGCAGCTATGATCCTTGTGTAGCCTGAAGCCGCGACAACCTTTCATTTTCCACTTTGCTCGAGAGTTTGACAGACATTGATCAACATGTGCTTCATGATGAAATGTCCAGGCAGGTACACGACTTTAGGTGTGGTCCTTCTTCCTGTTTATGGTCTTTGGTACGGTTAAATTGTGCGCCAATTCGAGGGTTGACTACGTCAGCTGTCCATGGGGTTGATCTGACTACCGAGGGCCTCGAGCCTTATCACGAATTTTGCATGCGGTCTTTTCATTAACTAGTCCCCCATGGGTCCCCTATCTCATGCGCTTTCCTCTCTACAGGTAGGTTGGGTCCTGCGCGTGCTGAGGTAGGCTTAGGTTTCGCTGTGTTTGCTTGGTTCAGGCGCTTCCGTTCTCCCCCTCCTCCGCTGGTCTGGTTCTGTTTCCGTCGGCCTCCGGTTTTTTCTTTCCTTGCCCTTTCAGGGTTTGCCCGCTCTGGGCCAGGTGTGTTCGTGTTGGTGTTTGCCGCCACGCCTGCCCCGCAAAACGAAGGTAAATGCCGCCAAGTGCCACGTCTGCCGCGCGAAACAAGGGTGGATGTCGCCAAGTTCCACGCCTGCCACGCAAAGTGCCGCGGCGTCACGGGCGACTACGCCCGAGCGCGCCACCAGAGCGAGCCCAGTGCCATAAGTGCCACGCCTGCCGCGCAAAGAAGATGTGGATGTCTGAAAGCGCCACGCCTGCCACGTGAAACGAAGGTGGATGTCGCCAAGTGCCAGGCGTGCCACGCAAAGTGCGGCGGCGTCACGGGCGAGTGAATAGCGCCGCCCAAGCGCGCCACCAGAACAAGCCCAGTGCCACAAGTTCCCCGCCTGCCAGGCAGCTTGCCTCGCAAAACGAAGGTGGATGTCGCCAAGTGCCACGCCTGCCACGCCTGCCACGCCTGCCACGCCTGCCACGCAAAGTGCATGACGCCCAAGCGCACCACCAGAGCCAGCCTAGTGTCATAAGTGCCACGCCTGCCACACAAAGAGAGTGCAGATGTCTGACAGTGCCTGTGACAAAGTTGTGTGTGAAACGTGTGTGACAAAGAGGTGTGTGAGAAACTTGCGTGTGACAAAGCTGTGTGTGAAAGATCCTGTGCGGTGTGCGACAAAGAGGTGTGTGACAAAGAGGTGTGTGACAAAGTTGTGTGTGAGAGATGGTGTGTGACAAAGAGGTGTGTGACAAAGTTGCGTGCGACAAATAGGTGTTTGACAAAGTTGTGTGTGACAAAGTTGTGTGTGAAAGATGGCGTGTGACAAAGAGGTATGTGACAAAGAGGTGAGTGGCAAAGCTGTGTGTGAAAGATGGTGTGTGACAAAGTTGTGTGTGGCAAAGAGGTGTGTGACAAACTTGCGTGTGTGTGTGTGTGACAAGGTTGTGTGTGAAAGATGGTGTGTGACAAAGAGGTATGTGACAAAGAGGTGGGTGGCAAAGCTGTATGTGAAAGATGGTGTGTGACAAAGAGGTCTGCGTGTGTGTGCGTGTCTGCGTGTGTGTGACAAAGCTGTGTGTGAAAGATGGTGTGCGGTGTGCGACAAAGAGGTGTGTGACAAAGAGGTGTGTGACAAAGTTGTGTGTGAAAGATGGTGTGTGACAAAGCTGTGTGTGTGTGTGACAGGGAGCGGAGAGGGAGGAGGACGAGGAGCAGGAGCGGGATACAGAATCAAAAACAAGAACCCCACAGAAAGATGTGGGGAACAATAGGGTCTTTGCTGGCTTTCTGGCTCAATCCCTGGAATCCCAAGCTGCAGGTGCCCAGGTCTCCAAGCATCATTCTTGCGCTTCAAATAGTCAATCTCTTCCGTGGACATGGCAGCCTCAAGAAATCAAATCGTGGACCTGGTGGATGCGGTCTTGTCCACGCGCTTTGAGTATACAATCTGGTGATGACTGCATACCTCATGCGGGAATGCGCTTCTTAACTTGCGGTAATAGAAAGTGTTCACGGAAAAGCTTTGCTTGGAAAAAGGCTGAGCACATGAAGACTTTTCCCATGGAAACCGTACGAGAGAGAGAGAAACGGAGATGCCAACACAAAATCTGAAGCGCATAGGCTCACATACTTCTCTTGACAGGAGTTGGAAAAGCTTTTGGAAACCTTCTGAGAAGTATTTAATCGAAGGAAGTTTAGAAGTCAAACTTCCGACAATATGGACAGATGAAAAGCAGAGCAGGGAAGAGGCAGAGAGAAGAGAAAGATTAGAAGAAAGAAG
>Ga0126342_10017808_pt1 | contig 12248 bp, 12 predicted proteins | sample Cyp1metagenome_FD_92528 | JGI IMG/M metagenome (GOLD analysis project Ga0126342, IMG submission 92528) | Coral microbial communities from Lord Howe Island, Old Settlement Bay, Australia - Cyphastrea 1 metagenome | ecosystem: Host-associated > Invertebrates > Cnidaria > Coral ... | reverse complement strand
TGTTGCCCCCTGACAGGAAACAATCGAAGGTGCATTCAGCAGTGACAAGTTGCTAAACTCACATAAATGTAGATATATATATATATATATTTATACACACAATATGCACATATGAATTTTATGTGCGCATACATATATATATATATATACATATATATATATAATGTGTCACTTCCTATGACATGATGTGTTGCGTTGTTAAATGAGTTTGGATGAGCCCTTCCGTCAACAAGCTCTTCGAAAAGAGCCGCAGGTGAAAGCAGGGGTGGAGAGGCTACAGAAGAAGAGGATGCGAAAAATATCGGCCGAGACCCGCCCAAGGCTGCTTACGCGTCAACCATGAGCCTTCCCATGACCCACCCCCAAGAGTGGAACTGGCACCTAGATACCTAGATACACACAGCGATGTCTTCTCAAGAAGTTTGGGTTGACTTCAAGATCTGCAGACAGGCAAGTAGAGCGAGGTTGAATGTTCGTCTCATCTGAAACTCGAAGTTTCAGCAGGAGAAAGATGCTGCAAGCCTGCTGCAGTCCGAGGAGCATACAGAAGCTGAAAAAGAAGCTGAAAAGCCTGAATCCGAGACCAACGGATTAGGATGGAAGGGTTTTGAGTCGATTGGTATAGGGGGTATCGGCTGCGTGGCTGAAGCAGAAAAAGTAGAAGGCTGGACGAAGCACTGGAAAAATGATAGACTTGATAGACTGGCTATATTTGGAAATCCGTTTTTTGGATGCCGAGCGAGAGTTGTTTGTAGATTCTTTGCGTTCAGGCAGAAAGTGGTAGCCGCCCAACTATCAGAGGAGGCTTGCAATGCTTTGATAGTTGCGTTGAGCTCCAGTTTTGGTTCCTTGTGGCAAAGCACACTTTTCCCAAGGAAGCAGCTCTAAAGCGCCAGCTGAAGCAATTAAGAGCAATCGAATCCAAGGCCAAGTTTACCAGTTGATTCTGCACCAACATACACATACATACAGCATCATACAGCATGCATACATTATATAATATTATATACATACACCAGATGCGTTGTTTTGTGTCATGTGTGAGTGTCAAGCGATTCTTGTGTGACTTATGTGGGCACAATGTGACCGGAAGGCAGCTGGTGGCTCTCCTCAAGGGAGCCCAGGCGATGGCGATTGTTCTATTTTTATCCATTTCTTAACATGAACGGGATGAACGGGATTGGGCATGTCATGGCCATGGCGCATGATGAATTGAAGTGATGTCAACTGCTATTGACCGTCATTGTATGGTATTGATTGATACTGAGTTTGTGTTTCACAATGTTTCATAACATGTCATGCGGTTCTACATTACGATTTCAGACATGGAGCCATCCAGGTCACGGCTTTGCACCAGATCCTCAAGTTGCTGGAGGTTCACCACGTTCGAAAGCCGAACGCCTTGAGGTGCAAGACAGTAGCCTTGTGTTGCCTTGAAGCAATGCCGAGAAGTCCACTGATGTTTTTTTTTTATCCGGACAAGACATATCAACGAAACTCACCAAAGCTATTTGACAACTGGACGTATGATTGTATGTCTTGATGTAGGTCCCTTTTAATTTGATATGATATGTCTATCTCTTTGAATTCAAAACATGTTTTCAATGTGCAGGTTTAATTTTCAAACATATTTCCTCATGCCTTCTTGAAAAGGATCGATCCACTGCTTCCGCCAGCTCCACCATCCGGCGGAATCCAGGCGTCTCGAAATCCCTCTTGGAGAAGAGTGAACCAAACAGATGGCACCGTCCAAAGAGACGATGGAGTTCATTCTGAGTCAGACGTCTCCATTGTGGAGGAAACACCAGATGTGGGAGAATTGCTTCAACCAGGGGCAGGTACTGACATGGGTCCTACAGCAGGCTGGGCCAAAGCTGTGCATGTGTTGCAGAAACTCGAAGCAGCAGAACAGCCTTGACATACAGAGCGTAGACAGAGCATTGCAGAGCAAAGTTTAGCAGTTTGAAGCAAAGTTTGAAGCCATTTGAAGCTGGCTGCAGGTGGTGACTCAAGCGCAGATGATAGCGGTTCTGCTTCAAGCGCCACCAACGAGGTGAAGGTGAGACGTCATGCAAGCGTCACCCGACAAGAAGCAGATCATTTGGATGATGCCCTCGCTAAACAACTGGAGGATTGGGGCAGGGACGGGGCAGCACAGTATTCGTCTCCGACTCGGCGACTCGAGGTTCTATTGCGTTCTCTCGGATTCTACTGTATCGGTTTCTACTACATTCACAGAGTTGTAGTTGGGCCAACTTTGAAACCAACAGAGAAACTCTGTAGGCGTAGGCTTAGAAGATCTTAGAAGCACGTTGCTGCGGATTTGATAGCAAGGCTGCTAGTTCAGAGGTGTTGCGACAAGCGCGCTGGATTTTTGCTCCTCATGAGCATGCGGGAGACTATGCACATGGACTTGAGATGCAGGTTTTTTTTGCCGCATTAGTTGCTAGCTAGAGAGAGAGAGAGAAATTGCAAAACTTAGGCTATCTTAGACTCTAGAGCATGTCAGGAAATCTCCTCTGCAACGAGTGGTTTTACAATTGTTTTGAGGAGAACAAAGTCGCTGCTCAAGAAGTTGAGGAGCCAACGTCCAAAGCGATCTGAGTTTAAATGGCAGCTACTTGTACCCGCAGACTGATCCATAGACATCAATAAAACAAACCTTCACACGTATCTTCAAACCGTTGTACATCTTGAGAAAGTGGCCAAGTGCACTGGATCATGGTGGACCTTTCAAAATGAATTTTCGAACTCAGTCAAGGCACTGAGTAGATGTGAGCAGCCTATTCTACACATTTCGATCCATTTCGAAACTATGCGGCATGCCAGGCATGCCACGTTGTACTTCAATAGTTCCGATGTGTTTCGACCACTTTCGACCACATTATGTTGCTATGTCGTTGTCATTCCGTAGTGCTTTGAGGAGCTGCGGCAGCTGCTGGAGACGCTGAAGCTCCTCAGCTCAGAGATGAAGATGGTCAAGAGTTTGTCACATAAGCATGTCAGATATTGTCAGATTATCAATGGCCTTAGCTTTAACACTTTAACATGTCTTAACAAGCTCCAAAAGGCTGCTCTCGGGCCTCCAAAACAATAAGCTGCAAAATGTTTAAAATGAAGCTTTCCTGCCTCTTGCTGTTTTTTTCTTGCTCTTGCTGCTTGTTTCTTCTAGTTTTTTGTTCTTGCAACTTGCGCTCTGCTTCGTATTTCTTCTCTTACCTCTTGCTTCTTTTTCTTGCTCGTGCTGCTTTCCTCTTGCCGCTTGCTTCTTCGAGCTTTTTGCTCTTGCAACTTGCGTTCTTCTTCCATGTCTTGCTCCCTGTTAACGACCCTCTGACCCCGCTTTACTCTTGCAACTGGCCTTCTTCTTCCATGTCTTGCTTTCTTTTCCTCTCTGCTCTTGCAATTAGGTGCTTCTTCTTCCATCTCTTGCTTTCTTTTCTTCTCTCGCCTCTTGTGTTTTTCGTGATCTTGCTTTTTGTTTCTTCTAGTTTTTTGATGACCCTCTTCTGCTTCTGCTTCTGTTTCTGTGCTTGCTGCTTGTAATGTCTTCTCTGATGCGCTCCCCCTGCTGCAAGCTGGGGTCGGCGGATTCTTGCTCCTTCTTGCTCTTCATGCCTTCAAATATTTTCCTCCTTCCCCTTCACTGAAACTCTCCTTCTGGCATTGATTCTCTGGTACGCTCCCCCTGGTTCCGTGGGGTCGGCGGATATTCTCTTCACTGCTATTCCTTTGTATATTCTGCTGGAACAAGCAGTTTGATTCAACTTCATTGACGGCCAAGGAATGCTCCAGTCCCTTTGGCACAAGGCCAGCCAGAACATGGGATATCTCGCCTGAGTCGGAAAATATGTTTATATTTGTGTAAATCCAATGCGGATGCTTGCAGTATTTGATCGAATCTACTTGATCCTGTTTAATTTGATCTTACTTAATCCCAGCTTGTTTCCTTTGAATGTGATTTTGTTTGGTCGGATTTGATCTTGTTTGATTTCAATTTGATCCTATGTGTTTTTGTTTGATTCTGAATGATTTTGTTGATCTTGTTTGACGTTGTTTGATGTTGTTTGATCCTGATTTGTGTTTGATATTGTTTGGTCTTGTTTGTTTTTTTGCTAGTTATCTTATTGATTCTCCGCATCTTACTTGCATCTTTGCCATTGTTTGCTTTGCTCCGCAGGAACTTCGGCGGCCAAACAGGAGTCGTCTGGTCCAAAAGGAGAAGGAATTCTTCCGAAACCCATTGACAGAGACCAGAGTGGTGCAGTCACACCCGGGTCGAGGCCTGGCCGGCCTGGTTTTTTTTGATTTTTATTTTTCCAAATTGGATAGGGACGATAGGGTTGGTTTCGTAGCCTCGGTGTGCAATTGTTCGCTTGACTATGAATCCATGATGATCATTGCGAACCCAAAACAAAGTGTTTGGTTGTTTTGTTTCTTGAAACTTTTGTAGTTTTTTTTAATCCTTTTGTATCCTTTTATCATTTTTGTATATGTTTGTCATCTTATGCACGTGGAATCCAAGCGATTCGAAATTGCGTCGCTTCACGAGGTCCCAGGTGCAGCTTGAGCCCGTCTCCAGTCCTAGTGGTAGTCCATCTCGAGGCTCCAAGTCTCGAAGGTCACTTGCACCTTGGCAAAGACACAATCAAAGGACAGAAAAATCGGGACAGAAGTAAAACGCATGCTACTTGTAAAGCACATCAAAATACATCAAACCTACAAGACTGTTGACTTCCATATCTTCCATTGTATTCATACATATTACAGAATTTTTCTTTCAAGTGCGCAAAACATCATTCGCTTCCAATTGTCTAGCAAGGAGCTGTGTCTAGTAGCTTTCAGTGAATCGTCTATGCATAAGGTCAACTGAAGTAAACAGTATTTGAAGCTGTATGCTTTTGATTCAGTGATTCATCCGCGGAGTATCTCAGTCGTGGTATTTGTTGAGTCTTTTTTAATTCTGCCCCAGGCACCCCGTCGAGGAAGTCAGCGTCTTTGTTCGTTGACATTCAATGCATTTGAAAAGCAAAGAAAGAGAGAGAGAGAGAGCATTTTGAGCAAGTTTGGACTTTGGAGAAATGTTTACCGGGCCAAGAATCACTGTAGAATCACGACAGATAGAGGACTGGGAGACGATCACCGCAACCTGGACAGAGAATGAGACAGGTCCCCAGTGGTCCTTTCATGTCTTTTCAACGGAGGTGTAGAGAAGCCGCAAGAGGAAACGGAGGAGTGGCAGTTTCACCCACTGCGCCAGTTAAGTTGTCTAAACTTGTTCTAGGCAGATTTTCTACAGCAATTGTGTTTTGGGTCTGCTATTGTCTGATTGTGTACAGCGTTTACTGTATACATTTGTCATGTTTTTACGACGCACTGCGCATGAGGAAAGAAAAATACGCTTCGGTTCATACATCTTGACTCTGCCGCCTGCCACGCGTGGTTTTGTACAAGATTGTCCAGCACAGCAACTCTGAACAATGTAAACACTTGTAAACACTAGCCGTCACATGCCGTCACTAAGTGCTGCCACGCGTATAGCCACGGCGCAGTTCAAGTGCCAAACAGCGGACAGTAACGTTGACGAGTAACGTTGAGCGATGCCGCCTCCACATACTGTCACATCCTGCCACATCCCCCAGCCCCACAGCCAGGAGCAAAAGGACCAGAGCGCTTTAAAACTCCATGACTGGCGCTGGGTGCAAGGGGCTGGTCCTGGTGCAAGTCACACATATTTGGTATATTTTGGAATATTGAGACAACTTGATTTATTAAAAAATGATGACGGATGACATTTGCTGACTGTCGTGATACCATGTGATACTTGTACCATTGCTTAAAGCATCTTAAAGCCCATCCCTGGATCAGCGACTCGCCATTACATCCTGGTGCTTTCGTGTGGGGGAGCAGCTTGACCTTTGTCACACCGACAAGGTTTTCTGTGTGGCTTTAATGATGCTGTGAGGGTTGCATTCTCCGGCCTTTCGTCTCCTGAATTCAACGAAAGTCAGAAGGTTTGGGTTTGATTCTGCTGTATGAAGACTAAAATAAACTTAGTCTTGTATTTCTGGAGGGCCCTGAAATGTCTTCAATGTCTGAATTATTGGGTTGCATTTGCCTCATTTGACTGGTGAAGTTTGTGATGCTCATGACTCAGATGCTCCAGGAATTGGTAAGCGCCTGCCAACAGTTGGCTGCGGAGAAAGAAGGTTATGAGAAGGACGTCACGACACATGAAGACATAATATGAAGACCTTAGACGAATAGACAGCGATCTACAGGCTAAGCGGCTGAAGCAGCCATATTTCAAGCCACTGGTTCCTACTGTAACAACTTCAAGCTAATGCAGAGATGTCCATGCTGCCTTTGTTGAACTTATGCCATATGCGTGTATTTCTGCTTGTGTGTGTGTGCGCGCGTGTGCTTTGAATCCGCTAGGCAGTGACGATTTCTGCATGCAGTTTGCAATTAACGAAACTGAGGGGACTCTACGCACCTATGTGACCCCATGTGATGCTTATGTTAAAGAGACATCATGAGGGATAAAGAGACCATGTTTCAATCTGTTTCAATGTCAAAGCGGGACGTGGCTGAAAGAGCTGAGAGGAGATGGCATCTATTGAAGAAAAGATTCGGCGAGTAAAGAGCATGGACTCCGGTGGTGTCGTGGAACTTCTCAAAAAGGAGCGAATATTTCATATGAATGCAAACTGCACAAGCGAGCACGACCAAAGAGTTCATAATTGGAGAATGTTGAAGAGTTTTTTCAATACAAAGCCGGTTGTTGCGGCATGTTTCCATGATCTTTCATGATTCAACCATGCGGGCTGTGGGTTCTTCAACCAGAATATGGGTCATTTGTTATTAATTCTTGACTCTTGACCGAGCTTTTTCACGTCATCAGAGGCGAGTCACAATGAATGCGAATGAGTAGCTTCAGTCTTCGGTCTTTCCCTGGTTGAACTCAGGCAAGTTGCTTCGCATCATGGACGTTCAAAATGTAAATCGATGCAAATCAAAATCAAGATGATGACAACCCTTTTTTGTCTACCTCTCTCTCTCTCTCTGTCTTGGTGGAAATGTGAGACACTGTGTTGGTTTATGGCATGTGGCATAGACATTTCTTTGTGAGGATGTTCAATCCGAGAAGAAGGTTGACTCCATTGAGGTCAAGGCACCGGCAAAACGATGATCTGACGAGATTTCGAGATGAAAAAGATGTGATGACCACGGAGCCAGGATTTGAAAGAAACATGACAGACATTGATAGATGGGAGATATAGTGGAGGGTTATTGTCTTCGGAGAAAGCTGAGAAAGAATCGCGTCTTGACGTGTCTTGACGCCTTGACTTGTGATCGACCCAGGAGCTCAAAGCAGAGATCAAGAAGAGACAGTCTCAGGTCGCTTGCTGAACATTGCTGAACAAGTCTGTGCATATGTTCAAACGTCTTATATAGAGTCTTCAGATACTGCAGCATACTGCAGCATTGTCAGACATCCTTATCCACATGACATACATCCGCATACACGTCACATACGTACAATATCGTACAATGTATTTGTATGTTGTAGGAATGCAGGAACTAGGTGTGGCAATGGTGTGGCATGTTTCAAGGGGTTCTGTCCATGCTGTCCGCCAAGGTCAATGCTATGCGCAGGCTCTCAGGGTCTCAGGGCTTTGAAATCCACTTCGTTTGCTCGTAGAGACTGACTTGTTATCGGTGTTACTCGGTGTTGGATCTTTAGGTCGTTGCGGTGACAACGGTTCTCAGTCTGACTTCTAGTGTACGATATTGTACGTATTTACTACAAGTGCCATTGCCTGCAGGAAGGCGATTTTAGGGCTGCTGCTGCTGATGATGATGATGATGATGATGATGGTGATGATGATGATGATGATGACAATGATGATGAATTAGGAGGATTAGGATGAGAAAGAGGAGGATCAGAAGATTCCGGAGGAGGATGTGAGGATTGGTCCACGACGAATCATGCTGGTGCGGATGTGTGGGGGTGCGAGGAGTATGATGATGTACTGATTCATGTTTTTTTTCATCCTTCTTGTTCTGATTTTGTTTGTTTTCTTTCTGTGAGTGCATTGTTTTTGGTAGGGTTCCTTGTCCCAGGACGTGGCAGGACATGCAACTGTCAGGAAATAGACGAAACGCTCTCAGTGGCGCTGAGGACGAGGACGGTTGAGGGTCGCATGCTGACACTTTACTGAACCGGTTTCTAGTCTTTTTGAATCTTATTGATACATATTGATACGTTTGCCAAGAAAACAGACACCATGGCCACTCAGCTATGAGCTGCAGCAGACTGAGATGGTAGGAAGCTGAACGTTGCTCATGTTTGCAATGTTCTCTGCCATTTTGGAAGATCACTCAATAGATAGACCCAAACCTAGTGTGTGAAATTTTGCAATGCCACTTGTATTCCCTTTGAGGTCAGACTGTAGCAGGATTCATGGGCTAGTCAGCTAGTCTCCGAATTTCCACAAAGATTCTCAAGCAGCAGCAGAAGCGACAGCCCTGAGCGTGGCCCCTTGAAGGAAAGGCAGCGAGATGTTGCAAAGCGCTTTGCACATGTTTAGATCTCAGGTCGCTGAACTGTTTTGATCGCAGCGGTAGTGCCAGTTTGATACAAATCTTCAATTCTTCTTTGATATTTTTTCCGTGTTGAATCAGGTTCTTTCCTTCCTCAGGCCCACAGTGCACAGATGTCCACAATGTTTTGTTTTGTTTGTCCCTTTTGAAATCTTTTGAATGAATACTGCACAGTTTTTGTTAAAGCGTGAGTTCCATTGTTGTGCAGGGCCTCCAAAGCAAGTGAGCTGACTCAGGAGGCCGCCAATCAAAGCAGTTTCGGACATGAAATTGGTGGAAACATGCTCGATGGTTTATATATATGTAAAATATATTATACATTAATTACATAACATCAATGATAATTATGCATCTATGTTTAGAGATGTTTTAGAGCACATAGCCAATTTGGAGCCCTACTACTGTATGGTCCCAAATATCCCAAATGTCCTCGGAACACAGAGGCAATGACTGATGTGAAGCAGCCTTGCGGGCAGCATAACCAGGATGGAGGTTGTTCCAGTTCACTTGAGGTATCTTGAGGTGCTGCGGCACTGTCAGCCATGAGACACCTTAGCTGTGCTCTTTTCAGGCCAAAAAAGCTGGCTTGGTCACAGAGAGTGGAAATGCAGAGGTGGTTGGAAAGACAGCCTCAAAATTTCTGTCAGCAATCAGGAAGGTTCGGGTCGCTCGAAGCTTAGCCTCGGCCTTCGGGCAACTGGCCGTGCCTCTGCACCGGTCTAGCCAAATCATGCCAAACCTTTCCAATCCTCGTGGGAAATCGTGGGAAACTCGCATGGTTTCAATTCAAGCAACTGAAACCATTACTGAAATCATGTGTCACACCATGTACACCATGTGAAAGCGAACGATGCTCTTAGCCCCTGTGCTCTTTGATGCTCTTTGATTCCCATGATCCTTTCAGCGGCAAAGGCTGAAAGACCAGTGCAAGACGATGATGGCGAAGAAGGTCACCCCTTTCTAACTTGTTTCATCACTTTAGTCAAGTTTATAAATGGACCTTGGTCAAATTTATGACATCATCGGCAAGATGTTCTTTACTATGTATCCAACCTACTAGAATTCAACTTATTCCATCCTATTCCGAATGCTATTCCGAATGCTATTCCGAATGCTATTCCTACCTAAGATATCTTCTTGTCGCGCTCGTGATGTCAGGAGATGTTCCGCCAAGCCCAGGTGTTCCGTGAAATTGATGGAAATCTTCAGAGATGTGGAGATCATGTGATCATTTTGTGATGAAGCACTGTGGTGATATGTGAGTGCAGTAGTGAAGCATGTCAATGCCACAAGACAGCAGCTCTGTGATGACCTCTTCTGAACCTCCAGAAACGAAAAGTCTTAAAGTCGGGCTTTTGTTTTTGTTCTCAAAGCTGGAAAGTACTCTGCGATCAGAATACAACTTTCCATTGCGACCAATGTGGAACGACCTGATTTCTTTAAGAATCTTTAAGATATCTTCATACGAACAACATGTTCAGAAGCCACAACTCAGCTGGTTTGTACTTATTTGTTCACCATGTTTTCCTGGAGACCTTGCGGACTTCAACCAATACATTGTGACGGACAGTCGCTGCCTATACCTTTTGATTTCAGGCGATGGACGGACACCAGCAGGAAGCCCCACAGGACTGGAGATTTTCATTGCTGTTCAACTGAGCAACAGTAGATTATGATACGATATGATATGATACGATATGATATGATGCTTCTGCACATTTATACAAGGCTATGCTGTAGTTTGATGTAGTTTGCACATCGCAATTGCCAAGTGCTTGCAGGGACATCCCCAGCAGCATCCAGGCAAGGCTTCAACCGTCTCACGGCCGAGGCCTGTGATTCAGTCAGGCCATTGCAAAACTGTGCAAGACGCCTAGCGGCCCTGGCACTGCGAAGATTTGCAAAGTTTGTGATGAAGCAGCCGGCTGTGTATTGGAAATTGCGCAGGCAACGACTGGACACCGCGGGCAGAATTTGGAAGTGCCACAAGGCCGAGAAAAATTGAAGACTTGCGCAGAAGATGCAGCTGAAGATGCAGCTGCAGCTACAGTGCAGCTACAGGACTAGTTCTGAGATGTTCTGAGTACTCCGACATACTTCGACAGGTCAATCAGGTCAAGATCGTGTGCCAAGCCCAAGGCCCTGTGGACTGTTTGCCCGTTGCATTTGTATGCATTTGTGGGAAGATGGGAAGCCTTTCCAGTCGTACTCAATATCAAAATGAACATGACTTGATGACGGAGGTTGCCACGACGAGCTTCCCTGCCCTTGAAGGCTGACTTTCCTCTGTCACTGTTCGGTTGTGCGACTCTATGCTACTTTTGAGGATATCCGTGCCAGAGTGCGGGGGCGGGAACATAATTGACAAGCCTATTCGTTCAAACTCCTCCCTTGCAAAGATTTGAATTCATTTTGTGGAAACAGATGTCATAACATGACAGCACAGCCTGCATCCAGCACAGACCAGGATGTATCAACTCCGCCACATTACCGTGGCTCAAGCCGCGCAAGCGCTAAAAAGGTGTCTCTCTGCGTCAGTGCAAGCTTCAGCTTTTGCACTGGTAGCGGAGCCGCAAAGAAGCTCCAAGGGCCAAAGGGCCAAATGCAAGCGCTCCTTGCGCAACTCCGGTGCCTCGGCCATGTCGGCGCTCTTAGATGCTCTGCGATGGCCGAACTGCATAGCTGAAGACGAGTCAGCGCAGATGGGAACGGAAGGAAAAGCTGGAATTCCCCGTTTCACTGGTGAGCCAACACGATTGACTGAATATGTGTTCAGGGTGAAGGCCAAGCAGCTCAAGGAGAAAGCCCTAGCTGACGATGAGCGGAAGAAGCTTGGTCCCCTTGCCTTGAGGCTAGTCGAGGGCCTCAGCGGCACTAGTCGAGGGCCTCAGCGGCACAGCCTTGCGTGTGGCCCAAACCATGGACTTCAGTGAACTTAGCCAGCCTGAAGCTGGAGTTGAAAAGCTTCTGGCAGCTTTTGAGAAGGAACTGAAGCCTCGCCGTGCACAGCAAGCTCGAGAGCTCTATGCTGCTGGTTCGGCTCCACATGGCATTTTGTCTAGGCAGAATGGAGAGACGATGGCCTCTGGCCTCCTACATTCTCCGGCGTCGCACTTGGTACCGATGCCTGGTGGACACGTCGGATGACATGAAGCTGCCTGACATTGTGCTGGCGGACCAGCTGCTGTCTTCAGCCAACATTTCGGCTGACCATCAACTGCTTGTCAGAACGGCTCTGCAGGGGAACATCACCTTCGACCGTGTGGCTGATGAACTGGTGGCTCAACACTCCAGGCATGAGCGTGAGAAGTCACGCAACTTTGTCCCCAAGAAGCCTTTCTATGGATATCAGCAGAACCGCAAAGGATCTGGCAAGTGGCATGGTGCTTTCTATGCCGATGAGACAGCAGAGCGCGACCAGGCCTACTCTGAGGGCTTTTCTGAAGAGATCTATGAGCCTGAAGAGCCCTACGTCTCTGACGAGATCAACCCCATTGAGGAGCACATCGGATTCATGGTGGATGATGGAGTGGATATGGATGATCCTGAAAGCGCTGAAGCAGCTGCTGAGGTGCTTCAAGCTGAGTACGAAGCCTACTTCGTCAAGAAGGGTGCTGCGCAGAAGGGCAAGGGATTTCGAG
>Ga0126342_10017807_pt1 | contig 12248 bp, 9 predicted proteins | sample Cyp1metagenome_FD_92528 | JGI IMG/M metagenome (GOLD analysis project Ga0126342, IMG submission 92528) | Coral microbial communities from Lord Howe Island, Old Settlement Bay, Australia - Cyphastrea 1 metagenome | ecosystem: Host-associated > Invertebrates > Cnidaria > Coral ... | reverse complement strand
TTTCACTCCAAAAAGTTGGTGCTCACAATAGAGTACCATCCAGACAATTATATTATTCAGTAACTGAGCCACTCATGAGGTATCCTCTTGAAAAATTGTCGGGATGCTGTTTATTAATAAGGGTTTAATAAGGCATCTAATTATTTGGGAAACCTTGCATTTTAAAGCTTTACCACAAATATGGCTTTCTAAAGTAAAGGGACCAGCTTTACCCAAAGAAAGGTGGAGACAGGGTTTTGTTTTTTTTTCACTCCCAAAAGTTGGTGCTCATAATAGAGTACCATCCAGACAATTATATTATTCAGTAGCTGAGCCACTCATACTGTAATTAATTAATGAAAAAGGAAGCAATTCAAAAAAAATAGTAAAAATGGAAGCAATGAAGCAAATCAAAAATGCAACAATAGTAAATAAAAATAAAAATAGAATAAAAATTTAAAATTCAAAAAATAAGGAAATAAAAATAAAATAAAATTATTTAAAATAAAAAACAAAATAATAAATACACAAAAATAAGCAATAAAGTTAAAGCATTTGGAAAAAATGAAAAAAATATATGGAAAAAAATCTCACAATAGAGGCCCCCCCAACAATTAGCATGTTACTGAATTAGGAGCAAGAAATTTCTCACAATAGGGTACCATCTCTTTAATCGGGTGCAAACATTAGTTATTTTTGACGGGTGATATAAGAACCCGGGTGAATTTGATCATGACCTCACGTCGTGAGGTCAGTGGAATGGTAAGGGGAATCATCCCTAAATGGCCGCAAAGTTCTGGTTTTTTCAGGTTAGTGATAATAACAATAATAACAATAACAATTTTCAGGTTAGTGATGCATATGTATTGTTATATTGTATATTGATGTTATTATAATAATGCGGCCAGATTTTTTTGTGATTCAAAGTTCGAAGCAGGAAAAACATGGGAGTTGTCCAGCAAAAAATGATTTATGATTGAAGCATCTTGAGGTATACAACCAGAATGGGGAGATAGCACCGGCATACAATTAATTGACATACATCAATAATAACAATAATGTATTTGTTTGTTCAATGTGGGGTCATATGGGGGTACATACCCGAGGGAATCCACTGGTTAATAAACCTATGCACACTTAAGATTTTTAGTTGCATTTGTTTTGACCTTAAGGGCCCCCCCACCCTTTTGTGGAAAATCGTTGGCATTGGCATGATGAAAAACTCACCAAAAGAATTGTTAAGAATAGCCAAGGTATATACAGTAGAATCATAGCTGAAAGCCCGCTGAAAATGGTGAGAGCCAAGGTAATGACCGTCAATTGCAACTTTAATCACCGAGAATGTGCACAGGGATGAGTGGATTGATATGCTCCGTTCTGGTGAGTAGCTGATCACCAAAATGTGTCCCTCCCCAAGATCATCATCAATTGTTGTCCCATGATATTCCCATTATATACCCATATCATATAATCTCATGACTATAGTATAGAAACAATGGGATTACAGGATAGTATAGAAACATTATATTCCCATTATATTCCCATTGTTTTACATGACTATAGTATAGAAACATGTAAAACAAAACATGTGAGCAGTGTAAAAACAAAACCCTTGTTGGTTGATCACAGGTGGACTATGTTAAAACTACCAATAGGGGAAAAATCATAGTCCAGAGGAAGCTGACGACCGGCCTTTTTTTTACCCTTTGGTAAACTAACATAACTATGGAACTATAATATTTATAATGGCTATAAGATCTATATATGTGAAAAACACGGGGGAAAATCATTGGGTAACCTCTGGAAAACTAGCAAAAAACGATGGAGAAATCATTATGTGAAAAAAATGGAAAATCAACTACAAATGGCTGTTTTCCATGGCGTTGGATTCGGAAAAAACAAACATGGGGGGAGAAAAAACAAAAACATTGGATAATACTATTTGCCATTTATGATTTGCCACATTAAACATCCCAGGATTTAAATCAACTATAAACATGGTTTGCCATTTATAGTTGATTTTCCATTTTTACGTGCCATTTATTATATGCCATTTATGATAATCACAAAAAATGCCATTAGTTGATTTTGCCATTTATTATCTATAAACAAGTTTAATGGACTATTTACATGCCATATTAAAGTTGATTCACCCTTGTTAAATGACTATTTAATAGATTTGATTTGTAATGCCATATTAAACATATTTTTTTCACATCCCAGGATCTTGATCTACACCAACGCCACCATTTGCGAAGGCCTCGAGGTGGAGCTGCAGGATGTTAGGCTCCAGGGCGTGGTCTCCAACGCACCTGGGACACGTACGCGGGACCAAAGGGACCCTGGAAACCATGGGACTTGTCCATGAAAACCAGGACATGTCCCATGAAAACCATGGATTTGTCCATGAGAACGATGGATTTTTCCATGACAACTAGGGATTTTTCCCATGAAAAATGGGATTTACCATGAGTTTTCTCCATGAAATATGGATAAAATGGTGGTTTCACCGGTAACTTGATGTAATTTGTTGTTTTCATTAAACCAATTATATATATAAATGGATTTGGTGTGATCTGGTGATGTTGAGGTATGAACCAACGCATTTTTGGGGTTATATGTAGCTTTGTTGGGACTTCGAGGCCCCGAAATCTCAAACGAAGGGTGATAGAAAATCAAGGGTGATTAATCATTATTATTAATTATTAATTATTATATATAAATTCAGTGATTAATGGTGATCTTTCCTGTGGACTTTCAGGTGGGTTGGTTCAACACCACGGTCAATGGCTACGAGGGCACTCGCGTCACCGTGCCCAACCGACGAATTCTGGACGGGACGGTCATCGACAAGACCAACAAACGCTTCAGAGTCTGCCAAAAATACCTGGTATCATGGCCGCAGGGGACATATATATATATATATACGTATATGTATATATATATATATATATTGTTTTTTAACGTTGACTGGTACTACACATCATTATAGTTACACACACATGTATAATGTCAACCCTGGATTAATAAACCCCTAGGCTGTTTAATTGGGAAGGTACCATTTGAGTATCAAATCATGACATTGGGGGAATACCCCCTAATTAATAAACAATGGTTTATTAATCCGGGGTTGACATTATATATAGTTTAATTAATTTATATATATATATATATTATATTATATTATATACAAAGTTATTTAGTAGTGTGGTGGCTCTCCCTAAGCTATGCCCAACAGGTCATAGGCAGCGACTAAAGTCTCGCAAAGTGAGACGGCTTGGCTCTGCTCAAGCCTTAGGACAGCAACCCTTTGGTGAAGTCTCGCAAAATGAGACGGCTTGGCTCTGCTCAAGCCTTAGGACAGCAACCCTTTGGTGAGATCGGTTTAATGGTGGTTTAATGGTGGTAAAAAAATGGTGGTTTAACCAACAAAATGTTGATTTTAATGGGATTAATTAATAGGGAATTCATATGGGATTTATGAGGGATGTTTGGATTACCCTCTGGTAAACATACAAAAAGCTATGGAAAATGGCCATAGAAATAGTGAGTTTTCCCATGAGCATGGTGATTTTCCATCGTTTTTTGTACGTTTACCAGAGAGTACATGTTCGTTCCATGTTCCTTGCATGTTCCAGACGGTGCCTGAGTTCGTGACCTTTCAAGATCCTGGAAATTTGGAAGCGCTCGTTGCTTGGAGAAAAGTGTGCTGCACCATCCGGCTAGCCCGGCCAGGGGCCAGCCGAATGTTGGAATCAGTTACCTAAACTGATTGGAGGGTTCAATTCTTTCTTGTCACTATCCTATTGTATTGGGGTGGATTTAGGTGTGTGTTTTCCTGATCAGGACCGGACGACTATATCTATATCTATTATCTATATAACATCTATATTTATATCATCTATATCTATGCCCTTATATATTGAAACCATCAAGCATAAGAGCACTAGTCACTAGCTAGTCCTCCGAAAGAAAGAATGGTTTCCGTCAAATACCCCAGGGACTTCATGGACTTGAGGTGGCTTAATTACCATGATGGTATACGATGGTAATATGAACTATCATGAACCATCATGGTAATTAAGCCATCATGTCATCATGACCATGATATACTACTATATATAATTTTCATAGTATATGATGAACTATGACGATGATCCCAGATCCAAGCCTCTCTATAGGTTTTGCCCCTTCCACTGGTCGATCATCGGCTCATTTTCCCTATGACATGGTGAAACAGGATGGCCGTTTTGGGGTTTTCCATGACCGGTTAAATCATTTCAGATCCCCATGTTTAACCGATCTGAAATGATTTCTATGGCCAATTTCAGATCCATTTCAGACCCCATGATTTAGAGACAATCCAATTTCCAAGGTCAATGCCGTCCAAGATGATTTGCGCAACAATCCCAATATCCTTCAGCGATCCGCAGCCGGAAACTCAGCCCGCGGCAGGGTTGTCATTTTAGTTGACATTGATGGCAACTGGGTCATCCTACTCCGAGTTTCAGCAGAATATCAGATTGCCCCACTGGATTCGCATAGATGCGCTAGACATATCTATGGATATTGCATGATATAACATGTATATATATATATATGTATCATTTAATAATACACACACACACATATATATATATATATTCAGATATTCCAACATCTTGAAAACCATCTCCACTGCCCCCCCATTGTGTATCCCTTATATAAGCCATAGGTATTTTGGAGACGACAGGTGCTGCGGATCAGCATGGCACAAAGGGGCCACATCAAAATCTACGAGCCGCAGTTCGTCTTGGCGGGTTGGCACCTTGGACAGCAGTCCAGGATGGCGGTGATATTTCGCTATGGCGATGGAGAGAGAATTTATGAAGTAAGTTATATTATAAAATATTATATATATAGTAATATTATATTATTATTAAGTTTGTTACATGACATTATGTTGTATTATAGTTTACTAGTATATTATATTATATTATATTTTAAGATAACATTATATTATATTACATTGTAATATATTTTATTATAGTTATAGTATATGATATTGTTATATTACGAATATTTTCAACATTATATATACATATATATATTGCATGCTTGCAATGGTGTTGATTAGATGTGTTTATGTTTATACGATTTAGACCCGTTTATGATTGATGTTATTTGCAATTCCAAGATACCGTACATATGTATATAGTTATGATGGATATTTGGTGTATACATACGTCCTGCTATTTTGATAGTTGGCGGTAGGGTCCTTTGCAAGATGTGCAGTTTGTGGCATGATGCGGGGTGAAACAGGAGCAAGTGGATCTTGCAAGATGCTGTAATCGGCTGAGGTCAGAATATGGAGCGCAGTTCTACATCCGGGCATACTTTGACAAAAGCCTTCAGGCATCCCGAACCTTTCTTGTTTAAACTGGAGCTGTTCTGTGCCTAGTAAACATATGTAAATTTGTGGGACGATTGCAAACCGATTTCAAGATGTATTTCAAGCACATAAGTTTTGATCCAAAACAATTTTGAGAGTTGGTTGAACTTATTTGTAAAAGGTATCCTTACTATTCCTTACTAATTGATCAAGACCCCCTTTGTGGCAAATTCCCTGGGACCGGATGACCATGGTGTTTCAGGGAGACCGCTTCCTTCAGTTGCAAAGTCAAGTTCTGGTGGCAGTGCCTCTCGGTTGCATAGGGTTTAGTTGATTTCAATAAAAAGATGGAAATCATCCAAAAACAACATATATTGTATAAATGTTATATTATAGCTTATTCTCAGGATGATGGAAGGAAATGAACACTGATTCATTGAAACATCATCTATGAATGCCTGCATGTCCAATGACAATCTGGAACCTCCTCACTCAATGAATGACTGCCGGGTCCATTTCGTTCATTGTGGCGGTCCAAGGAGCAAAAGGATCAAGCAGTTTGGAGGCCGCCTAGGCCTGGCCCTTTTGATGCCACAGCATCTATTGTGATGAGGACTTTTTGGGCTGCCCCTCCCCCCAGGGCGCCAGAAGAAAACAGAAATCGCGTGCCCCAAATAGATATCGGATGAATTCGGATGATCGCGTCCCCAAAAAACCTCACTTAAGACGGCTTGTAACCTTCAGGCAGCCCCTTGACGCCATTGCTACCAGCCCCTGATCCCGCGCCGGAGCAAGCGTCGGACGTGTAGCTGGCCCTGCTCCTGGGAAGGGCCAACAGTTTCACCATGTTTTCGTTCAATTTTTGAAAAACATGGTGCTGAAATGGATGATGAACTTGATGGAAACTTGATTTCTGGTTACGCTTTGCCCATCAGTGACATGTCAAATGTCAACTATGTCAATTTGTGACTGTATCCCTTGGGTGATGATATGTGTGTTCCTCATCGTTGGTATCGCCTTTGTGCCAGAGGATGAGGATAACAGCGATCGGTTTAAAAGCAGCAAAACATCTCATTTGGCAAAACTGTGTCTCACTGCCAGTGGCGTCTCTGTGGGGTTTGGGGAATTGACGCTTTTAATGATGTTCTCTTTCAAACGTCTTTGATGAGTTTCATCGACGGGAAAAACATTGTTTCCTGATGTTTCCTGCAACTCTTCTGTTCTATAAGTCCTGGTTGAGACTATGAAGGGCTGCTTACTCAGGGGTTGGACTTCAGGAGCTTGGGAGCCTTGTTGTATTTAAAAAAACGCCTAGGATCACTCTGTTTCATGTTTACCCACAATTTGGTGGAGAATTTGTCTACTTGCGCACATCACTTAACTTCATGTTTTTTCTGGTCTACTCTGCAGGCTCATTTTCAAGGATGAACTGTTCCAGAAACTCTCCTGAGCTCAGCCTGGATCCTGATTTTCAACTGACATTTGGAAATTTCCATTATGCAGATCAAGCACTATCCTGGACTGGTTGCTTACATTTACCCATATTTACCAATCATTTACCCCAAAATCACCTATTTGAATACGGATTAACCAGCTTTTGGCTCATTTTTGGGCTAAATATCGGTGATATATGGTCATACCAATGGTCATATTTAGGTGAATACCCGGAACTAGATATACCAACAGCTAATTTGGGAGCTGTGAATCTGTGAATCTATAGAAAAGATTGGCTTTGGCCTCACTTCTAGTCATTTTCACTTCGGGTAGTCCTCCAAGAGACCAACAACAAACTCCTGGCGAAGAGGCAAAAATTTGGACTGGGCACTCTTGGCTGGTGCCTCGAAGATTTCTGCACATGTTTTACGCGGCGATGACATCACAGGTACTCTTAGCAGGTGTTCGACTTCACAGTTCAGTCTTTTTTGAACTTTTGAATGCTTTTGACCCAATTGGAACGATTCAGGATAGAATGGAACGATTCAGAATGGAATGGTACAGAATGGTGATCTAAGTGGTATGTCCCAAGATCATCCAACATCGCATTATTATGTGCATACCATTGGCTGGACTTGGCAATTGGTACACTACAGGGGTAGATGTGGGTCCTTTTCTTCCAAATGACTTACGTGCAAGCCCAAAACATCAATTCTCGGCCCATTGAAAATGAAATGTTTGATCCAAATGGCACGTTTGGAATGTGTGTGTGCAGTTGTGCGCCCTTTTGCCTGCAATTATCTCATCACTTTGGAAGGTCCATTTAAAACATAAACACCTATATATATAGATACTGTATAATTACGGGCAAACCCCTCCTTTTGCCCGCGCCGACGTCCACCACTTGTCCGAACATCCCAAAAACACTGTGTTTTGTGTGACAAAATGCACATGTCCACGATCATGGCTTTCATCTTGCAACGCACAGCTTAGCGACCTGTGCGTTGAATGTTACAACACCATCACCATCACCATCACCATCACCACCATCATCGTCGTCGTTCTCCTCATCATCATCATCATCATCATCATCTTGAAGATTCCCTTGAATATATAAAGCTTAATGGTCATTGGTGGGGGTTTAATGATTCCCTCGAAACTCTTTTGACACATCCTGAAGATTCCCTTGAATATTGACATATATAACATTATATATATATATATTATATGGTAAAGTTCAGCAGGGGTGGGGACCTATTGATTCCCTTAGAAACTCTTTTGAACCATTTTGAAGCTTCCTTTGAATATAAAGTTTTTCGGGGGTCGGGATTTAATGATTTAATGATTCCCTACAAACTCTGCTGACAAACATCTTGAAGATTCCCTTGGATATAAAGTTTAACGGGGGTGGGGATGTAATGATTCCCTAGAAATTCTGTTGAAACATCTTGAAGATTCTCTTCAACACGCCAGTCAATATCCCTCTTCAACGTATATACTTGGAAACCGTGCAAATGTTGTGTGGGCGAGAAGGGGGGGTTGCGCCTATAAATTTACTAATTGCCAGATGACTTTGTCGTGCGGACAGTCTGTGTCTTAAACTGTGCAAAGGATTCAAGCTCATGAACTTTCATCAGATTTCATGAAGATAGCAGTGACCAGGGATCAAAAGGAAAAAAAGAAATGCGAAAATAATCGGAACTCATCAAAATAGAAACTTATCAAATCATCTCAACACGTGTGAGGCAGGTTTTTTGCCCCTCTTTGTGTCCAGGCGGGCGATTGCCTACTTGTCCAGACAGCCTGTTTGCAGGCGATGGGAGATACAGTATCCATTGGCTGGGTAAATTGACTATGTTTTGGCGATATATATATATGTATGTATGGGGATCATACTTTGTGTATATATATATATATACATCTATATGCTAAGTAATGAATCAGCTAGCAAACAAGTAGTTTGCAGGGTATTGAGTGTGTTGCTTCCCACTGATGTGGCGTTCATGGGTGGAGCTGCGTTACTGGCGCCCTACGAATCTCAGATACCGCTTGTGTATAGGTTAGCAGGACAAGTCTTTGATTTTTTTGTTATGGCATTTGTCCACCTCCTATACTCAACCATTTTGTCCACAAGCCACTTGTCCTACTTCAACACCTGTCTATAGCATATGGGTGTCTATGGAACTTGAAATGACGGGTCTTAAGTAAGTACTGGAAGATGATGTCCCAAATTGAACTCTAGTATGTATCCCCCAAAAAATAGATAGCATAGTATCTATAATATTATCATAGTGTAATAAATCCCCGGCCATGCCCCGAAAAATAGTAAATCAGCTAATGTGTATTATATATGTATTAGTCATTAGTCTTTATATTTATATGTATATTATATAGTATATTTCATTAAATATATAATATATAATGCAGTATGTTCAACATGTATATATATAAATATAATATAATATGTTCAACATATGTACATATATATGCAATATAAGATTTATAAATATACATATATATATATATATGTATCAGAATGATATATAAACTTCCCTATTTTCCGCATTTTTTTGCGTGCTGCCAAGAAAAAAACGGTGCATTTCCAACCTGTCCAACATGAGGACCAGGCACAGTACGCGTTTGGCGCCGTGGACGTGGTTCCTGGGTTTTAACCATTGGATTCGGGATAAAAACCCACCAAAACAGAACAAATCTACCAAAATTGGGATCAAACATATCTATTCATATGTGTTTTTTTGTTGCTTGGAAATAGAATATACACCTCAACCAAAAGCGCGTTCAATGGGGATTTGATTACCAGCTGCTCGGGATCATTTCCCACGTCCAGCTGGTGGGAAAGCCATGAATCCTTGTATCACCAAACCCGTAAACATATCACAATTTGGATTGCTTAACTCATGATATTGGATAATGTTAGATAATCTAATATGTTTTTCTAATTCTGAAAAATAACATGATATAACATGCACTTAGTGGCGGAAAACCTCATTGGATGTATTGGATCTCAGGGTGGGTAGAGACTGAAAAGAGCTGAGAAAAGAGCTAATCTTAAAAGAGAACTAAAAGAGATAAGAAAACGACACGAAACACCTACCATTGATGAACAGTGGCCCAGGTTGGAACCTGGATTGGCACAGCACAAAACCACCTGGAGTGGTGCCAAGCTCAGCTGAAGAGCTCATCGTTTCTATGTTTTATTGTGTGCATTTAATTGTTTTGTAGTGGGTAGTTCAACATTCTGGGGAGCTTTTTGGATTTTTGAATTTTCATTGTATCATCCATGGTACCAGACATGGACGATCTGGAATGTGTGTATTCCCTTTGCACATCATATTGATTTATAAACTCCCGACCTTGACCATACGTGGATGAATTAATGACGACCTCACCACGACCCCACTGTGCATGGTTCGTGTGACGCTGCGTGAGGTCCAGAACAGCCACCTGTTTTGCAGGCCATCTGCACCCCCAGAATTTCAGATTTGCTGACGACAGACTTTTTGGGGGAAACAAGATGAAACACGCGCGTGGACCAAGAGTTCTCAAAGAGCTTTCCTGCAAAGTTAACCTCTTTCGGACTCCAGTTTCCAGCCACTTCCTTGTTTTGGAGAAACCAACGTCATTTTGTTCCGTTCCATCAATCCCTGCAGAAACGCATAGGCGTCCCCTCAGTTCCCGCCGGAAAGCCAGCAGATTCTTGGTCAAGCATGGGAAGGATATGGAGAGATGATGCATAGGAAACCGAAACCCAATAACCTCCCCTAAATCACAATACATGGGCTGTGTAAACCATCCCCAAATATGAGGTCTATTATTGGGTTTCGAACACATTCATGTCACTAATGATCGGACTATCATGGACTAACAAAGCTACTAATATTATACGTTCAATTAAAGGACTACTATATCCAGACCTTAACGAATCAACTATCAACTACATCTAGCTCCATAAAACCAATAACTGTTGGAATTGTTATTAACTGTCATCAAACTATTATCAACTTATTATATCTTACTATCATGGATCCCAAGATAGGCCGCGAATGTCTTCGAGGCCCGCCCTGGCTCTTACAGAGTCGGCCCACGAGAGGCTGGAGAGGCCTTGCGTTTCCTTCAATGGTGGTGCAAGGCAAGCCATGGCAATCCCAAGAAAAAGAATCTGGACCCTCTAAGTCCAAAGGTCATAGCCATGGTTTTCTCTTAAGTCCAAAAGTGGGGCAAGATCGTAGCCATGATTCTGGTTATAGATCTGGTGCGCTTGGAGGATCTAGGTATAGATGATATGGTCAATTTAACATCGGATCAATCAACCACTTAGCTGATTGGCTTGGCGTTTCCATCTTCGCCAGATGGGGAAGGGACAAGTTTATAGCAAACCCCGAAAAGATAGGAAAGACGCATCCTATTAACGTAGTGGTAACTTAAATAACGTTTCTAACTTGTGTGTATTATAGTGGTGATCCACTACCTTCATACCATGCAATCTTGATATTATCTAGACACCTGGCCACCTTATCCAACCAGCGTGTCAGGCAAGCAGCTTGCAGACACATCGCCAAGGTGCCACGCTGGGAAATCCTCGACTTAGTTCGATGATTTCCCCAGCCATGGTCGATTACTGGAGGGTATATTACATGGGGATCATCATCATCCACTATGGCAATCTCGCTGCTAAGGCTGCTGTGTAAAATGGAATGACATTTCTATGGGATTATGCTCCCCGAGGATTCTGGATAGAGGGAACCAACCAAACATGTCTCTGTTTCAGAAGTTTGAGGGCGACACTGCAGAACAAATGCTTGGATGATTTTTGTTTGGGGGGGACAGGAATAAACAACTAGCTATGCCTGCTATCTATGAAATTTGTTTGTCTATGTGTGTCTATTTAATCTACTCTAAACCTAATCTAATCTAATCTAATCTAATCCAATCTAATCCTATCTATCTATCTATCTAATCTAATCTAATCTAAATCTAATCTAATCTAATCTAATCTATATAATCTAATCTAATCTAATCTAATCTAATCTTTATCTAATCTAATCTAATCTAATCTAATCTATCTAATCTAATCCAACCCAATCCAATTTAATTTAATCTAGTCTAATCTAATCTAATCTCTATCTATCTGTCTATCTATCTATCGAACTAATCTATCTGTCTATCTATCTATCCAACTATTTATCTATCTATCTATCTATCTGTCTATCTTTCTATTTATCTATCTATCTACCTGTCTATCTATATCTATCTATATCTGTCTATCTTCATTTTTCTATATCTACATCTATATTTATATCGATATCAATATATCTATATCTATCTATATCTATCTATATCTATCTATATCTATCTATATCTATCTTTATTTATCTATATACATATATCTATATACATATATCTATCTACCTATATCTATCTATATCTATCTATATTGTTTTAT
>Ga0126342_10017806_pt1 | contig 12248 bp, 16 predicted proteins | sample Cyp1metagenome_FD_92528 | JGI IMG/M metagenome (GOLD analysis project Ga0126342, IMG submission 92528) | Coral microbial communities from Lord Howe Island, Old Settlement Bay, Australia - Cyphastrea 1 metagenome | ecosystem: Host-associated > Invertebrates > Cnidaria > Coral ... | reverse complement strand
TGGTTTTCTCACCCCATTTGGGTCTCACCCCCCAAACTTTTCAGTAGATATTTTGATCAGTTTTTATTGCTAGTTCGTCAGTTCCTGATTTATTCCCATGGATTTCAAGTGCCATAGTCGAGTACCAAGAGTACTATAAGTTGACTATAAGTTGACTATGATGTGATCAGTTTGGTGAGTTTGGTGCTTCCAGATGCTGCCCTTCGAAGGAGCTGACGCCAAAGGGCGCTCTGGCCGTGATCGGTTCGGACGCATCGGAACCGGGCTCTGTGGTGTCCATTGGGCAGAAGATTGTGGGGGGCCCGGCAGGAACCATCAGCTTCATGGATTTTTTTGGCCAGTTATGCAATTTTGTCATCATCATAGCAGATCATAGCAGATCATAGCATTATTGTTGGTTTTTCCCCTTGGCCTTCTCTAGACGATAGATGACCTGCTATTTGATGACCAACAGTTTTGGTGTGACACTCAGTGGCTGAGGAGAAGTTTCACTCTCAACTGGTCCTCGAAGCAGTGACCTTGCGAAATGCCAGATCCTAAGAAAACAGACAACTAAGCCAACCAGTCTTGTTCCAGTGAAAGGGGGAACCTCAAAAAATAGAAGAACACATAGATATACGTAGATTAAAACATCCTCTGAAATTTTTAACATGCATCCATGCATCCATGCCATGGTGCCCCAGGAGGTGGCTCGACTCAAAAAGAAAAAGTGGATCATCAAGGCCAACAGCGAACGGAACATGTTTGAAACCCATCACATGCGAATCAATTCTGTAATATGCCCTACCCATCCCTACCCCCAAAATATCAAAAAATATCAAATCAACAAAAATCAACCGATTTAATATCCACTAGTCTGATGAAGACCCAGTGGGGGGCTGGCAGTGACAGGCGGTGTTGGACAACGGCGGTGAACAGGAGCGGCAGGCCATTGTCGAAGAGGTTGCCATGCTCCGTTCCAAACGTGAAGCTGATAGCACTGATAGCCCCAGCAGTGCCACATGATGCCGTGGAGAGAAAAAGATGGGGCACTGCTTCCCGGCATTTCAGGGCATTTCCCGGCCGTGAGGCAAACTTTGCTGTCACTTGTTTTCACTTGAACTCCGGCACATCTCGAAGAAAATTGACAAATATTTAGAGGATCAAACTTTTCAAGGTTTTTAAATGTTTTTAATATGAGGTGAACTTGCAGCAAGAACTGAGTAACGTCGCATAATGTCACCAAGTGTTGCCAACCGTTTGTAGAAAAAACGCATCTATGCTGAAGCCATATGGGCACGAAGTGAAAAACCGGACATTGCCCTTGCGATGTGCCAAGTGACGAGTCAGTGATGTTTCGGATGTTTCGGCTGTTTCTATGTTTCGTGCTGGCTCTGTGTTCCTCAGCTGAACCCGAAGCCGGGATCTCCCATGGGATCTCCCATGGGATCCGTGGTGCCGGCAACGGCAACGTGTCCCGTGTCCTTGGCGGCTGTGAGCTCGGCTTGGTGAATTGTGGTGGATGTCAATGTGTCGAGCCATCGACCTGTCGCTGGTGCCACGGCATGGATGGTACATCACCTGTCGCAACACAACCGGCCTCGTCCTGCGGCGTTGGCAAAGTGAATTGTGGCATTTGTCGCTGTACCACCAGAAGTTCCTGTGCTACCTGCGATGGTCAGGGTGGTCCGGCCGCAGTGATCTCTGCCGCTGCACCCATTGCGCCCATTGCGCCGCTGATCCAGTTGCAGTTGGTTCAGTTGATCTTCTTAGGGCTTCCTCTCTTCACGTAGGAAAGTTTGAAGGGTTTGACGGCTGGCCACACGAAGCCAGCAGAATTCACCACATCTTATGATGTTGAGGCGCTGTGAAGGTGTCTTGGAACTCATGCATGTTGAGATATGTTGAGCCAAAAAGGCAGTTGGAGTTGCAACTTTGAAGCGACATCCGTGTAAAGCTAGGAAGCTGACGATAGAGTACCCAAAGTCGCAGAAAAGGCCGGAGATCGGATGATGGATGATCCCATGTGAGTAAGCCAGGATAGCCAGGCTTGCAGTCAACCGGAACAATGTCGAGTGGTTGCAAAAAATAACCCAACGGGCCACGGATTGTGGGAAGCATCTCAGATCATCTCAGGTGCGAATCCGATGTTAATGGCAGCCGTTCCAGTGCATGCAGTGCAGCCATAAAGGCTCTTCAAGCTGCACAGCTGGCATCAAGAAAGGTTGGATCGTTGACATTTAAGTTGCGTTTTATCCAAAAAATCCTTTGCAAAAGCTTCTCGAACAGTGTCCTGACACATCTCCACTCCGTGTTTTGCAACAGGTTTTCTCCGATTAAAGCAGTTGACATCAGTTGACCAGCTAGGAGGGCGAGGCCCCTGTTGGGATTCTTTAGCGAGAGCTGCGGCCAAGTCAGTCAGCATCCGACCCTGGCACGTGCAAAGCGATGCCAAGCAGCAGGCGTGGACTTCAGAATTGTGAGTTCCTGTAGGTCCTGTAGGTGTTGGAGATAACGACCTGCTTCTCTCTTGTCGACGTCGTTTTTCACACGCCTTTTCTATCCTTTTCATCTCTTTTGACTTTCCATGCCCAAAACCTGCATCAGTAGATTACCCCCCATTCAGTTTAACAATGTTTAACATATTTGATATTTGCGTGCGTAATTTCTATCATTTTCTATCGTTTTGCAGCCATTCTGGGCTAGCGCCCTTGGCCGGGCACCGCTGGGGGGCCCATTGGGGGGGGCCTGGGGCCCTTGGTCATGGCCAGTGATGAAGACCTGGAGCTCCAAGCGAAAGCCATGGCGGAGAAGACGCTGCCCAGCAGTCTGCCGCCAGCGGCGCGCGCGGCCAAACTGCCCGCCATCACGCAGAAAATCCTGGAACGCCTGCGGAAACAACGGGATGAAGCCGAAAAACCCAAGGTGAACACTGGAAATGGAAATTTGGAAGATCCGGCTCCACCTGCACCACCACCTCCACCGGAGGGAAAACCTCCGGCACCAATTCGAATTGATGGAGTTGAACTCTTTGGGGATGAGTTGTGGTTTGATGATCCGGAGACTCGAAAAAGGTTGCGCGACTCTGTCATCGAAGCACATCGAGAGGAGAAGATTTTGGTGGGACCACCGGCCGATGAGGTCGAGCGCATCTGTCCTTCAAATGGCCGGATTCTGGGAGCAGGAGTCCCTTAGCCGCCTATAGCCGCCTTAGCCGCCTTAGCCTACCAGCCTTGGACCAGCGACGATTTCAAGATATTTCGAGTCATTTCGAGTCACGTCGTTTGATATATAGTGTTCATATAGTGTTCATGTGTCGTATAGATATATGATGATCATATGATGACATATGATGACATATGATGACAATGTATAGACAGGATGTGTTCTGGGAACAAAGCTGGAGCAATTCACTCCTATGTTTGAACTACAGCAAATTGTCATGGACATGACCGTGTGAGTTTGGGGCCGGCACACATCACATAAATCACAAATCATCATAAGTCCCTTAATTTTGATTCACCTTCTTCATTCGCAACCGCCACCGCAACATTTGATCATATTTGATCTATGTTGATCTATGTTGATCTATGTTGATCTCTTGAGGCAGTTCTTCGCCTCGGTGGAGCCCATCAGGGTGGTTATGGTGAGCAGGACATTGCCTATGCCTATCGCCAGTTGGCCCGTGCCCTGCACCCGGACAAGAACCCCACCATTCCCACGGCCGGTGCCGCCTTCAAGCGCTTGTCGGAGGCCGCGGATGAGCTGCGGCAGGGCCTGACGGAGCAGCGCAACGCGCTGAAGACCTTGGTGGCCTTCGCCGGGCGCAGCGCTACGGCAGAGATGTTGGAACGACCGCAGGAGGCCATCTTTGCCGAAGCCACTCGGGTGCTTTACACCGTGGCCACCACGGCAGGGGAAGGTCACATTGATCGATTGGCTTTGAACAGGGCTGCAACTTTCAATTCACAGAAAGCCTTGTTGTTGGCCAGTGAGTGGTTTCAGAAGCCTGGCCTGCTGGATGTTTTTGGTGGCACACCTGTGAGAACTTCATATGACTGTGCGCCCAAGCGGTATCGAGCGCAGTTTCTGTGCCTCATCAATCGCCTGTTGTTGGTTGAAGCCAGGCAATTTGGAGATGGTCACATCAGAGCCGGCTGGAATTCGATCATGCAAAACTTCCCCGAGTTGGCCTTGTGGAGGGAGTTCCGTGAACATCTGCAGCTGCATGTTTGGGACAACAGCAATGACCCCAAGAATGATACCAGGGTCTATGCAGACGAGGCAGTGGGGTTTTCTCATGTTTTCCACAAATCACAAACGGTGGGCCAACGGGAACCAACTCCCAAATACCCTGGAGATAGTGATCATGTGTTGTCCACCATATATCCCTGTATGTGTATACATCATTATACATCACTATATGTCATATCACACACACACACATATATATATACAGAGTTACAATAGAAACACATATGATACTATACAATACTATATAGCATTAGAGAGCGAGAGAGAGAGAGGGAGAGAGACCACTTTGTAATTCATTGCAACCCCTGGCCCTGCCAGACCGATGCGGGAAAGCCTCCGGAGCCGAAGGAACCTGAGATGGACAACCAAACGAAGGCACAAAAGTTGCTCGAAACATATTGGACACTTCTCTCAGGCCGGGCACTATGAACTTTGTTGTGATAGCCATTTTGATCGAATTGATCCCTTCTGATTTTTTTTCTGGCTGCTTGGGGGCTTAAAAGGGTTGATGGCGTTGGGGAATGAAAACGAATCATGATTAGGCTTACTTCGATTCTTCTCTTATCGCTCCGTGAAAAAAATACCACTAAGATCACCAAGTTCAAAGCATGTTCTGTTGTCCTTTAAGCCAGTTCAAGATGTTCGAGTAGCTCCAAGGTGTTAATGTTCATTTTTATTCATTTTTTCCCAAGTGTTTTTTTTGAATTTTTCTTTGTGCCTTCATGGATTGCGACAACAAGGGAAGCCGTGCAGGTCCGACGTTCCAAACTGCTTACGACAAGCTTCGACATCGTGGCAAGATGACCCTCCAGCTGGGGATCATGCAACTAATGGAAGAGGCCACCCAAGAGGCTGTTACCAAATTGAATTTTAAAGAAGGAAAGGAATGGAAATTCAAACAGTCAGTTGAGTTGGTGAAAGAAGTTTTCGCGCAGTCAGAGGATGAGTCCATTAGGAAGAAAGCTTTAGAGTTGGAGCGCATGGTGGAATATCCTCCTGGAAAGCTCTTTGGCATCGTCGAAGAGAGGAAGAACAGCCGCAGTCAGCGCCGCAGCCGCAGCCGTTCCCGGCGCAGCCGTTCCCGGCGCAGCCGGCGCCGCAGCCGTAGCCGCTCGCGGCGCAGCCGGTCGAGGCGCCGGCGCCGGCGACGCAGCCCCAGCCGCCGCAGCCGCAGCCGCAGCAGACGGCGCCGCAGCCGCAGCCGCGATGGCAGGGACGGCCGGGATCGTGATAGAGACAAGGAGAAATTGGATAAATCAGACAAGGCAGAGAAGAAGGAGAAAGATGCCAAAGATGCCAAAGATGCCAAAGACAAAGAGCTGAAAGAGAAAGCTTCAAAAGACAAAGAGGGAAATGCAGAAGAGCCTGGGAACAAACCTACCAGAATGCGTAGCAAGTGGGATGTAGGTGAGTGTGGGACCGTCAGAGTTCCAGGACGGACTCTAGATGGAAAACCCACATATCGCCGTCATTGGGACACCACTGCAGCAGATGCCGAACGACAATGTGCCGCTTGGGCTCGACGATGGCGACTGGCCATTGCCGCCCTTCTTCCATCTGGTGCTGATGGGGCGCTGCCGTTGACACACCCTGACCTCCGAACTCTTGCTGCTGATTTGTGGAAAGAGATTTTAAAATGGACGGAGAGTGGTGCTGGTGCCTCACATGGGCGGAGTCTTGGACTTTTCAAAGCAGATGTCCAGACACCTCAGACGTTTGGCTGGGCTGGTAGATCCAAAGCACCTCGAGGTTTGGAGCCTGATTTCCCAATCTGCGAGTGGGCCTTTGTTCCAATGTCTGATCTCTTGTTGACGGTGGCAGAAGGCATCGTTGGCATCACATCCGAGGGCATCTTCGCAGACAACTTCCCAGGACATCAGCGGTTTACCGTGGAAGAGTTCTACGAGAAGATTGAGAAGCTGGGCAGGACGAAACCATAGGCCGCCAAAAAACTTGGCACGCTGAGCTTGGCCGGAAAAAAAGAAAAGTGCCCAGATGTTATGGCGGTTACAGATTGTTTACACGTGTTTACGGTGGCCGCTTTTTCCGAACATTTTCGACATTCTGCTAAATCTGCTAATTCTTTGGTAAGATGTGGGGCACTCTCCCCAGGTCGCAGGACAGATGAAGTCAAGACTCAAGACAATCAGTGTCAGTGTCATCATGTGTCAGCTTTCTATTGTTTGCATTGAACCTGGCGAACTGTGGACAGCCTGTCCATAGCCACCCACAGCCTGTCCACAGCCTGTCCAGACTGATACCCAGTGACAAGGCAGCTTTGACGCTTTCAGGCGTGTCGAGACTCCAGCATCGAAGTCGTGCGCAAGGCGTGAAGGTGCTGATTGATGCTGATTGTTTGTTGACGGGCAGCAACCTTTTGCGGCCCTGGGTTGCGACTCAGAAACCATGACAGTAAAATTCACCAAGTTCAGAAAACTTCAGATATATGCTGTGATCGTGAGGCGTGTTGTTTGGGCGCTCTTGCATGAAACAAACTTTCACATGTGACGCCTTGAATGACACTTAATTTCGGACATATTCTGACACATGCAAGGAAGGTGTGATGGCAGCTGCAAGCCTGAGCATCGGATTGGTATGGCCCGAAAGACAAAAGATGCCACTTCCCTTATGTGAAGTTCATCTTCCCACTGTTGAGTAGCTGTGCCGATTCTTTGCATTTCTTGTCGGTATTTTTTCTTGGGCATTGTGATCATTGTGTGGCCAGTCTGCCCGCTGGGAGCATCTGGGAGCTTTCCGCACGCAAATTGGCTCGTGTGTGCGGTTTGAAGTGACGCAATGCTTTGCCTTTCGACTTGCCATGTGATGTGCTGGCCGGGTCATTGACAGTTGAAGAGGCTTCACCCATCTTCACACCCTTTAAAAGATAGAAGAATTGCAGGAGAAGCGAAGCAGTTTTGAAGGGCTTTTGTGAGGCTTCAAATTTCCACCAGCTTCAGAACTTCAGCTGATACACCGCACTTCTGCAATTCTGCTTGCGATGGACCGATGGGAGCTGCTGGCACCCAACCCAGAGCCTGAGACCCAGAGCCTTTCCTATCCTTTCCTTAACGGTTTAGACTCCGCTCCACTGGTGAGGGACCACATGGGACCACTTGCCAAGGTGGAACAGGTGGAACAGGTGGAACATGAACGTTGTGAACATCATGGCCTGGCACTGAGACGGCCCTGCTGGCCCTGCTGGCCATGCTCCAGTGATCTCCGCCCGATGTGTGCAGCGAGGAGAAGATCAGCCAGAGCCGTTGCCGAAAGCGCCCGAACCGCCCAGGCAGTCGAAACTGCCAGGCGCGAAACGTGCGAAACTCCTGAAATCTGGACATGTGCTGAGCACCTGTGGATGTGATAGCACCATGGTAGCATCAAAAAGTAAGTATCAGAAGAAATCATAGAGGGTACACCACTTTTTATGCTGTAGTCACTACACTGTAGTCCTTAGATGTGTTTATATAAATTTATATACTTGATTCTAGATACTTGTTAAGTTTAGATTTAGAATGATTTAGATGTGTCTAGGCTGTTTGGGTATCTAGGGATTCTAAGGACTTCTAGGGTGATTGCAGCTTTGGTACAAGGCCTGGCCCGGAGTTCCGCGCCCGGTTCATTGTCTGGGCCTTGGCGGCCTTGGAAGCCGTTGTGGGACATAACTCAGCCAGCGCCCGGACCGAGGCGGGGGAACCTTCAATTTGCCACCAGGCAGGGGACCATGGGGACACCATGGGGACACCACACGGGTCACCATGGGGACACCACCATCTCTCCCCACCATATCCTCCATGCTCCATCAGGACGGATCAACCTTTAGCGACCTGGGTGGACCAGCTGAAAGAGAACCCCGTGGAGTCCACCGTCACGACGGTTGTGTTGCAGCCTGGCACGGTCAACTGCGGTCAGCTGTGCATTCCCTGGTGAGTTTTCAGGCATGATCAGGGATGATAAGGGGGAAGCGTCAGGATAGTGTCAGGATAGTGTCAGGATAGTGTCAGGATAGTGTCAGCTTTGGCCATGTTTAATCATGTTTAGGGTCTATAATGGTCTATAACGCGGAATGCCTTTGAAGATATCAAGGAACATCAAGGAACACACCAACCATTGCCCAGTGCCCATTGCCGTTGCATCTGCCCTTTGGCAATGGCCCAGTCATCCCAGTCCCACATGACCCCAGCATGGCCCCAGCATGGCCCCAGCATGGCCAGCATGGCGCCCAAGGAATGCCGAGTTCGACAAAACCGCCGCCTGGACCTGTCAGATCTGCAGCCAGTCCAGGATCCCACCGGGCACATCGACCTGTCCCACCTGCAAAAGGCCTCGGGGAACAGAACTGAGACGCTACCTGGATGACCTGGATGACCTGGATGACCTGGATTCGGGGATGGTTCGGGGATGGTGCTGTGGCTGTACACCAAGGTATGGGCTAACAGCGGCTAACATCTCTAACATGGGCTCCTCATGAAAACTTCATATAATATGATTTTGGAAGAAATCTATGACATGGTAATGTTCTATTCAATCTGTTTCTGCATGAGTTTGCAAAACTGGATTGAGATTATCATGGCCGGGTTTTTCTGTTTTACGCATGGAATTATAAACTTCATGGCCGTGGCCCAGGTTCGTACATGACAGCTTCAGAACTAACGCAGTCAGTGGTCAATGCTGTGAATGACGTTGGAGTATTCGAAACAGGAGGCGCCAGCAAGGGGCACAGAAACAGGAACTTGCTGTTCCTTTATCCGCTATCCGAATCCCCAAAAACGGTGGGAGAGTGGAACCATGAACCACTTCAAACAACTAAAGAACTTTGACAAGATCTTCAACTGTGGATAATGTTTTCTCATGTTTTCTTCGTTGACCTTGGAGTTCTTGGACTTTTGAAGACATTGATTGAACTGAGGCAGCACATCATCCGGGAAACCCAAGCGCCGCGGAAAGAGTCCAACAAGGGCAGTAGGCGCGCCATATGGCGGCGCCATCAAGATCCACAGAGCCACAGCTTTGCCGATTCGGGACAGAACGAACATAACATGGCTGACATATGCTGTAGTTATCTGTAGTTCTTGAGTTTGAAAATTTTGAAACTCCAAGCCCTCTCTTGTCATCTCTTGTCCCTTCACTATCGAACAGAGGTTGAACATCTCGTTCAAATCAAATGGATGATTTGGATGTATTTGGATCATATTCACAGGGCCGTTTTTGACACAGTGACTGCTGGCGCGCAGGTAAAGCTCAGAAGCCCCGCGAGCAAAAACTCCACGACTCACTGGCTGTGACCTTTGACGACCAGATCAATGAAATCCAGTTTGCCCAAACATCACCGGCCTCACCCGCTCGTTGGGCCCTCAAACAGACAGTTGATAGATATTGATATAGTGATAGTGTGAACATACTGGAACAATGTGGAACATACATTTTGGAACATTTTGGAACATTTGGAACCAAGTGCATGTGCAGTTTTACTTTGCGCAAGGCAACCAGGAGAATGCTTGGAAACGGCTGGGCGTTCGCAACGGTGCAGGAGAGGCAAAGATTCCGTGCTCGTTGATGCGTGGAATGAAGTTCAGGCACATCATATTTGGCTCTCCGAATTTCACCAGTTCTTTCAGTGTTTTTTTTTTCCCATTTATATAATCGCTAAAGCTTAAGTCACTGGGGCTTTTTGGCATTTTTCGGCAGACCTGTTGTATCCTGTTGTGCATAGCCAGTTTGTCTTGTTTCTTATGGCTCTTCTGGGTACTCAATTTTACGCAATTTGATAGTTTCAAATGGGAAGACGCGTGTGGTTCATTCAGAGTTGCTTTGCTTGACGGTTTCTCATTTGCTGTGGTCATCATGACTCCCATTGACTCCCAAACTTCGGGGCATTTGGGTGTAAAGGTGTTTCGATACTGAGCATGGAATGTGAAAGTGTTAGAATCAGATTCATTTTAGCTTCTGATGTTTTGATCTCCTGAGATGTTTTGAAGTTTGAGCTCAGAGTTGTTGGAACGATTTGGAACCAGGAAGGTAGGAATGCAGACTAGCGCAGATCAATGTGATGAAAGTCAGCACGGCAAAACTGTTATATAACTTGCCCCACTGGAGAAAGCGTAGTTTTCGTATTCTGGCAGGAGCCTATGATGTCACTTGGCACAGCAAGACTTGATCACAAGATGTTTTTACATGTGTGACATGTGGATTTTTTTTGAGAATAATTTGGCAAACTTGTGGGCCTACGCGGGATACGTGTTTCCAAAGTGTCAACATGTACTGAGTATACCAACTTCTAAGAATGATTGCCCGTTCTTTATCGCTCAGTCGGAAAGGCGCTTGACAAAGAACTCGAGCGAAAGGATGCCCCTCAGGCCTGGCAATTCCATGGCAATTCTAACAGCAATTCCCATGCTGATCACAGGGCTGGGAGAATCCACGCAACCTCAGACCTGTTCGTCCACCACACATGCAGGCAGGACTCCAAACTGTGGAAGGGAAGAGAACCGCCTAGTCAAGTTGTTCCATCTTGTTCCAACTTCTAGATTTATACATACCCATACGCAATGTACAGATATGTACAGTATGTACAGCATAGCTATATTGATCACCTTCAGCCAACTTTAGTTGCAATGTACTTGAACTACACTGCAACTTTCTTGGACAAATAAGTCTGATGATGGGAAAATGAAGGAACAACCCAAGGAGAACCGTTAACCAAAGGGAGGGGAGCCAGACATGTGCCATGTCTCCTACAGGCCGGCTCCGGTTTAAGCAGATCTCAAGGCGACGCCCAGTCAGTTCATTGCCATTTCACTTTCAGTTTGCTCGGTCATATGTGAGGGTTTTGAGTCGGTTATGAGACCTTCCAGGTGATTTCAGGGAACCGCCACCGCCATATCAACCAGAATCACCTTCGGTTGGCTCTCTGCCTGAGCGGTCCGTGCTTTAGTCCGAAGAGTTGGCCGGGAGATCCGGGAGGCCATCAGCACATGTTGCATTTTTAAACACAGATGCCACGTGATGGCACCGTTTTCAATCTCGCTTCATTGAATTCATGTCCCAAGGGGAAAATCAGAAATCACGATGCATCCACTCCGTTCCACTCCGTTCTCCCAAGGTCATTGCTGAGAGGTGCGGGGTACTCGGGGATTTTGTCGTCGTATTTTGTCGTCACAAGGCACATCAGGCATATCTCTTCCCGGCAGGACGTGAAGGGATGGCTGGTCCACCTCTACCAACTCCCAAAGAATTTCAAGGCGCAAGTTAGGACATGTTACGACAAAAATTCTGAAATTTGTTTCTGACATTTGTTCGGCAGGGCATTCAGGGCATTCTGCATATTCCACACCTTCTGGATCTCGGGATCTTGAAGGTATGTTTGGAGGACGGTCCAAACGTGTCTAAGATGACCGCTGTGGCACGTTTCTAGGGTTGGACTGATTCCAGTGATATCCAGTGATATCCAGTGATATCCAGTGATATCCAGTATCCATGCGCATAGATACATCACTTGTAAACTCATTTAAGCTTGGAAGTCTGGAGAGCTTACCATATCTTACAATGACATGCCTTCCCATGTAGACGATCAAAGTGCAACTTGGCTCATGGTGAGGAGACCCAGTGAGTGCATGGAAACCTACGAGTTTCAAAACTCCATTGTCCAGCCCTGGCCTCAGGAAAAGACCAGGAACAAATGGATTTTAACCTATATATAAAATATATATAGTAATAGATAAATAAAAATACACACACACTGATATATAATGATATATATATATATCAGACGCATTTTGCATCAGTTGGAATCCGTAAATCCGTAATGCCTTGTAGGTTCGCAAGACCGTGAGAAACCACGGACGCCACCCGACCTGAGACATGGTGGAGGACTACACGGAGGCAAATGATGCGAATATCGAACAATGTTGGGACTTGTTTCGAGTTTTTTTCGAGACTTGTCTGGTGTACTTCTCAGAGTCTAAGCGCTTGCAGCTGAAAGATTGCATCCATCTTGCTTCTTTCGAGTTGATTATGCG
>Ga0126342_10017805_pt1 | contig 12248 bp, 14 predicted proteins | sample Cyp1metagenome_FD_92528 | JGI IMG/M metagenome (GOLD analysis project Ga0126342, IMG submission 92528) | Coral microbial communities from Lord Howe Island, Old Settlement Bay, Australia - Cyphastrea 1 metagenome | ecosystem: Host-associated > Invertebrates > Cnidaria > Coral ... | reverse complement strand
TTTCCCCAAGCTATTTCCACGGTTTCGTGTCCGTCCAGCATGTTGTATCGCTCCCTCCCAGCGAAGCTTTCCGCAAGCTATTTCCACGTTTCGTGTCCGTCCAGCATGCTGTATCGCTTCCTCTCAGCGAAGCTCCGCAAGGCTCTTATGGTGTCCAGCGTCGGTCTGTTTTCATAACGAGAGCTGGAAGATGTTATTTGGAGATACATGCTCTCATAGGAATGCCAATGATATCATGATGGTATATAACTATGGTTGCTGCAAGTGTCACTGCATCCACCACTTTGTTTATTGTGTGCTGCACTACTTCTCTCTTCTTTCCTTTCTTCCTAAAGCCCCCCCTGGTTGGCGGGTCCAACTGTACATAGTAGCCACCCTTCTTGGGCCCTCCCCTTTTGGGGGGGGGGACCCACAAGCCTTGTCTCTCGGTTGACATGTTGCGCAACTCAGTAGGCGGGTTGGCCCTGGTCAATGCACATGATGACGACATTTTGCGCAAATATGCGTTCGCAGCATGAAAATTTTGATTTTAAGATGCCTAGGCATGAAAGCGAAGTCAAGTATAGTTTGGTTCGAGGTGGACATGTCGGCCTTTTGGATGTTGGTTTTTGTTGTGACAACAGCAGCAACCAGTTTCTTGCATTTTCTGCTGCAAGGAAAGATTGGAGCTAGATGCCGAGTGGCGCGCTCTCCCCCCCATGGTTGGGGGGTCCAACTGTACATAGTAGCCACCATTCTTGGGCCCCCCCACCAGTCCAACTGTACATAGCCTTTGGTGCTATGGAAAGTGGAGAGGCAAATGCAGGATGCATTACTTCTTCCTTAATTCTTCCCAAGACCCCCCCTTGGTTGGGGGGTCCAACTGTACAGTAGCCTTTCTGCTTAGGCCCCCCCCTCTTTGGGGGGGGGCATTGCGGTGCCAGAGCTGCATTTCTTCTTCCTTTTTTCCTTCCCTCTGATGCCCCCCCATTTAAGGGGGGGCCATGCCTAAATGGATAATGCAAAGACAAATGCGGCAACCTTGCTTGGCACCCCGCTATAGGGGTGGTCAAGACGCAACACGAGGGAAGAAAAAAAAGGCCATGGAGCGAGGCACTCATGCAGATGTCTCTCTACATCCTCCATAGCCTCCTTATATGATATGCATATATATATAATATACATTATATACATATATATATACATACATATATATATATATATATTTTTACGTAGGGGTCCATGACGATGTTGTTTTAAGGGATGTGGGTTTGCATGGTGGTTCCTGGAGGTTGGGGGACACGGTAAACCCCAGAAAAAAACAATACCAGTGCTTCCTGGAGTTTGGGGGTCATGGCAAGCCCAAAGAAAAAACAACACACATTTTACCAATTTATTTTTGGTGGTTAAATGCTACATGATGTATTGTTGCAAAGCCGGTTGTGGGGCAACAACCCATATATATATATCGTGTTTTTCAATCCTGGGATGCATCCCTCATGTTTTCCAAACACAAAGTTGGAAACAAAATCCAAGATTTGATGTTCACCAATTTCCGTTTGGTCATCCAAAACAAACGTTTTCTTCAACCTTGTGGTCACCAGATGGGGTCACCAAAATGAGATTTTGATGTGGGATCTTTCGTGGTGGTTCCAAACATGGGTCTTCATCAAAAGAAACTACCAAAATCAGGTTGGATGGGAACCCTTGTGAGTGTTAACATTGCGCACTTGCACCGGTGCTATCCAGCAAGCCAAGCTTGCCAGGGGGCAAAACTTGTGATGGCACATGTCAGTTCTATTTCCACCCAGCAATTATGGGACCATACGCCCAAAACCTTGGATGGAGAATTTGAAACATGCATAAGCACGCATACCCAGTAGATCGAAACAATATAGATATACATATAAATAACAGGACACACATATTCACTTCCTCTTTGTGGATTTTCCCTCCAACATTTCTCCAAGTATATCCTCTTTCGAAACGTAATTAGGTCTGTAAGTGACCTCAATCGCAAGAAACTTGGGAGTTCCGGCAGTGCGGCGCCATGCGCTGATGTTTTGATCTGGCGATGATTGAGATCGCTTGTCTCTGCCGACGCCCTAGTTTCAAAACAGGATCCAGGATCTCTTTGCTTTGGGATTCAAAATTTGAAGAGTCGCCTAATTTGAATGCAAGGGATGATCAATGCGAACTGTGGCATGGGTCGAAGGTATGAATCCACCAACATGGAATAAATCTATAGTTGATACAAGGTTGTAGGTTGGAATCCAAATCAATATGACACCTCCCAGAATGAACTACCCCCAATTAGGATGTTCCAAAAAGTTTTACTGTCTCAAACAATTGTGACCAGTTTTTGGTATTCTCCTCATTCTGTGAAACCACAAACCACCAATTGGGGATATACTGCAATGCAAAGGATGTATCCACCCAGGATGAAGCAAATTCCAAAAGAATCCATCTATTTGCTGGGCATCCTCGAAAACTGGAATGATTATTAATGCATCTCTAGATCTTGTAACTCTAGTATAAGCCCAAGGTTTTTTGGCCCTTTTAGGGATCCTGCCAACGGCTGACCGACCGCAAAGGCCGAAGTGGTCATGGTGACCAACTCATTCGCATTGCGTCCTTAGATGGAGAAGGCAAGCATGTGACAGGGGTTCAGGGTGCCCTTGGTGCTGGGATTCACTCTAAGAAGGTTACTGCTCAGTCTTGGAACCGTGGGATATCGTGGGATTTTTCAACTGGAAAGTGCACTCATGTTGTATAGGTAAAGTTTGTTGATATCCACCAAAAATGACATGGACAACCTTTTGTGCCTTCAGGCCATTTGGTTCAGGCTGCAGGGTTGATTTCAATCACTAGTGGGGTGATTTGCTATGGCTGTGGTCGCAGCACATGAGCACCAGCGTGCTTTGATTGCGCCAGAGGATTGGAAGTCTACTCGCCTTTTGCCACATTCCTGGTACATTCTTTTTGGGGGCAACCCCACACCCCATATAAGATATAGGGATCCGATTTTGTTTCATTTGTTCTTCCCTTCCACATTGATTTACGAACCAACTCAGGACACGGGAAAAAGTTCAATGGACGAAGGACCAAGTTGTATCATGGCATGCATATGTGTTTAAACAATTGTTAGCAACGAACCACCCATAAGAGACAGATTTGCAATTAGAATTCCCTTAGTACATTTAATTGGGGTTCATTGGGATTCATTTCTCTAGAAACATGGATTGGGGATCCAGTTTTTGAGGCACAAATGGCCAGAGCCATGTTGGAACACATCCCGGAAAGAGCGAAGAGCCTCATCCTCACTGGAGCTATTTCTGGTAACAGCATGTTCTTGCTTGCAGATGACTCAGGTGTAACCCGTCCCAACTACAAGGACCTTACACAATGGGGAACTTGATGTTGAAAATGTGTTTCAAGGGGTCTTCTCAATAGGTGTGGAAATGTTTGGGGTTTAGTATACATAGATAGATTGGGGTTTAAATACATATATAGATTGGTGTTTAAATACATATAGATATATATATATATATATACCATGTGTATATATATATATATACATATGTAAATAAACAACCCTTTAGGACATCAGCAACAACTTTGTTTGGTTGCGAGCATGGTGTGAATTCTTTCCTGACCATGTGCCGTCCGGGTTCTTTATCATGGACTCTCTGTTGGTCCTTGACTACTTTTTGATGGACAAGATGCTCTTGCCAGAGGGTAAGGCTACGTGTGACCGGGAGACCAAGGTTGAGCTTGCTCGGCAGGAAACCAACAAAATGAAGCGCCTTCTAGGTGCGTTGCGCTACTTGTGGAGGAACGGTATCTTGAACACAAGAGCCAAAGATATGGGTTTCTTATGTTTTTTTCCTTTTGGCAAAGTGTTTGCATATTGCAATACCGTCAAATTTCATGTTTCAATCGGCTGCAGAACATGTTATGAGGTCCAGGATCTCACGACGAGAGCGTTCGAATCTTGAAGTCCTACCTCAAGCCCAGTCCAAGTGCCCTTGTTTCTTCCTCCTAGCATTGGAAATGTGCATAGTTTCTGTTTCAAAGTCTGATTTCCATGTTGAATATTTTGTATCCAACAGAATCCAATAGTATATACATATTTTGAACCCACACACCCACACACGCACATGTATATATATGTATGTATATTAAATAATAGAGACATGTATACTTTTACACTATACAGCTATTCTTTTGCATGCCACATATATGCATAGTTAAATTGTCTTTCAGATGTGGCATGTGTGGGGAAGAAGTGAGGCTCGACGTGAAGCTGTAGCCGAACGTGAGCCCAGCAGCGACAGTGAGGACTAAAAAATGGGGCAAAAACATGTCTCCAGTAGAATGATATAGAGGGTCTAGGATACTGTAGTATGGTCCAACATGCAGTTTGTCCCGTATACCTCCGAACCTGTAGGAAGAGCAAGCCCCCGTGAATGACACAGAGTCTGACGCAGAAGAGGAGGAGGAAGATGACGAGAACATGAACGATGATGATGTTTGTGATCCCAATGCTTCCAAGTCCCCCATGAGTGCAGTTGACAGTCAGGAAAGTGCAGGGGAGTCAGAGACTGAGGAGAGCCTTGACCCTGCCCTCGTCTTTGACAGGAACCCAGATGACTTGTCAGACTCGCCTGACACGCCCACCACAGAGTCAGGCACCACGCTGATCTTGCCCAGGGTGAAGCGCACGCTTTATGTCCCACCGCCCCTACCACCCGATGATCTCATGAGTTCCGATGATGAGGACCAGGAAGGGAGTTGAGGGCAAAGATTTAACAGTTTTGGGGATGGCGCAGAAAACCTTGAACCCCCCTATAGGAAAACCATCGTGACCACCACTCAGTTCCTCGACAGTATCGCTGTATATTAAGTTGTGTTGACCATTGCTGTGTGTGAAGGGTTGCATGATAGTAGCATACATATATACACACACACATATATATATACACATTAGAAAGCTCCTGTTCTAAGGAAGATGCTTTGCGAGAGGCTCTCCACTTCATGGGGTTAGAATCTCATGGTGCGAAATTACCTCTCCCTCCCAGCTCATTGAAAACGCTCCCATTGCCAGTGCCTGACTGCTTGAATGATGTTGCTACGCATCTATCCCAAAGCGGTTCACCTTTTGTGGGTCTCCAGTTGCTTACCAACCAATCAGGTTTATGTTTGTTTCCCATGTTAAATCCGATAAAATTGCATCACGTTGATTCAATGAAACCACATTTAACAGGATCGATTTTGGGGCAACTTTCTGGTCATAATTACCCTCATCAAAAAGATACTATCCATCCCATTGGATTAAACATGTCAACGCAACTGCACATCCCTTCAGGTCAAAGATTCGAAAGGGAAGAAGGGCAACAAGTCTAGCGGCTCCGGGAAGAAGTCCAAGGCATCCTTTCGCCGTGGCGTGAGGCGTCCCAAGGCTAAGAAGCCCAAGAGATGGTCTGGAGCTGGTGCCCTTGAGGTCTGGGGCCATGTCAAAAGATATACCCAACCAATATTTGAGAGGATGTCCCATTTACAACATACATCTATATCTAATGCTTGAAGGGGATGCTCCACTATATAACAAATGTTTCAGAAAAAGATCAATTGAAATCTTTTTGGAAACAAAACCCTGATCAGGAGTATGGCGAGTATTCCTTGAAGGATATTCCAATGGCTGCTCGCCCACAGCCAGACCGTATCCACAGGGGAAAACATTCCTACACTGTGAAAACAGCTGTCAGGGATCCCGGGGATGAGATGCGAGAGGTTCTTGTGGATTACTTACTGAGAGCAAAGGCATACTATGTGAAAAAAGCAGCGCCAACAGGACATTGCGGCCAAATCACGTGGAAAAAAATCGGTGGCCCAAAGGCAGCGTGGAGTGTCACTATGGACCAAGCCCGTTGTGGAGGGGTCCCATAAAAGTGTTTGATCATGGCCCTGCATTTGTGCCAGCTCAGGAACGCACCCATTGTGCTTTTATGTTCCAATTCAATTTGTTGTTTTTGGTATTGGTAAAAAAAAACAAAACCGGCTGTGTTTCGACAGTTTGATTGCTCTAGAAGAGCCATGGCACACGATCTTGTTTGAGAGTCAGCTTGAGCTGCTCCCCAGGGAGTGCACCTAGTGATTTGGGGTGCTGAATGCGCATCGCATTTGGTTGGGGTGCTGGAGCATTACCCATACAGGGAAACATGGCTCGCTGGTTGAGTTTGTCATATATACGTAGGTGTCGCAGTGGATCTGGTCAAGCGGGAAAAAGTATCTGGTCCCACAAAGGGATCTCATTAGTGCTTTGATTGCTAAAGAGACGTTTCCGAAATCTTCAGAAACAATCCAATTTGAGGGAATGCACCTTTCAAACACCAAAATTCAAAATATGCTCAATTGCCCCAAGAAGTTCTGAACGTTCTGAACGTTCTGAACTTAAAACAAATGCAAGGTATCACCAACCAGTCCCCAACCCTTCCATGGAGTCCTGAGTGTGTTGTTTCCTTTGTGCCTGGGCAGGTGCACAAGATAGATCAAAGAGCGAATGAATGAGGAGGCCAGGTTTACCCAGTGTTTGGGGAACTCAGGGTCATGGATGTTGGAAGCCATCATCAATCAGTAAAAATGGTTTCCTCTTCAACCATGTTTGAAATGTTTCTTCCATCATGATCCCATGCAACAGTGGCAATCGTTGATTCTTAGTACCGCCATCCAGTTGATGAAAGAAAGGTTTTCTCTTGAACCATGTTTGAATGTTTCTCCCACCATGGCCCATGCAACAGTGACGTTCTTTGATTCTTAGTATCGCCATGCAGGTGATCCAAGAAAGGAAAGCTCAGAAATGCCGAGGCCGGACTTCCGTCCGAACAGGGGTGTGCAAATCGGAACATCCAACAAGAGATTCTAGATCACCCCAATGCATCTATCACATACTATACGTGATCATGTTGCATGTCTTGTGTCAAATGTGATTGGCTGCTTTAGCTGTTTTCCTCAACACACCCAACGGCTGCAGTGGCCAACATGGGTAAGTCTTGTCGAACCATTGCCAAAAAGGCATCCCGGCAGAGTATGCAACAGATGGCACCCATGACCAGTCGACCAAAGGGAGGCTATCGCAACAAGCAGAAATCGACCATCCTTTGTGGCTTACGTGCTTTGGGGCTCCTGCAGCTGCTTATCCCAAAATGTATACAATCAAATTGTGGTTGTTCACCCCAAACAATTTGGGAATTTGTGTGGCTACTTACCCCAATCAATTTGTGAATCATTTTGTGAATTGTTTTTTCTTGGGGCTGTACTTGATCGGTCATTAGATATTGCAGTCTTCCAACCATACAACCTTCCAAACCACCCAGATCTTAGGTGATAGCCTTCATAGTTGCTTTGATCTTTGCCCAGAAGGATCTTCCTTTCAGCAGTGGTGGAGCCTTAGATCACTTGGAGTGCTTCTGCGGCGAACAATCGGTCACACTCGGGGAGCTGGAGGAATCAGTCTGGGTCCAGTGTCAAAAGAAAAGGGTGCCCATAGATGGGTTCTGGAAATGGGAGATTAGCTACCGTGCCATGTAAATTGGGGGGAAATATATTATATTCACCAATAATATATAAATAGTTGTTTGCCTGTTCCGGTACTTCCCATTGGTTGCTCTCTTCAACTGTTTCCAAACCAGAATCCACATTTCCGAAAAATGTACTATAGCGGGGTCTTCACCATTGCGCCCTTCAAAATCTATTATCTGCTCGACCTCATGAAACATATAGTCATTGTTTGACTAAAATCCATCAACATCAATTTATTCGATATGGATTGGGGTCAATGTGTGTTGTTGGGAGCCTAGTGTGTCTCCTTGTCACCCCTGTAACTCTGACAATTTATTAATATATATATATATGGAACCCGTTTGAAATGGTATGGATTTTGATATAGATCTCATTGCACAAGGGTATGGAATGGTCCCCTTACTTTATACCCAATATACTTGCATGCAGGAGGGGCGTTCGGCTGTTGGCTTAGACATCCGAATGAGTCAGAGCTTGGACATATTGTCCACCAACCGTGTATGACTGGAGTTCCTTAAAGGATTGCAAATGGACTAGATAAAACTGGAAACTGATGAATGAAGTGAAGTTATCATCCTAGGTCCGGTTCCCGATCGTGAGCGAAGAGACAAGTGGAAGGATAAGGAGAAGACGAGTAGAGAGAACCGGAAGGTAACGACTGGCATGAACTGTGTACCGGGAGGATTCTAAGAAGGATTCATTCAGCACCTCTACCAGGTTTGCAGGCTCAGCAGAAAAGGTGCCGGCTTACTAGCTGCACCAGTTTGTTCAACGTTTGTGTTTATGAGCCTTGGTTCACAAAAGATCTTTCGGAGGTGATATTGCTTTCCTTAAAATAAGTCATTGTTTCCACATATCATTAGGGGTGTTTCATGGTGTTCATCAATTTTGGTGTCCAGACAAGGCGCCAAAAAATTGACTCCCTTATGCACCAATGATTCGTCTAAGTATGTTTTAATTTTGATAGGCTCGATGGGGTCTATTTTTCAGAGCCGATTAACACGTACAGACAGTGTCATACAATGCCGACCTTTGGAGAATACTTGAGTGGCCATATTTCCCCAACGCCCTAGGTCACGAGGCAGCACAGGGAGGTCAGCCCTGGAGCCGAGTGGGAACACTTCTTTCGATTCGGTCTCTCAAGGCAATCTAATAGCATGCCGGACATTGGTCTTACTGTGGGTGGCGGCTGCCTTAAATGCATGGTGGATTCTGGAGCAGCCCAAGAACTCTTTAATGCAAGAGCTACCTGCTTTTCAATCCTTCATGAATCGAGTCAAAACCTACCGGTTCCACATGAAAATGTCTGAGTACGGCGGGCCTACAGAGAAGCCGACTTGGCTATACTCCGGATACTTAGCTTGTTAATTCAAACTTATGAGCACCATCTCATTTATCTTATGGGTGTTTTCTGAAGGGTTGTGTTTATATCTCATTTGTTTGTGGGCCTTTCCCTTCATATCAAAATACCAAAGGGTCATCCCATATGGATAATAAACTATTGGGAATGCATGGAAGGACACCTCACATCACCCCATCCTTTCTTTGGGGCTCCATGCCATCTAAGGAAAGAAGCAAATCGAACACCTTGGAAAGCACAAACCAAAGGCACACCAGCTACCCAAACATGAACCGAAAGAGATGGTTCAGGCCTATACTGATGGTTCGGGCCGTTCCCGAATCAAGGGCGGGAAGGATCTCAAAGCGTCGCGATCGTACCCAAGGTGGTTCTTTGCTTAAATGATGTAGGTTTTTGAATTGTGTTTCCACTATGATTTGATCAGCCTCCAAGAGGGATATTTATCATAGCACCATTTGGGAAATTGTACCTTCACCCTTACCCTTGAATATCACCTGGGGAGCCTGACAAATCTTAGTTATACGTTGGATTCAGTATGGGGTCCCGAAATATTCAAAAATGACAGTAACGTTTTGGGGGCCCCAAAAGAAACACCATTGCCTTCCCTGGCCATGAGCTGGGTGTCCTGACCAATCTGAGCACTTGCAACCTTTTCCTTTGCTCCTCAGGTTTGCCGGACCCACAAACTTCCAAAATCATGCAATGTGATGGAACTTTTGGATGTCAAATTCAAAATATGTACAAATTTGGGATCAGTTTGGACACCTATATTTGAAGGTAAATGTTGATTTCATTTCCTTCCCCATAAGCCCGACCGGCAGGCTAGTCCTGAAACGCCAGTTCAAAGCAAAAGGCCATGGTACGCCATCCTCCCACCTGAGCTGGGGTCATGTGGCGCTGCTCTGGAGTGAAGGTGGCCAGATTTGGGGATCCTTACCTGAAAATGGGGATTTCTGTGGTTTTCACTGGGTCAAACCTGCATGCATCATTTTTCATTTTTTTTCAAAAACTGGAGGTGGTAAAAGAATCATAGGTTTTCATCGAATATTGCAAAGCTAGCCTCAGGATTCCAATTTTGGATCAATTTCACAAAAGGTTTTGCCATTCTGAGCATATTTTGGGCTCAATTTTCACGAAGTTGAGGGGCCATGGCAAAAACCAAGGCTCAACCGGTTCCTTCTACTAGGATTCGGGGCAAGACCTCTTCAAAGCCTGCAGTTGCACAAGATAAGCTGAAGGTCAAAGCGAAGGATCAAAAGAAAGATTCAAAGAAGTCCAAGGCAATGGAGAAGGCCGAGCGCAAGAGCAAGGACAAAAAGGAGAAAAAAGACAAGGCTTCCAAGAAGGAAAGGAAAGGCACCAAGGAGGATGAACCAGCACCAAAGACCAAGAAGCATTCCGATTCAGCAGCACTTGAGAAGAAGAGGCAGAACGAGGCGAACCTGAAGGCAATTGAAGCTGAGTCGGCCAAGAAGGAGGCCAAGAAAGCAAAGAAGGCAGAGGATGCAAAGAAAGCAGAGGCAGAAAAGAACGCACAGGCTGCGAAGAAAGCCGAGGATGAGAAGAAGAGGAAGGCCAAAGAGCAAGAGAAGAAAGAGAAAGCCAAGGCAACCAAGAAGAAGGAGACCCAGAAGCAGACCCAGTCTGTTCCTGCAACTCCAATCAAAGGCAACCAGGCTTTGATGTCTGACAAAAGCAGCCAAGGGACCCCGCAGAGTATTGACAACCTGTCGGACATTGAGAAGGAGCAGGAGAAAGCAAAGGCGAAGGGCATCACACTAAATGAGCAATTGACCGATGTCTCTGCAGAGTCTTTGGAGAAGCACATGCAGAGCTTGCTCCAGGAGCAGCAGGCAAAGGAGAAAGAAGAGGCAGAGGCAGAGGCAGATGATCAGGAGGAGGAGGAAGATGAGGATGCTTCTGAAGATACTTCAGATGATGAAGACCAGGGCATGTCTGATGAGGAGATAAGGAGGAAGAAGGCGAAAGTGAAGACACACAGTTAGGCAAAGAGGGCATGGAGATTCTGAAGGATGGAGCGAAGGCGGATGAGAGTGAGGAAAGTGAAGAAAGCGATGAGGAGTCATCATCTGACAGTGAGACTTCCAGTGAGAGTCAGGACAATGCTGAGAACCCAAGAAGAGCAAGGCAGGTGACATGGGACAGATCGTCAAGGCTTCTGCAGCTGCTGAACAGTCTGCTCAGAAAGCTCTTGCAAATAGCATCTTGATAGTTATTAGATTCATGTACCTTCATTTCTATGTTTTCTGTCTTAGGATGCTAACATCTCTTCGGTTGCAGTCTGTCGCACTTGTTTGTGATTCATCCCTGCAGGCACGAGCAACAAAGCAGAGTGGGACAAGTTCAGCAGGCAATGCATGGACAAACGAAAGTTCCCTGCAGAGTTGGCATCACACTTCTTGCAAAGCAAAGTGTGTTTGTTCAACGAGTGGCTGTCTTGTGGAGGGGACTGGAGCAAAGTTGTCTTGAACTACGAGCGGAAGGTTGAAGACAAAAGGAAGTTCAAGAAGCAAAGGAAAGGAATGAAGGGAAGGGACATCATAGCGGCCTATGGTGAAACGACCCTAGATGATTGCTTAGTGGGTTGAAGCAGTTTTCCGTTTCAAATTTATTTGAGTTCCTCCTGGATTCAAATGGTTTGGCATGTTCAAACTTTACAACACTCACACAATCCTACTTGCAGGATTCCGGTTATGGGCTAAGGGGTAGAATTTCTTGGGAAAAATCAAAAACTTCATTTTGCCCAGGAAAGGCAAGAGCCTGATGGAGAAGCTGAAGCAAAAGAACCTTTGCGAGGAGGATGAGGATTTCCCTGGTTTTCTTTCTTATCTATGTAATCTATGCAATCTATCTAATCTATCTAATCTATCCTATCTATCTTTCCTTTCTATCCTATCTAATCTATCTAATCTATCTATCTACCTAATCTATCTAATCTATCTAATCTATCTAATCTATCTAATCTATCCTATCTATCTTTCCTTTCTATCCTATCTATCCTATCTATCTTTCTATCTATCTATCTATCTATCTAATCTATCTAATCTATCCTATCTATCTTTCCTATCTTTCCTATCTATCTATCTATCTATCTACCTATCTATCTATCTATCTATCTATCAATCTTATCTATCCCATCTATCTATCTATCTAATCTAGTCTAATCTAATCTAAGCTAATCTAATCTAATCTAATCTATCTAATCTATCTAATCTATCTAATCTATCTAATCTATCTATTCTATCTAATCTATCTAATCTATCTAATCTATCTAATCTATCTAATCTATCTAATCTATCTAATCTAT
>Ga0126342_10017804_pt1 | contig 12250 bp, 10 predicted proteins | sample Cyp1metagenome_FD_92528 | JGI IMG/M metagenome (GOLD analysis project Ga0126342, IMG submission 92528) | Coral microbial communities from Lord Howe Island, Old Settlement Bay, Australia - Cyphastrea 1 metagenome | ecosystem: Host-associated > Invertebrates > Cnidaria > Coral ... | reverse complement strand
TTGGGATGCTCGGCCATGGCGAGTGAGGTTGTCAATAAAATGGCTAATCTTCATCCACTTTAGACCCTCTAGTCTGGGGTGCAATGTTGGGACATGTCGGTAGATTGCAATATATAGGAATATATATATATAATGACAATAATTTGTACATATGATCTAAGATAAAACAAAATCATACAGATTCAACATTGTATATATATATACACATGAAACAATGATGTACGTATATATATATGTATATATAATATATATATACAATATATAATTGCAACCTTAGAGTTCCAACTGGGCAGCTCTTTGCACCACAGAAAAAAAAAAAAAAGCAAAACAGCGGCTTTTTCCGCAGCCTGTGGATCCTTTCTGAGGATGATCTGGGCAGTTGAGGTCATCGTTCAATGGAAATTTTACAGGAAAACCCCATATCTAATGGGAAATTCGACGGTTTCCAGTGTAGATTTCCCCTTAAAAAAAACAATCCATTGAATCTTCGGTTACTTAGTTGCTGTTCCAATTCATATCATCACATCTCAGTCTTAAATTTTGGCACATACCAACGATAGGGAGACAAGGTTAGACTATACCAAACTTCGCCAGTTCATCAGGAGCGCTCTACACATAGGTGATCCGAAATCCTGACAATTTTGGCAGAATCCATTCAGCAACTTATGAACCCTTCCGTCCACATGTCTGGTGGCGAAACTTTCTTTATACTTGCAATGTCCCTTCTTTCTGGAAAAAAAGTGGCTATATATCCCAAATTAGAATGAAATTTATCATTGCATATAAACCCTGTCCAGGAATCATGCCACAAGTTTAAATCCTTAAAATCAGGGTATATAGTATATAAACATATATAAACTAGAACAAAAAACAAGTAATCTACCACCCCAAAAAAAACAAACAAACTAACATATCATGCAAAAAACAAATCATGTTGACCTACGAAACAGATTTTCCCTGGCTGTTTCGGCTCCAAGGTACCACGAAGCGGCACATGTCTAAGGCCTGGCGATGGGATGGGATGAAAATGGACACGGCGGCGAGTTCTACATCGAAGTACCAGCCGTGTAAGTCGTTTTTACTAGGGTATATATATAATATACATTAATATACTATATATAATTAGTATATAATTGTAATATAAATTTAGTCCAGGAATTTTAATTTTACTGAATTCACTTGAAGTTTTACTGTAGGGAAAGCGGCAATGTCCTGCTACTGGGGTGAACTAAGCCACTTACTAACTGGGATAAGACGCCAAACATCGATTATGTGTTTTTTTAATGATATGATTAGTCAATGATTAGTTTAGTGAATGAGAAAATGTTTCTACGACTATATATGATAAATATTGAACTAATCATTTATGATACTATATATGATTGAAAACATATTTATGATATGATATGATTAGTGAATGATAACGATTTAATGGTTTCAATATGAAGTATATGACTATAGTATGGACTATACCATGACTAGATGTTTACGATAAAAACATGGTCATGAATCTAGGTAATCATACATATCATTAGTCTGTGACTATGGACTATGGTATGAATGATCTTCATGGTTAGTGATTGGCAAAACTTGATACCGGGTGAACCCGGTATGTGTCTATGTCAATGACTATATGGTTCAACAATTACCATATGATATGACTATAGTTGTGACTATGGTATAATAAATCAGCTCATGACTCAAGTTGTGACTATGGTTTAGTTCTTAAAGCACAACCATTAGATTTATTTCCTCATGTTGATTAGATACGCATTTTTGGTCTAATCCCCAATCTTTCAGTGTTGCACATGGTTCCCCTCCCTCCGGAACCTTTGGGAGGATCTGCGCATGCATGGCTGCAAAGGCCTGCGAACAGCAGTTCGGGGAGCTGTGCAGTCCTCCCATCCTAAACATCCTAAACCCTCAAAACCATATCAACTCACTGGAAGGCCTTCTAAAGATTCTAAAGCCTACACACTAAAACCATCTAAAACCCTAATTCTGAAACCCTCAGACCGTGGAAACCCAAAAGTGATGCTGGGCGAAACGAGGCGCTTTGGATTGGCGCCCAATCGCACACATTTGACCAGACAATGTGGAGCCATCCAAAATTGGAAGCTTCTCATAAAACTTAGAATTCAACTGGATATAAGTTTAGATCTGGGTTTAACCAACAAAAAAATGTGGATTTAATTTCATCATCAAATATAGGTGGAGTTAGCCATCAAACATGGGCATCTGACCATGCCACAGTGATCTAAATTGGGATTTGATTCAGACACCTGGTGATTTGGTTACGCAGTTCCCCATTTACCATCATCTAAGTATGGCGATGTCAGTCAGGTTATATCATAATTTACCCAAGAGCGTTTGCCGTGTATATTATCACTACATCAGCTTGATTTCCATAAAATAGTTGGTCTAAAAAAAAACAAGTAGAAACCATTCAACCAAACCCCCTAATACCATGCTTTGCGTGATAATCATGCTTTGCGCAAAAATCCACCTTTTTGAGTTCGAGATAGTTCCCATTTAAATGCCCAAGGCCGGGATTTCCCATAGTCATGTTGCTGATTATAAGATATAAATCCCAAAATGTCCCAGTATTTTGTGGTATCCCAGTTTGATTCTTGGAGGCTACAAGGTGCTACCCCCAAATGATAGGTAAGTTGGTTTATAGTTTATAACTAAGACAGCTACAATTTGGGAACTGGTGTTTACCACCCATAAAAAATGTAATTTAGGGGATGGTTATTGTGGGTCTACCACATGATGGCTGGAACTGGTTTATAACTTCAACTTAAGTATAGTTTATGGTGTATATATATATAGTTATAGATATATCTATAGTTCATATATACCTCTATGGTTTATAAATTCACTTAATATATGATAGATATATCTATATTTAGATATATAATAATATATATATATATATATATAAATATATGATAGATTCTATATATCTATAGTTAGATATATAATAATATATAATAATATATAGTAGAACACATTTATGGTAGATATATCTAAAGTCACTGGTTTTTTTTTCCAGCAACATCGCCATCATTGGGCGCCCTGCGGCCTGGTCGACGCCATCCTTCACCGAGACCGTACGATCTCGCCTTGGTCCAACTTGCTCCAACCCGGTAGCCCTGGTGAACATCAACAAAAGCTGCTGAACAAATGAAGTTCCGATAAGATATTTAAATATATATATATATATAAAGATATATCTGGTGAACAAATGTTCAAGTTCCCATAAAAAATATGAGGTATCTATATGTATAGTGTATATATTTATTATTATATACATATTGATTCCTATAGCCATTGTAGAAAGGAACATGATGTTCCTTTCTATATCAGCTATTTAGAAATATCTCATGGCGCCATGGCGCCATGGCTAAAAGGTGCCCCGAACAGGTGCCCCTGTGCCCATCGCTTCACCTCCATGATGGATAAACCAGGTCAAATCTCACCAGCAGGAAGCATTTTGTTGGCAACTTCTTAGTCCAACCTGGGTGAACACCTCCTTTTTAGGTACCATCTGGTTATGACTCACATAGCCATGGAAAATCACCATGCTATTAATAGGTAAACCATCTATAAATGGACCATTTTCCATGGCTATGTTAAATAACCAGAGGGTAAACCCAGAACCAAACCATCGATTTCGATCGGCCCAATCTAGGAAAGTGAAGAAAATCGGCAAACTTCCTCGTTAGGTGTTGTTAGGCAGCGAACGCTTCTACGTTAGCTAGACAGAGTGTATATAGCCCCATATTTAAGATGCCAATGATTGATAAATCATTACACAAAAATTATTCATAATATCCCAATCACCTGATACAAAATAGCCCAACAGGCTAGGAATGTTTTTTGATATCCAGCCATGGTATATCCATAGGATTATACAGTAACCTGGCCATGGCTGGGGATGAATCCACCTGAATTCCATTCATCATTCCACCGAGTCAATGGCTGGGAAAATCCATCGACAAAATTCACCCAGGTCTACAGATATCATCAGTGGCTACAACTTATTTATCATGCAAAATGTGACTTAGAGGCTAGAGGCGTAGTTTTTTTTAGTTTGTAGATGATTTATATCCATTGTTAAATGAATGAAGATGATTTGTAGACATGACCAACCCTGAATCAAGTGGCCACTCAGGACGAGGGAAAGTGCTGTCCTCCTGTCACAAAAGGGTCACAAAAGGGTCCCGAGGGATGAATGGGTAAACGTTGAGACAAGGACGTTGAGACGTCGGCTCTACAGATTTCTCCAGAAATGATGATTCTGGGCAAATTATAATATTTCACTAACCTGAATCTTGCGGCCATTTGGGGATGATTTCCCGAATCCTAACCATGATTTCCAGTGAGGTCGCGGTGAGGTCATTATAATTTACCCAGATGATTCAAGTAAGAGAATGGGGATTTCACCAAAAAAACGAACAGATTTCTTGCGAAACAAAAAAAACATTGCGTTTCAACTGAATAAAGCATGAACATAAACATGTTCGGACAACAAATGCACTGGTGATGCAGTCTTGTTGTTACTGGTAAAAGAAAATGGGTGAAATCCTTGCGAAATCCTTGCTGCTTCTCACCTCTTCAACTACCCTCTGGAAGGTGGTCAACTACCTCGCTGGAAATCTCCCCATTGTGCTTCACTTTCCCTATGGGAACCTAACCAGACTGGCTTCACTGAAACTGCGATTTTGTAAGCACTTCATGGCATCATCGAACATCTATGCAGGTTCTCCCAATTATAACAATCTGTTCTTGGCAAGTTTCTCAATGGGTGGTAAAATTCCTGCCCGGTTGTCTATATCATCTTCCCTAAGAAGAACTATAATTTGCATCCGTATGGATCCAAACAGTTCCTGAGTTGAATCTGTAGTAGGGTATCTATAAATATATATATATATGTGTATTATAAGATATACTAAATACCAAAATGTTTGTTTTGGAGGATCACCTTCACTAACAAAATCACTGCAAAAAAAGTGTTCAAAACCCGCCCGGCCCGTCATCAACTTTCTGAAAATTTGGTTCAGAAGGATTCCCAGATGATGGTAGCCTTCTAATATGACGCATGATCCCCGAACGAATCAACAATCATTTATTGCTTTATTCTCATATGCCAGACTTGTTCTTGTTGTGTTTTTATCACATGAACATTCACACAACAAAAAAATGAAAAAAACACCCAATAGATGTAACGAATCATCAACCATCAGTTATGACTTGTGACAATCGTGAACATCCAGATACATAATCCTATATATATATGCTATATGCTATATAGGCAGTATGTATATATATATATTAAAGAACCAACACCTACAATTGATGAACCTACCTCCAATAACTATGTTTTATGGTGGATATAACTATACTTACTATATCTTACTATGGTTTATACCTCCAATAACTACGGTTTATTGTTACAACCCCCCTATAGGCTGTTGATGGTGAACTCCCCGAACTCATCAACTCCGCGCCTCGCGATTGATCCGGAGATACCTCGCGACCGAGGCGATTGCCGGTCCCCAAGAATACTGGTTGGTGGTTCATAATGGTTAATCAATGGTTAATAAATGGTTAATAAATTGTTAATAACTGGTTAATAAATGGTTGTATGATACATATGGTTAATAAATGGTTAATAAATGGTTCATAAATGGTTCTATCTCTATCAATGGTTAATAAATGGCTGATTGGTGGTTGACCTACTCCTCTGAAAAATGATGGACTTCGTCAGCTGGGATGATGACATGACCACTATATGGAAAGTCATAAGTTTAATGTTCCAAACCACCAACCAGCAATCGTTGTATTTTCATTGTAAGAAGGTACCATCTTCCCATCTTCCATATATTCAACATGATACTTGAATACCTTAGATACCAGCTATATGTGCAAATGTGTCAAGGTCAAAAAACGTTTTTTTTACAATATTCAAAACTTCACAAAGCTTGGGGCCAAAATTTGGAAAATGGGCCCTACTCTGTTCAGTGCCCTACCAAGTTGACCCAGTGGCCGAGTGGCAGTAATTTATAACTGGATATGATGGAGCTTCCGATCAGCAAAAATGAGCAAATTACAACATAAAGATGTGGCCGTCACATGCCGGTTTTCTGGTTTTCAACCCAGCAGAATTCTCGGAATCGGATCGCTAAAGGATGTCATGGAGTACCAACCAACTAAATATGTTGATCTAACGTCCGAATCAACTGGCTCAATCAAGCAGTTTTTGTCGGATTCTGGTGTCCATGTTTATGCTGGTATGATGTACCCTCTGGTAAACTAACATAACTATGGAAAAATCCACCATTTTCCATGGATAAATCCACTACAAATGGCCATGTTCAATAGCAAACTGTTAAATTATCAGAGGGTACTATGAACATGAATCCCTAATGGCATTACTCCCCATTCCCATGAATCCCCATATATCACCATATATCCCCATAAAATCAGAATCCCTTTTTTGGAATTCCCATTATGATGAATCATTCATCAAGATTATTCAATATTGAATCATTAGTGTCCATTAATTCATACTAGTCATATTATCCCCGTTATATTAATCATGATATCATGTCCATTAGTCTTAACCATCCATTTGCCAAACCATACATTCTCCCCCGCCTGGAGGAAGGGAACATCTCCATAACCTGCACCGGTGAGTAAATGACTTGACGAGTTGATCATGGATGTATCAATGGTTAATCAATGGTTAATCAATGGTTAATCAATGGTTATATACATATATATATATACTGGTTGGTTAATAATGGTTGGTGGTTAATAATGGTTATAACGTTCAATGCAATACTGGTTGGTGGTTAATAACGGTTAACAAAGAGTTGATAAATGGTCAACAAATGGTTATGGTTAGACTGTCAAGTATGGTTATTAGATGGTTATATCATTATATTTATTACTATTGTTATTAGATGGCTATCACATGGTTATACATATATATATATATATGTATGAATGGTTGTGGTATCAATCTTACTGTCAATGACTGTCTCCATCAACCATGACGCTTGTGAATATGGTCAATGGTGGAATATTTTTCTGGCGACTGATATTAAATGGTGATGTCTGAGAATGGGGTATACCTCTAAAAGGCGACATGTGCTTCTGGGAAAATGATTCTAATCCAATGGGATTTAGAGTCGTCCACTATCTCCAGGCAAACCCAGATGATTATTGTAAGCATCAAATGATCCATTAATTAACACCATTATTACTCACAATTAACTTATTTATTATAGTTCAATTAACCCAGATGATTATGGTGTTAATGATGAAATAAGTTAATTGTGAGTAATAAAACTATCCTGTATGCTTACAAATGATCAATCACGCTATATCTAAATGGATACTTTATGTAATATATCTAATTAATGATACCTGATGATCAATAATTCAGTGGTTACACAGTGTCAATGATTATGGGAAATGAATAAAACAATGGCTATGCAATGATTAGGTAATTTTGTGATTGGTAAGAATGATAATAAATTGTGAATGAACATGGCCATTAAATAAGTATGTGATAATTAATAAAATTTGATCATCATTACTAATCAAATATTATGAACTAATAATGGTGATTGTATAATGGGATGTCAATATCGTTTGGCAATATTAGTTAGTAATCGTAATACTGTAGCATTGGCTAGCATAACAATATAATAGTCATGCTTACTCATGGGAATAAATGAATAATGTGAATAATGGCATGGAATGCAATGGACAAGTCGCTTTAACTGTGCATTGACATGGGAAAATTATCTAATTAATGGTTATTATATTAATGATTAATCATGGTTGATATTGAGGGTCGATAATGGTGATTAAAAGCGAATCATGGTAAACGTTATGTAAACGTTTACCAGAGGGTAAAATAAATCTCAGATGTCACAGGATGTCGCTCCGTCGGTGAATTTCTAACCATGATCATCCTCATCTTGGGGGACTTCGGCGCCGGCTCTGGAAAAATCACCTACACTATAGATAACATCCCCAATGTACAATACTTCAAAAAATCCGCAAAAATATGAATAGATCATGATTTTGTTACCAGATATTGTTATTTTTTTTAAAGAAATAGACATATGCATGAACTACCCTCTGGTAAACTAACATAACTATGGACAATCACCATGTTTAATTAGGAAATCAACTATTTCTATGGCCATTTTCAATAGCTATTTTGACATAACCAGAGGGTACTTATAATACTGTACATGGGCTTTTGTGTATGAATGTTCCTTTGTGGAGGTGGATTGTCCAAACCACAATCCATCGTCGTAGCTGTTGCTCCGCCGCTGCGCGGTTCGTCACAAATCTGGAATATAAGTCATTGCCAAAGATAGATTATATTCCATAAAGATTATTTAAAAAAACACGGTTTGTAAATATTATTTACACCATTTTAACATCTCAATTTCATAGAAAAAAACATGATGAGTGAATTGAAATCATCAGCCACACACCTTGCGGTGTAGAGTTCGGGATGACCCCCTTCTGGTGCAAGCGGCTTTTAACATGCTGAACATCATCGCCATCCATTAAAAGAAACAAATTAACTTTCAGATTAAGACATCCACATTATCTATGGTTTATCTATGGTTTGTGGTTTCAACCCATCCTAAATCATCCTAAGGTCCCAAAGATATTGGTCAATTTATGGATTATTCTAAATGTACAAAAAACATATTAAAAGCACCACTCAGATATCCATTCACCATCTCTGCACCAATGCCCGCCAGTCCCCTGGGCCTTCTCCAGTTCAGTTCTCACTGCAGGGGCCTGGGGATGGAATCATGGATTACCATGCATGGTGATTGATGGTGATTGATGGTGATTGATGGTGATTGACGGTGATTGATGGCAAGGAAACAATATGAAACACACATATTTGGAAATGGTGGCAACATGTTCAGGGAATATTTTGTTATATATTAATGTGGCGACAAAAGTAAATAACGAAAACAAAATACACCACGTCATCGCCGCAACAGATTGCAAAAAAAACATATAATATACACTGCAGAAACACTTCAGAAACAGCAAACATAGGTGGCAAAACGCATTAAACGCAGGGTGTGTGTGTGTGTGTGCGCCTGTTCTTTGTCAAGTGTCTGCGAATGCCTTGGGTTGCCACATCAATGCATGTTAACCCTGGACACAAAACTGAAATCCTTTGGCGGGATATGTTAGTTCTCCATTTGAAGCTAAGAAGTAAGCCATTAACCTGAAAAAAATAAATGCATCATGTTTCCCTGAAACTGACACTTAACATTAACATAGTAACAATAATTTAATCTTGCAGATGTACATTTTGGTTAATTCAGCTTGATAGTTTATATTGATGCTGAGTTAATACAAATTTAAATAATCATTATCAAGGTGTATTAACTCTTGTTTGAATATATTAATAGTCCAACCTATATAATGGTTATTATATTTGTATATTGGTATCATTGATAGTAATCACCATGTGTTCAAAAATAGTTACCATATTCATTACTATATTTCTATATTGGTTACCATAAAAATCACCATTTGTTACAATTTTACCCTCTGGTAAACTAACATAGCTATTGAAAATGGCCATTGAAATAGTTGATTTACCCATTAAACAATGGTGGATCTGTCCATAGTTATGTAAACGTTTACCAGAGGGTAAACCCAAAAAATAATCATCAATCAACCATCATTTATCAACCATATCCCCACATTGCTGATGATTAAAGCCTCCCAAACATACAATGCCCATGTTTTCCAACAAAAAACTCCCCCGGATCATCCATTGGCTCGGCTCGGGTCTCCCGACTCCCAGGCCGCAACCTAATTCCAAACCTCGACGCTGGGGGATTGGGGGGACTCCACTTGTTTTCAACCGCCTGGGGGTTATGAATATGTATATATAATATATCATATATATACATAATATATATATACACATAGTTATATATATATATTATAGGGATTTCCTCAAAGAGCAACTCTTTAAACATAGATTGGATAATCACAGAACAGAAAATATGGTGGCAAGTCGCCAGATTTGTAGGTTCTACCCATGGTCTTGGAAAGTGTACCGTTATTTTTTATCACTTGAAAATTAATTGGTATGTAGTGCTCAGTGCTCCAAAAACCTTTCTGAGAAGGCACATCAGCCGCAAAATACGAAACCCTGCAAATAAAACAACGGTAACTGCTTGGAACCACAGTACAACTCAATATCTGACCGAAACAGATATTTCGACATACCCTTTCATACCCCTAATTTTGTTGGTATTGTTCCAAACTCGACTGTGGGACATATCACATGAAATAACATTATATCTATATATATCTGGTTGAACCATCTTGAAACATATTAAAGTCAATGGGAAGGATTATCCCATATATTATAAAAAATAAAAAATGTTCCAAACCACCAACCAGATATCATATATAATTCTATATGTCTAAACAAACTACACACGTATCGGACGTATCGCCCTTGCTGAACATCTTGCCACGGCGGTTCTGCGCGCCGAGAGACACAGCACTTTGGTCTTCTCCGAGTGAGGTTTGTCCTTCGGTTCCAGGGATCGAGGTAGCGAACTGGAACATTACCGACAAAAGGGGATAGAGTTAGCATTCCCTATGGATCCAAATACCTTCTTAGGAAGTGTTTGGGGTATAATTTACTATCATTTGGAGGCTTAAGTACCTTCTCAGACAGTGTTTGGATCCATAGGGATTGTATGTTTGGGGAATTTTAACCATCAGCAATCTGGGGATATGGTTGATAAATGATGGTTGATTGATGATTACATAGGGTTTACCCTCTGGTAAACTAACGTAACTATGGAAAATCAACATGTTTAATGAGTAAATCCACTATAGATGGCCATTTTCAATAGCTATGTTAGTTTACCAGAGGCTAAATCATTATGTTACTATTTGTTGACAATAAGTAAAACATCATGTTTATCCACTATAAATGGATCTATGTCATTATGCAACTATCAACCATAATGTTCAACATGTTTATGTCAATATCTGGTTTTACTATGATCATATCCATTTGTCATTATGTTACTATCAACTATAAATGGTTCATCTTCGATAGCCATGTCTAATTACCAGCAGGTATGTATATATATATATATATACCGTATATACACATGTGCCACAGTATATCTATGAGCCATATGTGTTATATACATAATATATGTATATGTATATAAAACAAGAATATCATGGATAGGCTCCATGGATTGATGGAAATATCATGGATTCATACCATACACGAGGGGAAGCTCCGCAATTATTTCCGTTGGTTTTGTTCAGCCTCATTAACGATAGCTATATTCCCCCCCCTATTCCGTAGGTATTGGAGTTATATTTACCAATTTAGCTATCGTCCCCTGGTGGATGGGCATGATCATATGGCTCCGCCATGGCGCTACATGGGATATTAACCTCTATTCATGGGATGTAATCAACAAAAACTAACATAACTATGGAAAGATCCAACATTTTTTTATCTGGCTTACATTAACTATTTCGACTGGGCCATGGCTGAAAAAACATGCCCCTATTGTTTCTAGGTTTACCATGGGATGTCAACAAAAATAGGGGTCATCCATGCCATCCCCTATGGCTATATCCAGCTTTGATGCCACATTGTTTCCTCTAAGAACCATATGTTTGCGAATGCTTATATAGATGATAAACACAGTATTTCTAGTGTGATAAATCGAGTATAACAATAATTTATAGTGTGATAAACAGAGTATAACAATAATTTCTAGTGTGATAAACAGAGTATATAATAGTCATCCGGGAGTAGATAGAGTATGGAATGTTCGAGAAAAACAACTCTAAATTGGCAATATGATTGAACAGTCCATAATCTACTTCAGGATGACTATAATTCTGTATACATACATACATAATATATATATATATATATATATACATATATTGTGAATTCCATCATTTGCCTTGAAGGGATGCCACTTCTTCTCCAACATCTTCCTGATGTTCCGACATATGTAGGCTCAGCGATCAGGGGGTCGTCGTGGAGTGAAAAGACCGCGTGGCCGCGGCTCGTGGATGGTTGCCGGGTTGAGGGCATAAATCGAGAAGTATAACAACAAGGTGAATAGGCCAGGAGGCCATTGTGGTTGTGAAAGGTGAGGGGCCGCTACCAATTCAACAT
>Ga0126342_10017803_pt1 | contig 12250 bp, 9 predicted proteins | sample Cyp1metagenome_FD_92528 | JGI IMG/M metagenome (GOLD analysis project Ga0126342, IMG submission 92528) | Coral microbial communities from Lord Howe Island, Old Settlement Bay, Australia - Cyphastrea 1 metagenome | ecosystem: Host-associated > Invertebrates > Cnidaria > Coral ... | reverse complement strand
GGTGGTCGTGGTTGAGGTCCGGCAGAGAACACTGTGGATCGCGGGTCGCAGTTGAGCAAGGACGACGAGGACGACGAGGACGACGAGGACGACAAGGACGACAAGGACGACAAGGATGACAAGGAGAACGAGGAGGAGGAGGACGAGGCAGGAGGAGGCGGAGGAGGAGGAGGAGGAGCAGGAGGAGGAGGAGCAGGAGGAGGAGGCAACTGACATAAAATCTAACAACCCTCACCTGGCAGGTGGGGAAAAAACGGAATCCCCAGATTTTCCGACACCCCGTCTCAGATGGCTCATCGCGGCAGTCTCCAACTTTTTATCGGCCAAGGCGTCGTAGCCATCCAACCCAGGATGGACATGAGAAATCGGGATTTGCCAATGGACGACTATCGTTATGTGATATGATGAACACATATATACAATTCTATACATATATAGCAGATTATAGCAGCCCCAAAATAGATAGAAAAGCTGGACACCTAAAACTGATGTTGGGAACATCATCTCTATTACCATTATTACCCTGGAACAACTTTTCTATTTGTTTGGGGCTTACTATGGGTTACTAACTATGTAATACTATGTATGCATACGCAGTATTATATGCTTTGTAATATCATGACAGGACATCAAATGGGTATAGTGCTAATATATTGAACCTCGTTTCAGGATGCTTGAATTGAATGCTAAAACCGTTCAGACATCAGCAGTTTGCCAAGTCCCTTTCTTGTACCACATGTTTGAGCTCCGTCATTATGGCAACGAAGCTTAGGGAGAAACGCACACACACACACACACCAAAGGTGATATGATCATTGTGAGAGTTCATGGTGGATCATGGTGGATAATACAACTTGAGCAAGAAGAGATGACATTGACATTGGGGTATTTCAATCTTTTCATTCCATTTAGGGGTATCACCAACATACCAAAAGTGATGCTTCGGGCGGTTTTTTCCCGATGGGTCGTACTGGCAGCTGTGGAAGATACCCCTGAAGTGAGGCAGGATTTGCAATGAGGTGTAGCTGCAGACAATCATGGCATGTGAATTCGGTTTGTTTCATAGCTGTATGACATTTCATATACATTTGATATTTTCGTTTAGGTTCACAATCAACTTATTTCAAAGGTATTTGGTTGTTGCCATGGAAGGAAATGAGCTGATTGGGCTAAGAGTTTCAGTTGTCTCCATGGTTTGAACCCTTCTATAGATCTGGTCGGCTGATTTGTTTAATCCAAAAACAGATAGTAAGCTTATGTATTTTCATTCACCACCACACTTTCTTTTTGAGAAGACAAAAAAGGTTTTGACTCATCCCCTATGCAGATCAGCTCTGAAGATCAGCATCCCGGAGCCAAGACTTGGAAATTGAACTAGTCATAACTAGTAACTAGTCTCAGAACTATAGTCCTCATTCCTACACGCTTCATTATATATATATATATACAATGTGCTAGGCCCCAGAATGAACCTCCAACTTCGGAGGATTGTGAAAAAATCATCCACTTCTGGTGACCTTGAGGATGGTTTTGGATGGTTCATGGTTTTGTGTTTACCACACTATTAAACTTAATGAGGATTCGCCTACGAATTGAGATACTATTCATCCATCATTGTTGGTTATAATCCTTGCTGTCACTATTAGCCATTATCAACCATTCCTCAACTGTGATGAGCCATGATTCACCCTTCTTTGCTTAACCATCATTAACCATTATTGACCGATATCTATCACAGCACCATCAATATCCTGACCCAAACCGTTGTCGAAAAAGGTGCGCCAGCGAATTCGCATGACGGAGAACGTGAAAGACGTCGCGGAGGACCTGGGCCTCTGTCGCTCGGAGATGGAATTCATTGTACTAAGAAATGGCTATGGATCAATACCTATATACATACCATTTTTAGGGGGATGAACATCCATAAATCCCAGCTATTTTGATGTGAACAGAAGGGGTACAAGGTTTTCACACACTGCCAGATGGACATGGGGAAATGACTAGGACATGTTTAGTAACTCTTTTAGTTGTTTGGGAAAAACGACCAGAACATGGGAAGTTTCGTATGAAATAGGTCGATAACTTGGGGATTTTACCAACAGAAATGGTGCTGGAATTGGGATGTAATGGTGATTATATATCTATATATATCTGGATACATGATGTTGGGACCTCACTGCGACGCCACTGGAATGGTTGATAACAGGAATCATCCCCAGATGGCCTTCCTTCAAGTGGGCCTCGGCCCTCGGCCGGCCGAAGATTGTGGGCCTTCCTTAAGGTCAGTGAATTACTATTGATATCTATTAATTAATATTAATTACATTTAACTACTATAATTTATCCAGACCAATAATTGTGGAGTATTTACCAATCAATAATGGATATTCAAGAATCTACGAACCAATGGGGATATTTTTGTGGATCCTTTGGGGGTATGGGTTGTATAATTCTTCGCAAGCTTCTTGAGGAAAATGCCATCGAGCCCCTTTTTTTTGGGAGGACACTTTCCAATCTGCTTGTAATGGACCAAATCCACTATCCAAATTCAAGATGGGATGGCAATTTGGGGACCCCCAATCTGTTGTATTCGGCTCTCTCTTGTAGCGGAAATAGGCTCGAACCCCCGGTGCTACTGTGGATGGAAGAAATCCTGCACCAGTTGATAGATGGTTTATCCCACTATTTATAGGGTTTCAACATGTTTCAACCATCCAAGGTGGTGCAGGATTTCTTCCATCAACAGTAGGTTGAACTCACAAAAATCTTGGCAAGACATAGCATATGCAAACCACACGGCATGACCCGAGGCATCAATCTTCCAACGTCTCTAGGCCCGGGATGGCAACCCAGTTGCTGATGAGAGATCCTAGAGCCTGTCGAAGTTTCATCGAAATCCCATGTCCGAGGGAGGCAGTAAATATGATTAATTACTCAACCGGCCAAATAGGATAAGCGTGTAAAGGAAGGGGTTTACAGCTATATTAAGTGGATCCACATCTAGTTTGATGCGGTAGTAAACCAACGTACAACTGGACGGACCTTTTTTTGCACTTTTTGTGTAGGAACACTTGGATAATCCCGTCACAGGACCCACACGTAACCTTCAGCTTCAACACTGGCAGGTGGAGAATCACACTTCGATTGGGATGCTGAGGTACAGAAATATCTTACAGCCAGCAAAGTCTCCTTGTAGGAACAGGTCAAAATTGAGGGATTGAAGGCCGAGACCACAAGTGAGCAATGCCCCAGAATACCAATCGGTAGATCATTATAAAGGTTGTACTACCTAGTTAGAACATGCACCATGTTTTTTTGAAAAATGTACAGTAAAATACTGATAAATACTGTACAATACTGAAGTTTTACATTTCTATAAATGTATAGGGATGATAATAATTGCGACCCGTGAGGTGGGAACACCTTTTTGAACCAGCCAAATGATGGGATGGGGCCCAATGACTCTACCCAATAGTTTTCCCATATCTTTGGGGGTGATAGCTACCAAAAGTTACTAGCTATTTCAATGTGAAAACCAGGGTACTGATCGGGTGAACCGATCCATAGCCAGCTTGGTGTGCTTTCAATCCATTGGAGTGCTACATTAGCATACTCTCTGGCAGTGTAACATGGCTATGACAAACAAGTTCCCCAATTTGTCGATGAATTGCACATCATAACATGTTGAAAGGTTGGTGATTTTCTGTTGCCAAGTTAAAGTTTTCCCATAGAATCTATTTAAGCAAAGGGAATGGACATTGTTCATTGCCATGTTAGCTTTCCGGAGCGTCACTGTACAAATCCAGTGTAGGAAGGAGCATCATTTTAACTGTGACCAAGTGGATGAAGCACTGGAAAGACGTTGGGTTTCCAGACCAACGTTTGATGGTTAGTGTACTTAAGGTGTGTTGGGGATAATGGTCTTTACAGTACCATTGAACCATATGGAGGTTTCCTAAAATGGGGGTACCCCCAAATCATCAATTTTAATAGTATTTTCCGTTATAAACCAACCACTTTGGGGTGCCCCCATCTATGGAAGCCTCCATATTGAATCCATATTGAAGCCTTGGGGATGCATGATGATTCGGGACGGTCAATGTTTGACACACATGTTAAGGTTCAGAAAACGTATCCCCGAAGTGGCCTTCAATCTGATTTGAGATTCTGAATGAACTATACTCGTACTTGTGAAATGGGGATGGTCAACACCCACATAACACCAAACATCGTGTATACCCTCTGGTAACAAAACGATATAAAACGCGACAATGGACCATCCCCTATAAATGGAGGCTTTTGTGGGGAAATCGTCTATAAATTGGCAATTTTCCCTTGCCACGTTTGATTACCGGAGGCTAATCGTCACTCAGAATCCAAGATGAAGGGCAGCAGAGTGAAATGCCCCCTTCCTATATGACACCTTGACAAGTTTCAACCATGGTCTACAAGTATTGGATAGACTTGGATGATGGGAACATGTTCAGAAATCCCCAGGAATCCCCTACAGATGGGAAAAAAGAGGGTTTTCCATGCCAAATTTCACCAGGCGTATGTTTGGACAAAGGCTTTTTTCTTATCTTATATGATGTTAAATGACCAATGAGGCTTTCCTAAAATAGGGCTACCACCATTTCAGGTACCCCCAGTCATCATCCATGGGGTAGCACCATTTCAGGAATCCCCTTTTTGAATCGGATCGGGCCAAAGTTTTAGCATCTTCTATGTGAGGACATGAAGAATGCTGACGTGGCCATGGGGACAGGAGTATTCTATGGAGAACTTGGCAGAACTGCCAAAGGAAATCTGTTGCAATGGTGAAATTCCTATTGAAAACTGCCCATTTTGGGGGGTTGCATAGTTGCATGTTTGGGTACAACCAAAAATTGGCAAATGTGTTTGACAATGGACTGATAGATAATTCTTTCTAGCGTGTTTCTTTTTTGGTGTAGGGCAGATAGTGGAGACAGCCCCAAACTTTTCATGCCAGCTTTGTGATGCTGCATCCAAGTGTGCCTCGCAGATTTTCAGTAGTCGTCGTGCTTTAGTGCTAGTGGTGGCAAAGCCAGCTGCAGTGCGCTACACGCAGTGTCGTGAAGTCACGTAAAAACTGTGTTTGGTTACGTTCTTCGTTTGTTACTTGGCGGATATGGGACGGGGGGGGTATGCGAAAACAGACACTGACTCATGGACATGCACGTCGCTGCGTTGCTTCTCAAAGCTGTACATAAAATCACTGAAGAGCAGGACATGTATTGAAGTCGGTGTTGAAAGTAATATATATCTATATGATACCATTGGCACGCTATCTAACCTTACCGGTACTTGTCCTTGCTATTCTACCGCAAACACAAAGTGCTATGTACCCTTGTTGAATTTCAGGATGTAAATCCCTACAGCCAAAAGCCTGGTTCCCGCAGGCGAAGCAGCTTTGACCCCCAGGTTGGTGGTTCCAACTATTCTTGTTTTCAACTTTACCTGGAATGATGGTCCCAATTCATGGTTTATTGTTCATTATATATAATATATATGTTCTTTGGGATGGGTTGAAGCCACCAGCAACTGAATGGCATGGCATGACATGGCGATGGAATGCAGAGTACCAAAACAACTCATGGCATTGGACACCTCGCTTCCGCCCATTGAAAAGCCACATCGCTCTCGTTGTTTATCTCCCTGCATCACGCCATGCCGGACGACGCTGCAGCACTTTGGACGAAATTTTTGCATAAATAAGCAGTAGTGAGGGAGATGTTAAGCAACCAAATCAATATAGATGGAACATTGGGGTTTAGATCAACCAAGAAAATCGCGTGATGATGAATATTAGTTACACAATATTGTAGTACACATACTTCTGAAGATCAATGGATTGGTTTGCACTGGAAACATCTACGAAACTATTGGATTCACATCCAGATTCCCTTAAGCCTTAAACAAATTCTTGGAGTGATGAAAAAAGTTGGCAGGTACTCACTCGTACCTGGAAGACGGGAATGTTGACTCCCATCCACCAAAGAACTGGCTATGGCTTCATCAGAGCTAGCAAGCTGGCTATGGCCAAGAGAATTGATGTTTCAGCAGTGCCATCTGACAAGGAGAAAATAGATGGTCATGCCCCAACTTGGAAAATGCAGATTTTCCAAGATGGCTGAGAGTCAACTATGAGGGGAACCACATTACACGATGTCACTATGTTTGGATTTTTTCCTATTCATTTGGATGTGCGTCGAAATCGGGGTACCAAAAAAAAGTTTGGATCTGTTGGGTGTATTCTAAGGTCAGCATGAATATTTTTGGTCCCTTGCCCCTTACCATCCGAGCAACTCACCTATACCTGAGAATTGCCCGTTTTAGATATTAGTTGGAGGGTAAATCCCATTCATCCCTATGACATATCGACATAGTTGATTTCACCATCATGTTATGAGTTAAAATATGTTGAAAAAAAACATTTAATTTATATCCTCATATCCCATAGTTACCATAGTTGAAATACTATCCCCATGGTAAATGTTGACCCCATACCAGCCTATACCCATATTTGAGGACCTGGTCCCCAGCACCTCTCCGCTTTGGGAGATGGTGAGTTCAGGTGAGATTCTTTCGCATCACTGTGCGGGGGCACAGCTGAAAGTCAAGTGGCTGGGGTGGACACAGGCAGGAAGGTGTGTGATTCATGTTACTGGGATAATTGGGAGGATTTAAGGAAAAATCTGCAGCACACCAGGGCAACTGTGAATTTTTCCCCCAGGATTTTCATAGGTTTGCGTGTCAATTTCCTCAAACCAATCCACTGATCACACCTGGATATCGACCCACCATTTTTTGAACATCTCAAAACAACATACTTCTTTGCTGGATATCGATCCAGACATTCTTCAAGTTTGATTTACCCTCTGGTAATTCTAACAGTTTGCTATTGAAAATTGCCATAGAAATAGTGGATTTTCCCATAAAAAAATGGTGATTTTCCCCGGGGGATCCCCCGAAAAATCTCCAAGATGTTGAGCTCACAGAGATAAAAGGCCGGAGAATCTAACCCGGCCTGCTTAATAATTAGGAATGCTGAATGATTTTTGCATATGAATATATATATATATATATATATCTGGGCAAATTATAACGACCTCACTGCGACCTCACTGGGAATGATGGTTAGTAAGGGAAATCATCCCCAAATGACCTTATTTCAGGTTAGTGAATTATTATAATTTACCCATATATATATATAGATAGACACTGTATACATATTTTCCAGTAAATCCATTCATGGTTCGGATTTTCCCATTTCTAGAAGCCAATTTCTCGAAGCCGGGGATTGACCAACCATGGTCATGATTACCATTGTTTGTAACCCCCAAACAGATACAGAAAAGCTCAAATTTATTAGTATGTTAGACATGTTTGGGTTACACCTTTCTATCCTTAAAAAGAGATGTCCGCCAGAGGAAACGTTTCCTCCCAGCCAAGGTTTTAGGTGCCTCTGACAGTGGAAAGACCAGTTTGATCAATGCCTTTGTGAATTGTCAGGGAGCCCATTTCCGTGTGGGACAGCCTGGGGAGACCGACAGAAGAATTTGGTAGGTGTTCGTATCAAGATAGAAACATGTGTGTGTGTGAGTGCATACAGATGGACATAAGTACATGAACATGATGATGGTCATCATGATTGTGACGACGACGACGATGACGACGACGACGAGGACGATGATGATCCTTATTACTATGAGGCTGATAATGATGGCTAGTTTGCATCTAAGACACGTACACCCAAATAAGTACTGTATAATATTACAAGAACTGATATGCACGCACACATGAAATATAGACATTGCAGAACATATGTATATATAAAATATACACCATATAAGACATATATATATGTGGGTATAATATACATAAGATTTAAATATATGTATATATATAATTATATGAATACTATATATATATACACAAGGTATACATCAATAAAAATGCCCAATCTTGTAATATGTATATATCTATGGCACATGGTGAGCGAGGCAGCTTCATGTCGCGGTACGTGAGGACGGAAACTGTCCGGGCCCCCTTGGGACGACCCACGGGGATGTTTTTTGATGGTTGGCTTAGTGGGGATAGCATGGGATATCATGGGATATTCAGTGGGATATATGGTGTATACATCTGTATATATGTGGATCTTTATGTTTGGGTAATATTTTTTTGCGTTTAAACGGAGCATTGACCTGGGGTGAACTCTTACATATAGAAATCCAATTGGCTCCCCAAGAATCAAGAAAGGATCATAAATAACGGATTGTCTAAATCTATGTCTTTTTAGCGTAGGGTGTCACTTCCCCATTTCAAGCTGCAAAGATGAGGATTTCACCCATCAATGACGGTTTTTGTGCCCACATCTCCATGTTTGTTGGCTCGAAAAACACGTTTTACATCGACGCAATTGATGCAGGTTGATGTTCACCGCTGGTTTCCGCCCCACATAAAGTGGCTCAGTAACCTTGTGGCGGACAAACCAATACACAAGCATACCAGTGAGAATTGGATGAGAGAGGACCTAACAATCGTGGACATGTCACCAACATTCACCAACAATACTTGACCTCCTATGCGAACCGATGCTGGACCGGCAAACGATGGAAATCCCCCACTGAAGATGGGAAGGTGAACAACAGATAACAACAGATGTGAACGCATTGATCACAGAGATATCGCCGTGTTTCCATAGTGACCAATCGTGGCTGTACAGGTCTTGTTTTCAGAACTTGCCTTGTGCAAGAACCAAATCTTTCCAGCGCTTGGCAGCGCTCGAGCGGTGTTTCAAAGGCCATGGCAATCAGTCAGGGCTGCGTGCAACAATTGAGCCTTCCTCAGCTGGCTGGCACCTTTCAGCCCACTTTGCAGGCCTGAGTTGGTGATATGATATGTCACTGCCGAAACATGGGATGCATAATACAAGAAATGACCTGGGTTAAAATCATAGATACAAACTTCCCGGTACGAAATCGGTCCAATGCCTTAAGTTTTGACCAGCCATGCGTGACTTTTTTCAGTGAACGGGCAGCACTGTTTATGGCCGGCTTCAAGGATTGAAGATATGAAATGACATGAAACTGTTTGGAATCTGTTTATTTTCTTGACCGAAAGGTGCATTTTGTGGGATCTTATAGGTACTTTTAGTATTTTTGTGAGGATGCTGGATGCTGCTGGCTTTGACATGTGGAATCTCTGGAGCTTCCGGAATCGAGAACTTGATAGAAACTGGAATGACCAGCTATAGATGTGATGACCGGTGAACATCTTTCTCTTGATCAATGGCTGTTAGCTTTGTGCTCGTCACATGTGGGCACAAGCGCAGTAAATCCATCATTGGACCTGAACGGTTTCTGTTGGGTGTCCCGCAACTTTCCAACTCTGGAACATATGGGTTAGGGATCTCTCTTCAACCCATAGAATGTTGATGTTGGCTTCCTTTTTCCCCATCTGTGGTGAAATCATCCAGTTGTTGGTTAAATCCCTTTCCGAATTTGGTTCGTTGATTCCCAACACATATCATATTCCCTTTCCCATGTTGGGTTCCTATATCCCAGTGAAGTACCCCCATTCGATGAATTTCCGTAGGTGGTGGCCTCAGACATCAGCAATTCCAATGGGCAGCTGGTGAGTCTGTCGGATACCTGCCATGTGGCCATTGGCTGCATCAGCCCCGAGCTGATGCAGCCGGTAGAGACTTGAAGAGGATGGAGCGTCATCTGTAAACAACAACATGGGCGGAACATGATGTGAAATTGAGATTGAATCCAGAAAATAATGGTTGATTTAACTAGCAAAGATGGGGATTCAACATGACCGGTAAAAATGGAGATAAGCCACCATTCAAGAGTGTTCCTCCAAGCCATGATGGATAGTTTTTATCCGCGGAGAATTGGTCACTTGACATCGTTGTCTACCCACTTACCCTGTTGGGAACAACTCTGTTCAACTGTACTTGTCGGATTTAGAATTTAACCAACTTTCAACCAGAATTATAGAGCATGTTGGGGAATCAACAATATGTTATATAATCTAATTATTTCAAACCCAATATTCACCTGATTTAACCTTATGTTGAATATTCAGCCAATTTTATCCAATATCAAACCAGATGTAGGGTCGGGAGATTTACTATTACTCAATGTTCAATCATAGTGAACTAGATATACCCACGATTCAGCTGTACTTGACCTGATTTCCGGGTTGGAATCCATTACCATGCAGATCATGGGCAGATGGAGAAGAAAGTCCACTGTCCGCAAGCCCTAAATGAATAGATCCGATACACTAAGAGAATACTAAAGAGATTCTGAGGCTGAGGTGTGTCTATTTGTTCAATTATTATTGATGGCAGAGAGATGATATGATTTCTATGACCAATTTCTTGGAGGCATGGCCAACATTCTACTGCTTGGAGGTTTAAAACATGATGGATCAGTTATAGCGGCACCATATACAATATAGAAAGAATTACATGATATATATATATATATACATACATATTACACTTATATACAGTATGCATACATAATCTTATACATGTACATATGCTATATATGTATATTTGTATACATATAAACGATGTTTAACTCTGCTTATCATCATACTTCCACTGGCCAGGTTATCATATTACATCATATTACCTCAGTTTCGATATACATAATGTTGTACATATAAAACTGGTTGGTGGTTTCAAACATTTTTTATTTTCCATAATATATGGGATCATCCTTCCCATTGACTAATATTTTTCAATATGGTTAAAACCACCAACCAGATAACATATAGATATGCTATTTATTTCCATGGCCGAAATCGAGGCATTGTACGACCTGGTGCGCTTGGTGCAGTGGGAAGTGCAGTTGACCCCTGGTGCCTGGTGCCTGGGACTTTAACCAGAAACACAATCGCGTTCTCTCTCTCTCTCTATGATTATATATATATATGTGTACTCATATATATCTATATAGATATACTGTATATTAATATCTACATATACATATATTTATATCTACATATATATATGCTTATATATATACATATGTATGTATGTATACATATATATATATATATATGTATATACATATACATATGTATATATAGTATATATATAGTATATATGTATATATGCATATACTCATATATATATATATGTATACTTATATATTTTGTATATATTTTGATTTATATATATATATATACTTATATATATGTACACACTCTTATGTATATATTTTAATTAATACTGGTACCATAAACTATGCAGTAACAGTAGGAAAAACAACCCCAAACTCATTTCGATGCGACCGGCTTTCTCCGAGTTGTGCTGATCTCCAAAACCTTTTCTTTCTTGCAGATTCAACCGTTAAAGGCAAACAGATTCTTTGTTGCCGGATAGAGGATAAACCAGATGATATTTATATCCACAAATCAGATGATAAGTATTGACAGTATATATAGCAACATACTAGCGATACCTTTCCCGTTTCTTCCTTTGTCATCCACAGGATGCTGCAGATCTCGGGCTTGCACAAGGTGGGGCACCACCAGGGCGTCATCGGCAGCCCCACCATGGACGTGCCGCTGGCGGCTGAGGCTGCTAAGGTGCACGGTGGGTTCACGGGAAGGCCATTGGAAAGCCACGGGGTGGATGGATTTATTTCAGTTGAGTGATATTTGACGTTAAGGTTGAGATTGATATTGATGGATTAGTTTTAGATGAATTTTGTTTGGATTGGAGTAGCTTAGATGATATCAGAGTAGATTGGATTGGATAGATAGAAAGAATGATGATCAAACATCTGCATCCAAAGATGGGATGTTTCACTACTAAGCTGTGCTAAAGATAAGGAACCGTCATGAGTATTCCTGGTTGCAACTGGACCTTCAAACTTTACCCAGAACCCAGAACTAGTTATGAATGTCAATATAGTCTGAGATATCTGTGTTTCAGTTGGAACCAACATGAATGAATGGTGATGGGTGTTTGCTAAATGAAATTGTGATTTCCATTATATGGTATATCATAATATAAACATGCGTATCTGATTGGTGGTTTGGAACATTTGGATTATTTTTCCATATATTGGGAAGAATCATCCCAACTGACTTTTACTCCATCATTTTTCAGAGGGGTTGGTCAACCACCAACCAGTCATTACTATTAATCATCATTAACCATCATTAACCATATAATAACCATGGTATTAACCATTAT
>Ga0126342_10017802_pt1 | contig 12250 bp, 13 predicted proteins | sample Cyp1metagenome_FD_92528 | JGI IMG/M metagenome (GOLD analysis project Ga0126342, IMG submission 92528) | Coral microbial communities from Lord Howe Island, Old Settlement Bay, Australia - Cyphastrea 1 metagenome | ecosystem: Host-associated > Invertebrates > Cnidaria > Coral ... | reverse complement strand
CTTGCAAGTCCTGTGGCTCAGATTCGGATGATGCATGTGTGCTTGTACATTAAAAGGCCAGACCCTGCTACGCAGACATGAGGTTTCTTAGGAGAAATTGTTGCTAGACTTGCGTGTGTGAGTTATATTTAGTTATGTTATACGGAGACGCCGCTGCTATAACTGATTTGTGGTTGCTGCTGGTGACGGTTGCTGTAATGTGGCTGGCGCAGCAGGGCAATGTTTGATTTCGTACGGTGCCACATGTCGGTGAAGAGGGATTGCATGTGGAGGGACGCGTGCTGGATGTTATGCTAGAAAGCTTTGCTGCACCCGCGCACAAACGTGACGTTACGTGTAGGATTTTTTTCTCTTAGCAGCTAGAAATTACTCATATATTGAATTCCTCAAGCGAAACGTTGTCATTATGTAGGGGTTTAAGGAAGAGATGGTGAAACTTGTGGCTGCATGAACATGGGTCATTGATAATTTTGTTTTTCTACTCAGGGTTGCCCTTAGATATTTCGTTCGATGATGGGCGTGCACAATGTCCACATGCAATCCATGTACCAAATTCGCACTCCCATGGGATGCCGATTGAGTTGCGCGTGATAGTTTGCGTTTCCTTTCTGACCACAGGGCTCAAGACGCCTAGCTTCTTTTCTATAGGGGTTGGTTTGACACATGCCAGTTTGTTTGAAGGTAAGCAAAGGTTGTGGCTGGTAGATCGTAACCTTTTCTTCTCTAGCCCCACCCCATTCCCCAAGGTTGAAGTGGGATGGTAAGCCGCAGGAAGTGGAGTAGCGCTTGTGTCTGCATAATGAAGGTAAGCAACGGTTGTGGCTGGTAGATTAGATCCCACCCTTTTCTTCCTTAGCCCCACCCCACCCCCAAGGTTGAAGTGGGATTGTAAGTCTCAGGAAGTGGAGTAGCGGTTGCGTCCCTATAATGAAGGTAAGCAACGGTTGTGGCTGGTAGATCCTACCCTTTTCTTCCCTAGCCCCACCCCACCCCCCAAGTGGTTGAAGTGGGATTGTAAGTCTCAGGAAGTGGAGTAGCGGTTGTGTCCCTACAATGAAGGTAAGCAACGGTTGTGGCTGGTAGATCCTACCCTTTTCTTCCCTAGCCCCACCTCACGCCCCCAAGGTTGAAGTGGGATGCTGGGTCAAGTAATGGAGTAAGTAGAATGATGCTGAGTCAAGCATTGATGTAAGAAGAATGATCCCTCCCCACCCCCCAACCGAACCCTAAATGGCTGAGTCAAGTAATGGAGTAACTAGACTGATCCCTCCCCACCCCCGAACCAAACCCTAAATGGCTGAGTCAAGTAATGATATGATGTAAGCAGAATGATCCCTCCCCACCCCCCAACCAAACCCTAAATGTCTGAGTCAAGTAGTTAGATAAGAAGAATGATCCTTATAATGAAGGTAAGCAACGGTTGTGGCTGGTAGATCGTACCCTTTTCTTCCCTAGCCCCACCCACCCCCAAGGTTGAAGTGGGATGGGAAGTCGCTATCAAACTATTCTCATCCTCCCCTACGTCTAGGCCCCCCTAATGTATTGTTTCTCTGCTGCAAGTGATTGAATCTTATTGCCGCAAGTGATGGGTTACCCCGTGGTCTTGGGATCCGTCTGGTCTGCGGCATTTATTTTTAAATTCTCGCATAAAATGGCTGTTGTGACATGGCCAAGTGCATTTCGACTCCGCAGGCTCGCACAAAGTGTGGGTCGCGGTCTTGGGATCCATCTGGTCTGCGGTTTTTTTGGGTAAATTCTCGCGTAAAATGGCTCTTTGACATGTCCAAGTGCATTTCGACTGCGCAGGCTTGCACAAAAACGGTTGTCGCGGTCTTGGGTTCGGTCCTCCTCCTCCACATCATAATCGTCATCAACATCATCATCTTCCTCTTCCTCAACACCATCATTCTCAACATCCTCATCATCCCCTTCTCAACATCATCATCCTCAACATCATCATCCTCAACATCATCAGTCATCCTCCACCTCATCTTCCGCAACATCATCATCCTCCACGCCCTCTTCCGCCACATCATCCTTTTCATCATTCTCCTCAACATCACCTTCATCCTTCTCAACATCATCGTCCTCCACCTTATCGTCATCCACCTCATCATCCTCAACATCATCATCCTCAACATCATCATCCTCAACATCAGTGTCCGCAACATTCTCCTCCTCCTCCTCATCATCATCATCATCACCATCATCAACATCATCATCATCATCATCATCGTCATCGTCATCATCATCATCATCAGCATCATCATCATCATCATCATGTTCATCAACATAAACATACATCTTCCTCTTGCTGGGATAAGTTTAGACACAAATTGTGGGTTGGCAAAAGAGCTGTTGATTGGTTTTCATGGGAAGTATTTTTTGGGCGTATCATTCAAGCAACAAATCATCATTCTGGGGGGAACCGTCACGATTAATCAACGATTGGTTTATACTCCGGATCAACATCATTTTGGAGTGAAGTATATCAGAAGAACTTTGATGAAATGCGTCTTGTCATGCCTTATTGTACGCAAGACAAAGTCAGATGTTCTTGGCGTGAGGTGACCGAAACCTTCATTAGATTAGATCCAGGGCGAGGCTGTCGGCAGCTTGCCAGTGCCGAGGTATCGAGTGCCTTTTAGACGCCATGGAGATGAACAAAGGGGTGGAGGAGTGTAGGCGGGTCCCAGCTGAAGAGCCTCTTGGTTCGACCTTTATGCCTTGTGGGTTCACATGTTTCACCAAAACACGGGAGTATAGAACTTAGAAACTGCCATAGTTGGTGTGACAACTGGTCAGTGGTTCAATTCTGGACTGAGATTCAAACTCCAAGAAACTGATCAATGTTTTTCCTACTTTCGCCAGGTAGGTTCGACCTTGTCAAAACCACCACAGCCCCAGGGAAGGCGGTCCCCAAGAGGCGCCTTTGTTGGGCAGGCACAAGATCTATGATGCAAGTGCCATGGCTCTGAGCTACCCTTTCTTCCAGGCGCGGCAACTACCTCTGTGAAGAATGGGAATGGACTGGAAATGGCATGGGAATATGACAGATATGACAGTGAAATATGAATGAACATGATGATGAACCATGATGAGCCGTTGGGTTTTGTGATGTTCTGGTCATGTTCAGATCAAAACACTTCAAGTTTGGGTTTCATTAAAGCGCCTCGATCCTTCCGGTAATCTAATCCAATCATGTGCAATAATCACTCATCCGTATAGCAATCCCCCAAAAAAAACATGTCAAATCCTACTGACATGGCGGTAATTTTTTTGGGATCTTTTTGGTGGTTGCTATACATGGATGCTTTGATGGAAAGTTCTCTTGTTAGCCCCCAGGGCAGTAGCACAGGACAGGGTGCCTCAGATGCCCAACGTCTCCAGCTGCAAGAAGCCTCTGTTCCAACAGTTCCTTGGAAGATGCGGCGGGTGCCACAGTATGCCACGGGATGCCACGGGATGCCACGGCCGTGGCTGTGCCTGTTCCATGTTCATTTTTTTTTCGGGTCAGGCAAAATGTCGATCATCATGGTGACTGGTAATGTGCTTTGGGGGGTAACACAAATTATGTTTCCGAAAAGACACGAAAGATGAAAGACAGACATCGTGCGACGGGAAACACATGGACATGGGAGTTTGTTGTTTGAATCTTACGTGTTATAACCGTGTTATATGTTTTGAGCATGATTGGGCTCATTTGCAATCCACTATCACTAATTACACTCAAAGTGTAATTCCAGGACACTTGGGAGAACTGATTGGTGGAGTGGTGATTGTCAGGTGATGACATTTGACATCATGCGACTTTAAACAAGCAAGCTTGTTGCAGGGTTTGGCCAGGTATCCCCGATCACAAACTGATGAGTTTCGCGACTGACAACCGTATATGGTTTTTCTGTGTTCTTTTAGAAAGTTACTCATATTTCGCACTATCTACCTTCAAATATGATGATATATATATATGTAATTATATATATACTTATTTATTTATCACGTTTTGTATCGTTTTGTTATATCACACAGCACCCAAATACACGTACATCTTAGGTGGCAATAATGGATTTCACAGCTGCAAGTCTGCACCAACCACAGCCCCGGCGATTCTGGCTTTACGAGGCCTGGAAGTCCCGGCTACGTGAAAGAAGTCTACGACACCTGCAGCAAGATTTTTGTTGCACCGGGGTGATCCAAATTGTTATTTTCGAATATTCTGGGTATGCCTGCAATGGATACCCTGCAGAACACTCCATTTGTCTGTTTTTCCTTCCAAAGCATCGTAGAAGTGCACCAGCAATTAGAATCTAAGCCGTTCACCTCCGAGACCCATTCCACAAAGTTTGCCCAATAGTGGATTAAGCCACTTTTTAATCACCATGTCGTCGTATCAAACTATTTAAATGGGGGGGGTGGTTCAGCTGCAGACCATCCATCCTCGATTGACCAGTATATACCTGGGGCCGGGGTCAAATCCTTTTGCCGTCGGTGAACATCCAAATAGTTGGCAAATGGATGTTGGTCCCCCTGAAAATGGCACCTATTATATATAGAATGGATTAGAATGGTATAGCTATTGATCATAAGCGTTCCGACGACAATATAGCTTTTATTGCAGACATCTTGCGTCCTCGTGACCACCCAGGGTGACCACCGCTGCCACACGAGGACTTGCCCGCCAAGTCCTCTACGCCAGCTGTATGCACGGCAGAGTGCTGCAGCCGATGCGAGTTCTTCACGTGTGACCTGGCGCTTGGAAAACACGACGTAGTGCCCGGTGAAGTGAATGAGAAAGTTTGTTTTTCCAAGGAAATTGCACTTACAAAAAAGGTTGGACGGGGATCGAAAACGAAACAAACACTGTCATGATCCCTGGAGGTTAAGGTATAGCATGTCGATCATTGGGGTGTATCCGGCCTTTTTGGAAGCAAACTCCACATTGTAATTACAGCAGTTGCCATACATCTCCGAAAATCTTGCAGGGCAATGGAACATCTACAAGTTTTACATGAATTTGTGATGAATTAGATACGATATGATATGATGGAAGACAATTGGAGGAATCATGCGAGTTCCGCGGTCCAACATTGTTTGCCTGAGGTTGCATGGGGTCCGCAAAGAGATGGAATGAGTCTTACAATTATTCTTTTGGGGACCTATATGAAATTCTCACCTGGTAGGAACCTTGTAAAATCATGTGGAAACTGGTTAGTTTTTGCAAGACCGTAGAACCTTATAGAATCCTCATAGAATCCTTATAGAATCCTCATAGAATCCTTATAGAGACCTTATAGAATCCTTACCCTTTGGCACACTTTCCCATTCATGTTGATTGATGAATCGATGGCCCTTGCAGGCAATGCTAGCTCAGAACCTTGGCGAAGATCGGGAAGCATGTGATGATTGATCTAACATTCAACAACAGCTCTGCACATGTTCATGAATATATGGAGGTTGTGGTGGTACTCCAAAAGCATGGGTTTCAATACTAAAATGGTCTACTTTTGGATGATTTGGGGTACGTACCCCTATTTTAGGAAATCCCTCTATATATATTTATTATATTATATTATATTTTATTATTATATTATATTATATTATATTAAATTATATTATATTAAATTATATTATATTATATTATATTATATTATAATATATATATATACGCAAACTGTGCACACACACATGAATATATATATATATAATATATAATAGCATATATATAATATAATATATATATATATATATATATTATATAAATAATATATATATATAAAATATATATAATATAATATATATATATATATAATATATAATATATAATATATATAATATAATATACAATATACATATTAATGCGTGTTTTAAATGTACGCCTTTCTGTATGCACATTGTAATTGCTGTATGCATCATCGAATTTTTAAAATGAGATGATATCGAAACTTCATCGACTTAATCGACTGATACTCTACCAGGGGCTGAAGTTGCAGCTTCAAAACATGCACTTCCCAAAAAGGGAGCCAATCTTTTTGTCACTGAAGCAGCTTCTTTTTCTTTTTCCGCGATGGTTTGGCCCCATGGTGTTTATGAAGAACTTTGGGTCCCGAGTTGCAGACCTAATGGCTTTAATGAAGGCAATGTGTAGCCTCAGGGTTCCATGGACAATTTCCCCATTGCGAATCGGCAGATGTTGGTCCCTTCACCCTGAACAAAAATCTTTACGGCCTTGAGTGCAGAAAACTGTGGTAAATCCAAGAGTTTGCTTAAATCTTTATGAGCCAACTGTAGACCATACAAGTACCATCCAAAAAAATGTCTTCTCGATAAATGGCAAATGGTACAATCTACTATTTGAGATTGGTTTTCATGTGGTCAAATGGCTACCTGCACCCAGACAGCTTACTACTACCCTCTGGTTGTTCAACATTCACTTTGGAAAAAAAGCACTTTTGATTCTTTGATGGGCGAATCATCTATAAATGCGGCATCGTCTTTGGCTATGTTTTAAAATGAACTTCTGTCATTTATTGCCCCACAACTGAGGTCCTAAAACCTGGAGCAAAGACACGGTGGGGATTTTCCCAAGAGATCTGTTGCGAGCGCCCACCGGAGATCCAGTGGAAAGCGGCCACTTGGAATCGTGGAATCGCGGAGTCACCATCAAAATCATGGGGATATCATGGATGATATACTGGGAATATCATTCTCCCACTTTAGGTTCAAAAGATGTTCCAAACATATCTCCAATTCATGTGTTTACTCATCTTCATCAATGTATTTTTTCTGATTGTTCAATGATTCACACGTTTCTTGAATGATGCTCCATGTTTTTTCATGGACGCTCCATCCCCCCACATTTGCTGTCACCCAATGGTGCCTGCAGTCCCAGTCGCTTAGGACGAGTGGCCACCAGCGGTTTGCTCCAAAGAGTGTGGGCTGCATGAAGTGCACCTCGGATGGTTCCAGATGGTGCCTGCTGGACACCTATATCGCAACTCCCAAAAACATGGACAGGTAATTCCAGGATGGTATGGATTATGTTTGAATTTATTTGTCCCATATTTTCCCGGTGTCCAAGTGTTCTGTTTTCTGGAGGTTGCTGTAGACGTGTCCAAAAATAGGCTTGCGAAAGGTTTGTCTGAAAATGGGGAGACCCATAAAATAGATTCACATATTCTGGTTGGTGGTTTCAAACATTTTTTATTTTCCAATATATATATGGGGTAATCCTTCCCATTGACTAATATTTTTTCAAGATGGTTAAAACCACCAACCAGTATTCATTTCAATGGGGAACATGATGATAGACCATGGGATTTTGGGGGACCCGAGGGGCCCTATTTTCAGACACACACACACACATTTATAGTATGAAGATATTTGAAGATGAGGCCAGCCACTAAGTTCAAGGTTCATGCCACTTGGGAACAAAGATGGATAATTTGAACATCGGTTATACGATACATTGTGGAAATACACACGCGCTTACCAGAAGTTCTACGGATTCTAGATTAATACGATGTTTGATGATGGTCTCCCGATCTTTTGTGTGGCAATCGGAGGTGTCATCATGTTTCCAGTACCGCTTGATACCGTTTGGATCAACATGTTTCCAAAACCTGATGAAAACGGAGGTGTCATCATGTTTCATTTGATCCATGCGCTTGGTATCCCTTGAATGGCTCAGATGACCGTGGTGGGCTGTCATGGGGGCAACCAGGCCACCTTTAGATCTTTCAGATTCGCCGAGTCATCAGTTCTTTTCACCCATGCACGTTGGTAAATTATACATACAGATACATACAGATATATACATATACATGCAGATACATACAGATACATACAGATACATACAGATACATACAGATACATACAGATACATACAGATACAAACAGATACATACAGATACATACAGATACATACAGATACATACAGATACATAAATACACATATTACACATATTACACATACAGATACATAGGTACACATGCATACACATACATACACACATACACACACATACATATACACATGCATAATACATACACCTACATACACGTACATACACATACATACAGTACACATGCATACACACACATACACACACATACGCACACACACACATACACACAGACACACACATACACACACATACACATACATACACATACATACACACACATACACAGACATACGCACACATACACACACAGACACACACACATACACACATTTACACACACATTTACACGCACACATACACATACATACACATACATGCACATACGTACACATACGTACACATACATACACATACATACACATACATACGCATACATACACATACATACACATACATACACATACATACATTTACTACACATACATACACATACATACACATACATACACATACATACACATACACATACACATACACATACACATACATATACATACATACATACATACATACATATACATATAAATATACATATACATATACATATACATACATGCACACATACACACATACACACATACACATACATACGCAATACATACGCAATACATACGCATATACATACATACATACATACATACATACATACATACATACATACATACATACACATACATACATACATACATACATACATACATACATACACATACACATATACATATACATATACATATACATATACATACACATACATACATACATACATACATACATACATATATATATATATACATACATCCATGCATGCATGCATGCATGTTATGTTTTCAATGGCCTAAGGTTATGAACATCCTTTCCAGGGTTGTTTTGTTTTTTCATAGCAACCCATTGGAACCACTGGCTACCTATGGTTGTTTCAACCGCAACTGTGACCTCGCCTGTTGTGCCTAGCCAGACCTAAGGCACGAGACACGCAAAGTGCTGTGCTGGGACGCAGCAAATTTGGCAGAAGTGGTGCCGCGGCATCCGGCGGTAGGGATGGGATGCCAATGTGCGAAGTATATGCCAGAGGCAACAAAGCCGCACAAACATATAGGCTATATACAAAAGGGAAGAGAGAGAGAGAGAGAGAGATATATATAAATTTCATATATACATATGTATATCATTAAATATCAGTATATATGCATATTTTATGTGATGTAGTAATATGCAGCATATAGATAGATAGACATATTAAATTAGATTAGATAGATCCCGTCTCGATATGTGTAATTGCAAATCGTTTGGGCCTCACAACACATGTACTTTGGGATTGCTCACCAATCCCCTTGGCCAAAGGATATTATATTTATGACACGTCACAACCCCAGTTGCAAGGATAGAGTAACCCGTTTTTTTTCTGTGATATTTAGTAGCTCCCCTGGAAACCATTGTTTGGTACTGGATTTTTTTGGGACGGTGCCTTATTGAAGGTGTTCAGTTTTTGTTGGGGGGATGGGATCAACCATTTATTGTTCCCATTGGGGCTGAGTCTTATACTGATTCCGAGTTCATTCTTGGGTGTGGCTTAAGCTTCAAAACTATTTGCGCATAGATTATATGTCAAATTTAATGTGGTAAACCCATTAATAAACCACCCCCAAAATCAACATCTTGATGGGTGCTATACAGCACCATACCCAAAATGCTAGCTTTATGGCATTGGTTTTCCCACAGTTGGTAAACCGTGAGCCACCCATCCACCCTTTGGCAGTGGGCCACAGGACGTGGCTTTGTGCAGTGCCTTGAAGCAGCCATCCCAGACGCGAGTCCGCTGTCCCGCGACAGCCAGCTGTGGGACTTGCAAGGCTGGGGCCGCCAAAGGTACTAAGGAAACACGGGGAAAACATTGCAAAAACCACGGGAAAAACCATGGGAGAAACTGGGTATATGATGGGAATATCCTGGTGATATCATGGGAATACCTAAAGTTGGGAACGTGATTGGGGATTTACCGTAAACTACAACGACCGAGCACTGCGACCTCACGGGAACGATGGGTAGTAAGGGGTAACTATCTCGTGAATTAATGTAATTTATCCAGATAGTCTATTTTTTTTAATGTAATTAATTATAGATAAAGTCTAGTTTGTCTCTGTTTTTGTTTATCCATTGATCGGTTGATCGTTCTATCTACCTATCTGTGTATGTGTGTTTGGTTTGAAGTAGGGTAAGGCAAAATCCACCGGTGAATGTGAATCATAATTTTCCCAATTAGCTAATAGCCATTTGGGGTACACTAACAATTTCAGACGCCACCAGTTTCTTATTCAGTTTTCTGTCCGTTTACCCAGTGTTGCAGTTCCGAGTCATAAACATGTGCACATGGCACTAACTTTGGAGTCTTATCAGTTATATCCCAACTTAGTTTTTGCTCTGCAAAGTATATTATATCCCAATTATGAGGTCATCAGCTTGGAAACTATCTTATATATTCTTATATCCCATGAAGTTCTATCCGACGTGGCTTTACCAGATATATCTCAACTCTCACTTAAAGAAAAGCTGATGTGCCCCTCAAAAAAACGGTTCTCCAAGACTGAGCATTGCCAGGCGACCAGCTGCCCCGAGGGCCATGTCGCCAAGCTGCAACCTCCCAGCAGCTGTGCAGGTGCGATCATCACGTGTCGTCAGCAATCCTTATTTTTGAAGTCACCGATTTCTGGATTAAATGGAGACCGGTACTTAGATTCCTGTCTTCGATGGAGATTAAATGGATTATTCTGGATTTTTATCCTGGTTACAGTAGATGGTGTAACTATGGTGAAACGAACCAGTAAGTGACAGGCTCCTCCAAGACTGGCAACATGATGAGTCGCCATGAAATTAGCCCATTTTCAGGCAAAACTGTACCTGGTCAAACCCTGGTGAGTAGTTGAATGGTTTGATTATGTTTCACTGTGTTTAATTCCTAGTCACAAGTCACATACTACGAATTTTGCACTACCCAGGTCACCCAATTTGCAATTATACTGACCCAGAAGCAGGAAAGCCTTGTTCCTTTGAGGAAAATAGTTTGTAAACCGATAAATGCAAGGATTTTCCATTGCCACGGTTAATTGCTGGAGGGTATTATCTTCAGTGGTTATTTAAAGGGGGTTGGGAAACCAAGGGTTTGGAGGAGCGAGTTTTAGAAATATGTTCTTGTTTTCTTGAAGTTCTGGATGCTCTTTCATCGGCAAAAGCACCACAAGCAGATATAAAATGATATAAACAGTGATAAATGTGGTTGAGTGGCGAGCCATAATTTTCGTTCATGTTCATAGCTTTGAAACATATTTAGGGCTTACAACAGGGCACCCAGAAAACTGAAAATCGCTTTCAGCCATGTGACCCCACAACCAGATATGTTCATGGGTTGCTTCATATTCAAGGTACATTGTTGATGTCACAGGTTCATTGCTGGTCTGTTTGCCAGTAGTGACAGTAGTGGTACTCGTACTAGAACCAGCAGGATCAGCAGTAGTCCCAGTGGCAGTAGTGCATCAGGAGTCTGAAGGATTTAGATAACAAAAGGTCGACAACAACATCAAGCTTGAAGTCCCTACAGTACCTATCAGCCTGCGGTAAAGAGTAATTCTACATATATATATAATTAATGGGAAGCCAAGGAGCTACTAAGAGTTTCCGAACCACATGATGGCGCAAGAGGCAAGTGATTTGAAAGGCACTCTCAAAACAGCATCACAAAAGGTGGGTTCAGCGCATGATAAGTGGGTCCTCTAGATCTATCAGATTTGTACTGTACCTATAGCTTGGTACGTAGCAAGGCCCCCCATAAATGGATGCACATTTCGGTAACAGTAAAACAGGGGTTGGTTCAGCAGGGTTTTGTATCAGTAGGGTTTTTTGCTAATCTCTTTTTGTCTTTTTCTGTCTTTTTCTGTCTTTTTCTGTTTTTTTCTGTCTTTTTCTGGCTTTTGTTATAATTGAGTTGTAACTTTTTCCTTGCTAATGTCATGAGGAGCACCCGCACCCAACACGAAAGATCAGTCATGCTCAATGCTTGGCTGAATATCGCTGAGAATTCGACACTGTCCACTTTTGTTGTGCTTGGTTTTGCGTGGTATCGGTTGTTGTTGTTGTTGTTGCTGCTGTTGCTGTTGCTGCTGCTGCTGTTGAAAAGAATGATGCCATTGACCACAGTTGAACGACCATTGGCCGGCATGTTGCAGCATGACCTGACATGACTTGACATGTGCTGGATCGAACTCTTTCTGTCTGTTTTTGTCTCTTTTTGT
>Ga0126342_10017801_pt1 | contig 12250 bp, 4 predicted proteins | sample Cyp1metagenome_FD_92528 | JGI IMG/M metagenome (GOLD analysis project Ga0126342, IMG submission 92528) | Coral microbial communities from Lord Howe Island, Old Settlement Bay, Australia - Cyphastrea 1 metagenome | ecosystem: Host-associated > Invertebrates > Cnidaria > Coral ... | reverse complement strand
GATAAAAACGTATGTTCTAAATATTCACAACATGCCCAAAATATTTTGAGGGGCCTGACCTTTGACCACTTTGGAACGTCCAAAATGCTCCAAAGTATGGGTACCCTTGTCCAAGTTGAGTGTGGGCAAAAATGTTTGGTTTACAAATGCTATACTTGGGCCCCTAGATTTTATCCATTCAGAAATGCTCAAAAGGGGTATGGGGGGGGTCAGGCCGTCTGGAAAACAGCCAGTGGAGACAACTATTTCAGGGGCTGGACCCCCCCTGTGAGCGTCCAACGGCTATTACCATAGTGTGAACTCTTGAAGAACCCCCTTGGTTTTTTCGGATCGAATTGTCTTTCCTAGGAACAAAATTGGTCCATCCTTATGGAGGATAAAGACCATGTTTGAGATTGTTTGAGTACCAGAGGCTAATCTGGAGCTACGGGTTATGAGTTGCAGCCCAAACTAAATCCAATATCGAAAAAAAAAACGCCGATATACGTGCGTTTCTCAAAATTGGGTTTACCCCACAAAGGACGATCGGTTTCCCCATACTCCAGGATAGAAACAACACAGTTTCGATGACTTTGTGGTCCTCCATTTTAGGAACCCTCCCCTTGCCTGAATTTGTTTGATGAACAAATGGATGGTTCGGTCATACTTTGTGCGGAACACCACGAACTATTTGAATAATCTAACTCCTTCTTGAGCCACAGATAGTTTGATTGGGCGAGAATTATAGATTTGAAGTGTGTTTGTTCTTGCTTGGATGTGCATCCCTCACCTTCAGTTACTTGTCAGATATGCAGCCAACCCAATTTCACAAGGTAAATTACCCAACTGTTCATTGTTTCATGCTATCTCAGAGGTAATTGGAAGGCTGGGGCAAAAAAAACAACTACTTGGGGGATATTCGGATATTGGAGGAATCTATCACTGGTAGGTTGAGTCCTGCACATCCAGCGCCCAGCTTCGATTTCGCCAAGCAAAGCCTTGGGCAACGAGAGACGAATCCCACCCTGTGGGGCGGGCGCCCCCAGTGATGTGAATGTTGGTTTATAAAGTCCAAATAAAATAGCACCATTAACATCCATTAACTATAAGACGTTATCATACGCATTCATAAGCTTTAATTATAAGATTTTAGATGTTATACGATGTTATAAGTATCATGAGCCATAGTGAAATTGGATATACCAAGTTTGCTGTCGTGTAAAAAGGGGGCTCCCCAAAGTGACTTTGTGATCCAGCTCCACTTCCGTCTCAAAGGTGCCAGCTGACCCTGAAGTTGAATAGTATGGTAAGCCATGGTAAGCCCAATAATTTGGTGGTTTCCTATTGGTTTCCTAAAATAGGGGTACCATATTATAAACTATTATAGTAGGATTTTCCATGAAAGAAACTATCATTTTAGGAAACCAATAGGAAACCAATAGGAAACCACCCAATAAAATGGATTATCCGATTGGAAAATCATGGTATTATCATCCATTTTAGGATTTTCCATGAAATAAGCCACCCAGCTATGGGGATCCCCAATTAAACTATGGAAGCCTCCATACAGAAACCATCCCCACCATGGAAGTCATGATAAATCCCGAAAACATTAAATGTCATACACTTCTATGGGAAATGGTTTATTCCATTGGGTTTACCATATTCGTTGCTTTGGTTGCAACGGAATTGATATTGTGATTATACATCAATTACATTGATTCATTGTTGATTCGCCACTTGCAAATCAAAATGATCAACATCTCAAAGTTCACTGACTCGTGAATTTATCATAATTTATCCAATATGTCACGGGTTTATGAATCCCAGTATATTCCCTAAAATGTATGCATATGATAGATGAATTACATGATCCCTACCAAATCATCGTGGCTGCGTCTGGGCAAAAAAAGAAGTGAAACTGGAGATTGGGCCGAAGGCTACTGATGGCTACTTTCATGGCGATAATATGAATACCCTCTGGCAAACTAACATAGCGAACTGGAAAATCACCATTTATTATATTAGGTAAATCAACTAATTATAAATCGCCTGTAAATGGGGCCATGTTCAATAGCTATGTTAAATTACTAGAGGGTATTGATAATATGAATAGGGGTGTGTATACAAACCAGCTAAACTCTTTGATTTTTGTGTCTGCGCACTGCATTTAAAAACAAGGTGCCGCGAGTTGGATCCGGCTCCATGTGTCAGAATTTGAGAAACCAGAAAAGAAAGACCAATCGTATGCACAAACATGACTGGTTGGTGGTTTGGAACAGCCGTGGGCTCTACACCTACCAGCAGGTGCGGCCGTGCCCTGCTGATCGTAGAGCGTCCTGTTCACCGTGTTTTGCCATGGACCTCATCATGGGCCTTGCTGACGTGGATACTGGTGGCCGACTCTCAGTTGTGGTGAAGGTGGTGGTTTTTGACCCAGCGCATGAACGCCACCTGGTCCGGTCTGTTCATACTGATGCTGTGATGGTTCTTGCAGGACTTTTGGATGGAGCATCGGACTTGCTCACTCTGTTAGATGTGGTTTTGGTGCAGCAGTTCTCCATTCCATCGCTGAGGGTGGATGATGGGACAAAGGTCTTGTACCACTCACAGCATACATGGGAGGACTTCTACAAACTGATCGATGCTTGCTGCGGGTTAGGAGGTATGACTCATGGGGCTCACGCCGTTGGTATGCAGACTATGGTTGCTGTTGACTCCAATGCTCGCATGGTGGACTTGCACAAGGTCCATGGTGGATGTGAGTACGTGACAGGTGATGTTGGGTGTCCGACGGTGATTGCTGAAGTGTGGTCCAAGAGCAATCACGCTGCAGTTATGAGTGCAGGCTTCTCATGTCAGCCGTTTTCCCAGTTGGGTGATCGTAAAGGAGGGGCAGATCCCCGTGCACTGTCCCTCCCCAAAATCCTTCGAGCAGCACTGTTTCTGCGTGTCCGGGTTTTGGTGCTGGAGTGCGTTGTGCCTGCATGCAGTGATCCGTTTGTTTCTCATCACCTTGATCGGTTTGTTGAACTCTCAGGCTTTGTGAAGGAGAACATCAACCTTGAACTCTCTGCCATCTGGCCCTCTCGACGTCACAGAACTTGGTGGGTGCTGTATGACCCTTGTTTAGGGAAACTTGGCCTCACAGAATGGTTGCGTGCTGATGGACTGCCCAAGATTCAATGCATTATCCCATACATTTGCCGATGGGATCCCAGAGATGAGTTGGCGTTGTGCTTGGACTCTCGTGAATGTCAGGCATTTGGAGTCAATGACGGAACATACCCCAAGTATCTTATGTCTGCTGATGGGATTGCCCCCACTGCTTTGCATGCTTGGGGCTCTCAGCTCAGGGCCTGCCCTTGTGGTTGCCGTGACTTTGGTCTTTCTGCGCAGAGGCTACATGACAAGGGATTGTTTGGGCTTTTGGTCTCTAGTACCTCTGAGGCTATGTCTGGTCAGAAGATTCGACATGTTCACCCATCTGAAGCCCTGGCATTGAATGGTATGGATTGCACTATTGACTTCGGACTTAATGTCCGCCTTACTTTGTCTGGTGTGGGACAGATTGCTAGCCCACTTCAGGCTGCATGGGTCTTCAGCATTGTGCTGCAGAGGATTGAGTACTTGAGCAAAGACAAGGCCGAGTACAGCCCGTTGGCCCATTTGCTTGCGTTCAGGTCGTGGCTTGTCATGAAATGTCAGACAGCGTGGCCGTGCACTCAGCAGGTTATTTCTGATCGTTCTCTTGCAGAAATGGTTGCCTTCTGGTACCCTGTGCGCACCCTGTCCCTTGAGCAGGTGGTGCATCCGAACTGGCTTGATGATCCTCCAGTGTCTCACCTCTCTGTGGCTGCAGTGTTGGATCAATTGATTCGCAAAGCTCAAGCTGAAGAACATCATGCACCGGCTGTGGATTTGACCGATACACCGTGGTTCGATTATCCTGTGTGTGATCCCAAATGTGATACCTCTTTCTCAGTTGGTGTGTCTGAGGTTTCTCTTATTGACTCTCAGGGTAGTGGTGTCAGTTTCCGCTTCCAGGCAGGTTCCACTGTTGCAGATCTGTTGTGCGCCCATGCCAAGCTGACGGGAACCATGAGGGTTGCGTCCGTATGTGACCAGTTTGGGAATGAAGTTCATTTGACTCAGCCAATTCAAGTTGGTCAAAATGTGCAGATTTTCTTTTCGTCCAGTGATGAGGGTGTCACCTTTTCTGCTGATGACTCATGTATGCCATCGCATGTTATGGGTCCTGTTCCTGAGCAGGTTGGTGATTCTTGTAGTGATGTTCCCATGCGAGTTGTTTCTGGCCAGTTTCCGGTATCTGAGTCTCACCAAACCAGTGCCTCTGGTGCAGTTGTGCATGAGGGTGTTGATGATCCGCCAGTCGTGTCTCCCACCTTGAGCTGGCAACCTGATGTCAGTGTGGATGCATACCCGCTTACTGGGGGTGCCACTCTGCAGTACCCGTCTAGCACAGGTCAAATTCATGCACTCCTTCCATTGACTGCCAAGCAGTTTGTGAGACTTGCCGTGCCTCGCATTGATGATGCTCAGAAGTTTAAGGCTTTGAGACAGCAGTTCGTCTCCTCGTCGGATCGCTGTGCTTTGCTGCAGGCGCAAGGAAATGTTTGGTCTGATGATGAAATGGCATACCACTTGAGTGTGCTTGCTGCTCCAAAACCAAACCTTCAGTTTCCTGTGCTCGTGCTTGATCCCCTTCTGCGTACTGCCTGGTTGGAGGAATGTGCCTTTCCATGTGCAATTTGGGCAAATGATCACCCTGAAGTTTTGCGTGATGGAGTTCAGATCATTGGCGCTTGTAGATTTGACACACATTGGGTCCCGTTTCATGTTGTTCCGTGCAAGTCTCATGCTACTGTGTACACTTGGGATTCCCCAGTCAATGACCATTCACCATGCTTGGAGAAGATTGCTCGTGGGCTGGGATTTCAATCTGTTCTTGTTTCAAGGCAGCAAAGGCTGGTTCCAGTGTCAGACAAATGCGGTGCTATGGCTGTGCATTTCCTTCAATCAGCGTTGAGTGATGTCCAGCTCCCGACAGTGAGTTCGGAAGTGCAGATCGTTCATGATATGCTTAGGTTCAGGTTTGCCGAGATTGTTCAGAAGTCTGAATTTGTCATCCGTCCCTGGGTCTGGGGTGCCGGAGATGCCACAGATGGTAGCTCAGATGAACCGAATGTTCCAGGTGATACTGGTGCGTCTATCCTCCTGTGGTCAATCGAGTCTTCCCGGTCGTGTCTCCCCAGTCTGATCCTTCAGTTGGTAGTGGTAATGAAAGTGATAGTGGAAGTGAAACGGTGCCTGCTCACAGGAGTCCCCTGAGTGGCAGTCGTGCAGATGACAGGTCAAGATCTCCTTTGCGTCTTCGACCGTCTTCTTGTCCGTCTGCTGGGTCTGCTGGTCCTGATGCTGTGCCTGCTCCCGATGCAGACAGCTTGCAAGCCAGGGAATCCGGGCCACTCCCTATAATGCCCGATGAGCCTGAACGGCTGCCTCGATACATTGAGCACACTGTTCTTGTGGGTGGGATGCCTGTCACTGCATTGTATTCCCTAAATATGTCCTCTGGCCCTTATCAGACACGCCTTCGCGGCTTGTACGATGTTGGGGCTTACAGTCGTGAACTGTGGTCACGGATTGAATGGGAGGTTGCTGACTTGATTGCCTTGAGTAATGCCCGGATGCTCCAAACCAGGCCACCCACCATTGACTCGCCAACCAAGTTGTGGGCCGTTCGTGGCCAGGTTCTTCCTTCTCTGGATAGGCTGGCAATTCTGCGAAATCAGATGGGTGCCATGGCTGATGATGAAATGAGGTTCCATATGAACTCTCTTGCTGAAGAATGTCTACGAGGTGGTGACTGCCTACCAAAGCAGGTTGTTGTCATTGATCCACTTGTCTCTGCAGCTTGGGTTGATCCTGCGGCCTTTGACTGTGCTGAGTGGGCGGCCACCCATCCTGAAATCCTGGCTGATGGACTTCAAGCCATTGGGGTGTTCTGCATTGAGGCACATTGGATTCCTTTCCTAATTACACCTTGGGGCAATACAGTCCGCATTGCTTCTTTTGATGCTGCTCAAGAGCTTCCTGCAATGTTGTCCGCTTGTTTGATGCGCATGACCCATGGCCTTGGGTTTACTGAGACTTTCTTTGATCATGTGGTCCGACCGTTCGCCATCAAATCAGCATGTGGTGCCGTGGCCATCAATTTCCTCCGAGCTCAGCTTGTTGGATTTCCTCGGTTGTGTTCCAATGTCTCTGCATGGGAGGAACATCACTGTTTACGACGCCGATTTATGCAGCATATTGGAAATTCCACTGAGGTACCTCGCCCGTGGTTCTGGGGTAATGGACCCCCTTCTGGTGGGAATTTGGGTTCTGAGTCCGGCTTGCCTGGCCCTGCCTCTAGCAGCCCTTCGTGTGCCACTGATGTAGCTCTTGGCCCTGCAGTGAGTGTTGGTGCTCCGGGTAGCTCTGCTCAGGTTGCTCAGGAAGTTGTTGATGCACTTGCGTGTGTTCCATCTGATGGATTAGGTGCGTTGAAAGGTCCCACTTTCATGACATCGCAACAATATGCTGCAGTTCGTAGCCAAATGCTTGCATCCGATGATCGAAGGAACTTACTTGCAGGTCAGTACGGCATCTGGGCAGATGATGAGATCAGATTCCATCTTCAGGCTCTTGCCGATCAGTGTAATGTTGTCAGCAATGATCAGCTGGTCCGGCATGTCCGGGTTGTTGATCCTTTGATCACTCTCTCATGGACACTACAAGGGTCGATGTCAGCAACTGATTCTGCACGTCTCTTTCGGTTTGCCTGCACTGAACAGGTTATTCTTGTTGGGACACTCAAGGTCAGGGAACATTGGGTGCCATTTCTTCTCTTCCCAGCTGGTTCACGTGTTCGTATTGTCACTGGGGACTACCAGGCAGAGATTCCTGCTCAGTGGATCAATTGTCTGATTGAGTTTGCGTTTGCTCTGGGCTTCCAATCCTTGCGTTTTGACCATACCCGCCGTGACATTCGATGCCGTTCTGCATGTGGTGCTGTTGCCATCAACTTTGTTGGCTGTCAGCTTGGTCTCTCTACCGAAGTCACCAAGTATGCAGCTGTCTGGGCTCTTCACACTGAATTTCGCCGAGTTTTCACTGATGCACTGCATGAGTCTGAGTTTGTGAGCCGACCCTGGATTTGGGCATCAGGACAGGAGAGTGATGATGCTTCTGAATGCTCCTGGCCATCGGAGGATCAGGTCCCAGTCAATCTTCCGGTTGCCGAATCTACACCGGTTGCCTCCCAGACTGATGGTGGTGTGCCATTTGCACACCAGTGTATCTCCACTGATGAGCGGATTGATTTATTTGCGGTCCATGGGCGCTCCATGGGTGATGATGAAGTGCGCTTCCACCTTGCCACTCTGATCCAGAAACGTGCTTCACGTAGTGGAGGCTCTGATACACACCGCCCAGTCGTTGTCCCCTTTGAGTGCCTTAACTTCCTGAACTGGGATGATGTTGGGCATATCCTCACTGAGAAATGGTGTGAAAGTGCAAAGCAGGTCAAGTCTCATGGCCATCAAATTACGGCAGTCGTGCTTGAAGGGTCCCATTGGCTTCCTCTGTGGGCGGTCCCAGCTGGGATGGTTCTTGTGGTTCATACCTTTGATGACATTGTGGACTATGACATTTTTGATGGCAAGCTTCGCTGGATTGGACTTCACTTAGGTTTTGAGGAGGTTGTGATTCATCGTGTGCCTCACGGTCTTCCATCCCATAACTTTTGTGGGGCCCATGCTCTTGCATTCCTGGCACATATCTTGATTGATGCTGAACTGCCTGATTCCGTTCGCACTTTGGACTTCATGGCTACAAACATGCGTGCCGCTTTTGTTCAAGCTATGTTTGAGCGACGAATGTGCATTTGCCCTTTGGTCTGGGGTGATGGTGGAACAGGTGCTCTTGTAAAGTCAATTGCTGAAGAGTTGGGTTTGCATGGTGTCCCGGGTGCACTGACGGAGCAGAGAGCCTCTCAGGCGATCAAAGCCATTGGTAGTGAACAGTTGATTCAAGCGATGCAGCAGAAGCAACCTTGGCGGCAGATGAAAGCCTTAGCTACCAATGTTGGTTTCAAGTGGGTTCTTCCCTCCGAGCTTGAAGCAGCAGTGGCCGGCAACAAAGGCAAACCTGTTGGTAAGAAAACCACTAAGGAGCGGAATGTCCCAGGAGTTCCTCCTCCTGTTGAAGTTGATCCCCACAAACTTTGTGTGTTGGAGGGCACGTTCCGATCTGGGACTACGGTCCTTCCACAATTGTGCGCGCAACAAATTGGCCCGGTCAGTAGTGGGGTTGTCCTGATGACCGCACAGGAAGCTGATCCTTACCTCAAGGCTGGCCGTCTTGTTTCACAGGAGCCTCTTGCCTTGGTTGTATTCCATCGTGCTGATCAACCCTTGCAGTCTATGCTGTCTCAACTTAGGGTCACTGTCCCTTGCAGATGTACCGTTGACAATGAACCTGTTTTGGCGGAGGCATCCCTTGTCCAGATTGGCCAAGGCTGTGTTGAAAAGTTTGCAGGGTCTAACCTTGTCTCACTTGAGTCCCCGGATGTCTGCTCGCTCCGGATCAATGTGTTTCGTGATGAAGTGGAGGACTGGGAAACCTTTGCCCGGGCGCCCGTCAAGCAGTTGGTTCAGACCTTTCCAGAGCTGAAACGATGTGGTGTTGCAGGTTGTACGTGTCCGTCTTGGCACAATGAAGAAAATCTTCCTCTGAAGGAACCCATCCTGGACTTGTGGAAGCGCCAGTTCATGAAAATTGGTTTTAAGCCCTGTGAGTTTGCCAAAGCTGACTTGTTCTGTGTCTCTTTGCGGGTCCCATACTGTCTCCTGACGAGAGTGCTCAACCGTAGTGGCACTGCAGGTGCGTATGTTGAACCCCGGTCTGCAGATGGACTGCGAGTGTTGAATGAGTTCATGGTCATCTGGGCGCCCAAGCAGACTTTGCGTGAGTTGCTCCACCTCAAGCAAACCAATCCAGCTGTCTTGGGCCTGGCACGAATGGGTGAGCGTCGTGGACTCAGGGTGCCTGCTGACCAGGCCCAGGCAGTTCATCAAGTGGTTCGACCAGACACATTGTTCCTCCCGCAAGGGGAGAGGTTGCAGTATATCGCTGGCCCTTTTCCCTTTGGCCTGGATCGACAAGCAATCTGCAAAGTGATGAAGCAGGTGGGTTGGAACTGTCGCCCTCTTCAACCTGGGGCGCCTCAACCAGGACGTGTTGCGATGTGGATTGTGCAAGCCATTGAGGAGCCACCCAATGCTATTCTGCACACCAACTATGGGGAGGTTCTGATTTCCCGCCATAAGTCCGGTGATGTTTCTGCGAAGTCTGAGGTCAAGCTGCCAGTTGCTTCACCAGCAACACTTGCCCTGTGTGGAGGTCCTGCTGCCAAGGATGATGATCCATGGACTCATGTCGATCCCTGGACCAAGTTCAAGCCATCAACTATTCCAGTTTCCTCTGCACCTGCTCAGACAGATAGCATGCAGCAAATGGAGTCTCGTATTCAGGCTGCGGTACTGTCCAAGCTTCCTCAGGGAACCCCCATGGAGCAAGATGACGTCCCTGACCGTCTCAGTACACTTGAAGGTCAGGTACACCAGCTGATGCAGAAGCAGACTCAGATTGATGGACAATTTCAAGAGTTCACACATCACCAGTCGCAACAGGTCTCCAATCTTCAGGCCCAGATGCAAGCTCAGTCTCAACAACTTCACGGCCAAATCGAGACGCAGAACCAGAGCATCCAGGCCATGTTTGAGAACCAGCTTTCTCACATACATGGATTGTTGCAAAAGCGTCCACGTGATGACGGTGAATGATGGGGTGGGCATGAGTTGCCTAGCTCCCACAATGGTATGATAATGAAGGGGTCTTGTTGTGCCTTGTGGGCGCTTGCCGCTCTGATGCCCTTGCTTTTCCAGCTTTTGGGGTGTGTGTCAATTGCCCTTCCTGTCAAGGCTTGCATTCGTGCCAGGTCCTGGCTGGTTGTGTTGTTGCTCTTTTTCAATGTGTGCCGGATTGGTGAGGCCTCTCATCCGGGCCCGGCCACGGACAGTTCCAATTTTGTGTTAGGGGTGATGAACCCATCTGGGTTGCGTTGCAAAGCACCTTACGTTGCTGCTCACCTTGCCTATGGGGATCTTTGGGCTGTAAGCGAAACTCACCTGAGTTCCAAGGATGTTGCTGGATTCAATGCTGGTCTGAAATTTGCGGGCTCGCCATTTTGTCCATTCTTGGGTGGTCATCCTGTCATGCCATCCGCCACTGGGGCAGGATGTTGGAAAGGAGTTGGGGTTCTCTCCAAAGTGCCTGTTCGCCATGTGCCTACTTCATGGCCAGTGGAGATTCAGCGTTCCTCTAGGGCCATGGTTTTCACTTCCTTGATCGACAATGTTTGGCTCACTGGTGGGGTGGTTTATGGCGAACCTGACAGCCATTACTACCCATCTAGGTTGCAGCACAATGAAGCGCTCCTGAGAGCGGTTGCTGACTCAGTTGGATTTTTGTCTTCTGGTCCTCGTTTCGTGGCGGGCGATTGGAATGTGGCAAGTGGTGAACTTCCTGTTTTCAGTGTTCTGGAGGGTTTGGGTTTTAAAGACCTGCAAGACATTGCTGCAGAGCGCTGGGGCATTCCTCCTCAGCCTACTTGTAAGGCAAAAACACGCAAGAATTTCTGCTACATATCGCCTGAATTGCAACACCTGCTCATTCAAGTTGATGTGATCAATGATGTCTGGCCAGACCACGCCATGCTTGTGGGTCGCTTTCACCGGCTGGGTGAGGCTTCCAAGATTGACGTTTGGCGCACTCCTGGTCCCTTCCCTTGGCCCAAGCATTGGGAGCTGCCTCTAGATTGTTGGCACTCCGATCCCAGTTCAGTTGATGATAGATACCGTACTCTTTGGCAGACCATTGAGAACAATGCCTCCCAGGCCTTGCCCTTTCGTGTTTCCAAGCAGATGGTTGGTCGTGCACACACAGTGCGAACTACCCAGGCACGTCAGGGTCGCGTGTGTCATGTGAGGGTTGGGCGAACTGGTGACTTTCAGCCTCAGTTTCATGGGTGTTCTGTTCGTCATGCTCAGTGGATCCGGCAAGTGCGGAGACTGCAGGCCTTTGTTCGAAGCAGTGGAAGTAGTGTGCAATCAGTAGGGTACAGGCAACATGTGTGGGCTGCCATCCTGCACGCACCTGGTTTTGACGGGGGTTTCTCTCTGTGGTGGTGTAACTGTGCTCACAAAGTTCATGGCTCGCCTGAGTTATTGCCCTGGTTTCCTCCAGCTGAATCCATTGCTGTGCCTATTTTTGAGACTGTTGCTATCCATGTTCGGCTGTTGGAGAAACAATTGATGTCCACCTCGCGTCAGTATGCACGGCTTCGTCGGGCACGTAACCCCAATTTAATCTTTCGTGACATTAAGGGTCCGTCCAGTCATGGGGTTGACTTCTTGATCCGGCCTTTGCAGTCCAATGTTACTGAAGTGCGTGCTGATGACTGTTCTGTGCTTGTTGACCCTCCTCAACCGTGGGTCAGTGACCGTCCTGTGCTTGCTCATGGGCTTCCGCTCAATATCATTCATGTGGAGGATGACTGTCTCTGGCTCCAGTCCATTGAAGGGGTTCAGGTTGGGCAGTGTGTTTCCCAGTTGCAGTGCACAGGGACACAAGCTGATCTTGAAAAGGCATTTGCTGAAGCATGGAAAGCACGTTGGGATCGCCATGCCCATGTGCCGGAAGATCGATGGGTCACTATTCTTTCTTTTGCCAGGGCCTTCCTGCCTCGACTTCGGTTAGATTGGCCTCAGCTCACACCAGATGTGTTGGGACAACTCATTGCCTCTAAAAAGTCCTCCTCTGCTTGTGGGCTTGATGGTGTCTCCATCCAAGACCTAAAGAGCATGCCACCTGCTGCCCTTTCAAATTTTTGTGACATGTACAGTACTGCTGAACAGACTGGTCAGTGGCCATCCCAGCTCCTGATGGGTAAGGTTGTATGCCTGGCCAAAGTTGATCAACCGAGTTCGGTCTTGGACTATCGTCCCATTACGATACTGGGTACCAAGAAGGGCCCACCGTTGCCTAATTAAGGCAGCAATGAAAAATTAAGCTATCAATGACGAAAATGATGCAGTTTTGAGCATGGCCCAAATGTGCTGGTGCCATTTGAATTGCAGGATTC
>Ga0126342_10017800_pt1 | contig 12250 bp, 13 predicted proteins | sample Cyp1metagenome_FD_92528 | JGI IMG/M metagenome (GOLD analysis project Ga0126342, IMG submission 92528) | Coral microbial communities from Lord Howe Island, Old Settlement Bay, Australia - Cyphastrea 1 metagenome | ecosystem: Host-associated > Invertebrates > Cnidaria > Coral ... | reverse complement strand
GCCCGAGTTTCTTTGGGGAAATTCAGAAAATCCCAAAAACTCACTGGCGGCCACAGTGGATAGCCTCCGTTTCCGAGGAGCTCAATTCGACCAGCGCAGTCGATCCGGAGCTCATCGCCTGCGCCAAGTTGGATGACTTCAACAACACTATTGAATTCTAACACGGAATTGCCAAAAAAATGCCATTTGATCCATAGGAAATCAATGGAAATCATCTTCCAAACCAAAAGTATAGTCACTTAATCAAATTTGAATCGATGCACTTAAATCATCTTCCAAACAAAGAGGTCATCGGGGTTCCCATGTCTCTTTTTGGGAAGGTAGGTTGCTAATGAGACCTGCCACCCCTACGAAGGTGGAAGTGCCAACCCCATGTGGAACTGCAACGATCCTATCATCAAAGGGGAAAAATCTTGGTCAGATCTTGTATTGCACGGAAATATACGATAAAAATAAAACACCTGTTTCATCAACGGGAGTTTGCACGGTGCGCAGTGATCCACAAAGCATGTGTCGTGTCTTTTCTCAGCACCATCTGCAAGCATATGGCAGGACGAATTGGAAGTTCAAGCTCGCTGATGACGCTTTAGTGCCCTGGATAGTTGTCGCTGCTAGCCATGGCATGGGATGTGCCACTGGGACCGGAACCAGCTGGCCATCCATAGCGAAGGCAGGTGAACTCTGCGATCTCGGGGATCTCCTTGAAGAAAACATGCCACGAGTCCTCCAAATCTCACAGCGGCACCAAAATTCGATGCCTGTGCCGGAATCGGTGCGCTCACCAATTTTCACGTTTCGGCCCAAACTGGAGATCCAAGATCTCGTAGGACTCTACATCTGGGCAACGAGGGAGCTGGAGGCACTGCTCCTAAATCAGGTCACCATTGATTTGTTCAGAATGGTGTGGCACAACATAACTCTGTTTCCAGCACCATCGAACTCGCTTCAATTCCAACTCCATGGTCCTTGCACAAGGTATAGACTTGATTTTTGGCTTCACAGCCTTTCGCACAGAGAAGCCTGAAAAAGTCAAGTGTGAAGGAGTCCAAAGCCAATGTGCTCCAAAGAATCAATCTCCACAGTTCGAATCTGGCGATCTGCACGGCCCGTTCCATATCAGAAAAGCCCTGCCTTCAGCCTTGACTGGCTCTGGTGTATATTCAATGGCCGACCCGTTTCCAATGGGGTACCATTTCTTGCCGGTGGTTAGATTCTAGGCACAATTCTGGACGATGGTGACCTGGGAAATTTTCTTCAATGCATTGACCAGGAGGAATTTTGGCGCAGAAGCTCTGAAGGGATCCAGAACCATCTGTGGCATTCACAGTTGTTGCTGTTGAATACATGCAATTCCCTGCAGTATTTGTTGCGCATTCGCCGCCTTTCACCTCCTGTCTGCAGTCCATGACAGTACTCTGGAATCTCCGCACGGGCAACAGGGTGAATCGTAGCTGGGAAACTGAATGTCTGCTGGAAACTGGGCCACGATATCGGCAGCCACATCAACAGCCTTATGCAGATAACTCCTGCGATTAGATTTCAACTTTATGCGGAAAAAGATTTGATGCTTGAAAAACAAAGAGATTTCTGGCCAGGAAGAGCACATCGAAAAACCGACATCAAATGGGATGAAATCTTATAACAGCCACATCAACAGCCAAGAGTGACAGTCCGGCGGTGCTTCCCCGCTGGCACTGTGCCGGTTGCAGACAGAAACTAGGATGCACACAATGCCAATAGACTGCTGTGCATCATTGCTGTCAACAAGATGGGGAAAGGTTTGGACCGGGGAATGGCTTGAGCAATTCACGCAATCCACCACGTCGTTTTGACAGTGCGTGTTCCGTGTTGACAGAGAAAAAGTAAAACATCCATTGATTTATCTGAAACTAGGATATTCCCTTAAAGTGACTACACTATCAGAATCATAAGCTTCCCATATTTTCCCCAATGACATTGTGCCTGTCTTGGTGGCTTAATCCTCCTGCCTTTGCTGCCAGTAGAAGGCGCAACAATGGCATCGACCTCATGGAGCCGTCCGTTCTTGCTGAGGGCAAAATGATGGTTGCTGCTATGTGCGGCCTACATGTAACATATCTCAGCATCAATAAATATATATATTGATGCATTAAGTGAGATAGATAGATAGATAGATAGATTGATTGATAGATAGATTGATAGATAGATTGATTGATTGATAGCTAGATAGATAGATAGATAGATATTTTGCCAGTCTGCCAGTTGGGCCAAGGGCCACACTCCTCTGTCTTCTCCAACTGCAAGGCCCAGTAAATGCCCGTGTCATCGTAGAACGACCTGCCCAGGTCCAAGGCTCCCCAGGGCATGGTGCAACCAGAGTAACCGGTGTAACGATGCAACCGGTGTCGCGCAAAATGCTGGACACTACTTGCGCCAGCAATGTGTTGGATAACATTATATATATATATGTATGTGTGTATATATATATATATATATGATATCCATGATGGACGTTGATGGCTTTGAAATTCAAGATGTCAAACCCTGCCCAAAAGCCTTAAACTCCGAAATCCTGGATGTGTTTGCAGGCTATGGGAAATTCCCATTTGGCTATAGCTCAAAATTGGGGGATAAGACTTTTCATTTGGGGGATTAATAATTCTCATCTAACTGACTAGACTAATCACATATTTCGATAGATATTCTCGGGATAATCTCGGGATGTTCCACCCATTTCTAGTTGGCAACTGCTATTTTTTGTTGGTCAAATCATGTCAAATCCCAATTCTGATGGTAAAATCACCATTTTTTTCTGCTAAACCCATGGACTTCCGAGCTCCGGCTAAGCCTATCATGGCCTCTAAGCCCAGCGCGCCGAATTTTGGGATCCCCCACACCGCGTCCCCGGCGGTCTGCAACTCCATGAGTGCCACAGGTGTACGGAGCCGCCTCCGCCTTGGTCGATTCGTGCCATCTGAAAACGGGTAGGGATAACAACAGTAATCATCATGATAATAATTGTAACAATAATAATTATTATCATCATAATCGTCATCATCATCATCATCATCATCATCATCATCGTCGTCACCACCATCATCATCATCATCATCATCATCATCAGATCATGAAAGGTATCAGGCCGGCTTGGAAAACATCCACGAGGAGTCAATTGCTCCTGGTTTGATGTCGGGCAGCTTCTATCGTGAGGTTACGCGACACGCCGGATGTTTGATAAGCACTCCTCCAAACCCTGGCTAGTTTGTTGTATGTTCGAAGGCACTTGCAGCCAGATCGTTCTATTGATACATGGTATGACCACAGGGGTTCTGGCAAGTAACAAAAAGAGAACATGCTAGCGGCAAAGTCATGGTTGAGAGGCCTTCAAGGTATGATTTCGGAAGACCGCTACCAACTGCAAAAAAAAACCTGGAGTGTAAATCATGAAGGCCCTTTGAAGAGTGGGCTTGACAATGCTGACACTACGGTCACAGCCGACTTCTTCCCAGGATACACCCAAGGTCAGCGCTTGCGAATTGCTGTGTACACAAGGAGTTCCACTTCATCTGATGTATCGCTGATGTTCCTGGCATGAGCCCATCGGCATGAGCTTGTCCATAGCTGGCTAGACACTAAAATAGACCCTCATCTGCCCATGAAAAAATGTGAATTTCGCTCCAAAATGTTGGTACTCTTGCCACTGTGATTACCACTCTAAAATCTGGGTTATTTCATGTTATTTCCTCATCTTTTCTCATTTATCACTACTAAGGTATCATGCATAAGCTGCATAAGTATCGCTTTCACCCATAAGTGTTCTGCGGTCCGTTGCCTCAAAAGTGCCACAAAGAGGCCATCCTGACCCTCGCCAGCTTCGACCTGGCGCTAGGCGCCCCCCCGTGGCTTCACCATGGATTTCGGGGTAGCCCCTTTTCAAGATCTCATCATGTCAAGAATACATCAAAATACATCAAACATCTTCAAAAATGGCTGATTTGTTAAATTTGTTTTACGTTTTTCTCCCGGAGGATGGGGGTTCCACAAAGTTCTCAAGACATCATCGGCCTCCACCATCTCGGCACCAGCATCATCCAATCGAAACAAACGCGTCAAGCCGCTCCAAAGCATCTGCGTGGCGCGACGAACGACGAAGGGTTGGGGCCAGTGGTGGATGTCAGGCTGCGGGGCGGGGCAAATGTCTGGTGAATTCCAGGAGTGAATCGAATTAGTCAATATGATGATATGATGATGTCAATGAAGTGTTCACCTATACAATTTGTCCAGATATTTATGTAATTTGTGTTTGATCGTACTGGCCACGTTCTAAATGACCATGGTCAAGCGGTAGCTGGTGTCGTGGATCTTGACCCAAATTTAGATTTTTTGACAGAAGCTCCAAGTGACGTCCCTTTCTCCAAACAGCCATCTGGTTGACACTTTTCTAAGCGTCGCTTCATTGCTCTAGCGTCTTTGATGGGTGAAGTCGACCAAAAACAATGCGGTTGTTTCCGCCTCAGAAGCAGCTGAAAGTAAAGCCTTCACGAAACAACGCCATGGGAGCCCCCCAACGCCAAAATCCAGCAGGATCTAACAAAGTTGACTCTGCCCGAGCCCAAAATATCCCCAAACAGTCAGACTTGGAAACCTATTGCAGCTGGCTGGCTAACTTCTGCAGATACATCTCCCAGAAAGTCTTTGTAGAGGGCCACTTGTTCATCTGCAAAGGATGGAGTACTCAGGTTCTCCATGAGAACTCCATCAGACTTCAACAACCGCACCACATTTCCAAGGTCCTGAGCAGATTGAGCAGTGGAATCTGATGCAACTGGAAAATGCATAAAGGGTCTCCCAGGATGAGATCGGTGCAGACTGAAAAATCCGAGTATCTTTCCGGTCCAGGCGGATGTTGTGCCCTACATCAGTGACCTCGGTCTGCCATAAACCTACCATCTGGGAATGGTTTACTAACCGTTAGTTAACCCATCAAAAAGAAATAGTGGATAGTTCCTGGCATTGGGTGCACCATGTGTGCCACACTATCTTCATTTTGCCATTCTGGGTTCAGGACGATCGCATCAAAAGTCCCAGCTTTTGTGGTCGAAAGTTTGGACAACACCCTGTGGACATCATCCACGATGGCTTCTCCTTGGCGCCCAATGGGTAAGATATCTAGCCTTTCGATGGCGTCCAATGTCCAAACCAATGGCCACAAGATAAGTGGAGTTATGACTTATGACTACGTATGACTCTACCCATAGTGGGTCCAACTCAGAGTTGATTCCCATTCGGCTGCAATGTCTATTTTGAACTGGGCCCATCATTGCCATGGATGTCTCCGGCAAGGTGCCATCAAAGGCAAAGAAGTCCCGGGCGGCTCTCACCACATTGGCATTGTTGTCCACTGCCACAACCTGAGATGTGACCAGGTGCCCAAAAAACAGGGACACTCGGCTGGACTATACCCGCCATATCCATCCTCCCAGCGTCGGTCGGTCGGTTTATAAACCAATGCTGATGAACCCAGGGGGAGCCAAGTGGCATGGCTTCCAGGGCACTTTGTCCGCAAGAAGCTTGGGATTGTTCCCCCTGGTCGGAGATGGCTGGACATCACCTGCTTGAATTTGTATAGGGATATGTCCTCATCTATCACTGCCTGCAGAGTCATCACTCAACATGCATGTTGAATTGTTGTTAACTCCAAGTTATGATGGTAAGTGCCTGCGAGTTGCTTACCCTGTGGTTCTACTGTATTGATGCTATATGGTTAGTACTTGCTAATCTGGTGACGTTAACTCATTGATTTGTCACCTCCCATGTCCCGCGAAGCACACCATGGCGCCTCCCAGTCCCAGCACCAGGACGTTCTGCTGATGACAATCCATCAGCGGCCCCAGCATGACTTTGGCATAGGGCAGCAGCTCCGAAAGTCCTGGAAGAAAAAAAACACAAAACATCAGTCTTGACCAAAATGAAATACGAATGAAATCTCAAGATGGTCACCACCCATCATTGTTGACGTTTATTTTCCCCAAATGAACCACCAACTCTCAACGCAGACATTGAATAAAACGGTCCCCATTATTATCGGGAGACCAGTGATGTTTGCCCCTCAGAAATGACCAATAAATTTTACAATAAATTGGATGGTCCATGTGTGCCCCATTTTAAAGAAGCTACCATTTAGCTCTGTCCGAGAGTTAGTTTTTCCCAAATCTGATGAACAAACATGTTCCGCCTTTTTCCCAGACTTATTGGGGTATACCGAGTGCACCCCATGTCATTTCCAACCCGAGGTAAACCTCCCCAAGTCCTCCGCGAAAATCCGCTGCTGCGCAGCGGAGCCGCTGGCGTATCGTTGGCTCGTCGCACGGCCCAGAAATCGGAACCGGTGCGGAGCCCAGGCACCGCAGGCGGCTTTGGATGAAACCAGGCCTTCCATGGGAACGTTAGGGCCATGGGGAACTTGATCATCAAAGGTGTTTTTAATCATTGAACAATATTGAATCAAGAAATATGGGGACATCATTCATAGATAGATAGATAGGTAGCTAGATAGATTGATAGATCGATAGATCGATACATCGATACATCGTTCACCATTAAAACATGCTATTCCATGATATTTCGGTTTTTCTAAGAATCGGTATACCGGTACCCCAAAACGCAACAGTTATGGTAGGGAAAGTGATGATGGCCGCAGTAGATCTAGGGGTCCCCTTTGTTCGAACAAACCCAACTGGATAAGAACTGGGAGGTTTCAGGGTATCAGGCAATAACTGGATACAACTGAGTGGTTCCCCCATCATGCCCACGTTATATTTGGGGGTTCTAACGTGTTCTGATACAGTCACTCAACCAATCTGAAGGATCATCAGAGCATCACGCCCAAAATTGTGTGAAAACTCAATGAAAACAGCAGGGAAACCTCTAGATTTTTGTGGAATGCTGTACCTGCGGCATTGTTTCGGCATGTGCCAAACAAAAATATTGTAAAGTCATCAGCAAATCTCCAACACCTCTGAGGACACGTCACCTTCAATCATATCAACACCTTCAATCATATCAATCATGTACATGTTTGCTGGCGGGCCTTTGTGTGTCAATGAGTTCCCGCACGTTCTGGGGCGTCACGACCACCTGAAAGTAGAGACACTTAAGTATCTTAAGAATCTTAAGTATCTTAAGCAGCAAAAGTGATCATTCCATGTCATCCCTTCAAAACGCATTGTTATTTCCTTTAAAAGATGTCCTATCCTCAACTCATCACTTTGTGGGGGGATCATGATTTTGCCGACCTGTTGGGAGGCTGAACTTGCCAACAAGCATCCGAGACGGTGTTGTCTCCATGAATCCCTTGACAGCTGGACACATCTTCAACCAGTCTATCTCGCATTGCGACGAATCTTGCATCAACGAGTGGTCATGCAAGCAACACTGACGCCGATTTCACTGGTGGCAGGGGTTGTGAGCGTTGAATAGCTTCAGAAATCTATAGCTGAACTGTACTGCCGTGGCTATTGACCATACCCTCTTGTATACTGTTCTGGATTGGCAGGACAGAAATTCTGCAACTGGTGTTCAAACGGTCATCTAACCAGGCAATGAAATCTCATCCACGGATGATTTACGGATCAAACATCGGCATGACAACATGCCAGGTTGGTTTGGTTTCCACTTTCAATTTCTGTATGTCCCAAAGTTCTGTGTCCCCGGCCATGGCAGCTATCACAGCTATCAGCTCCAAGCCAAGTCCGCTACGGAACGGCAGGTCCATGTGGATCATGTTGGGATACAGCTGACCAGGCTGGCCATCATGGGGATCGAATTGGAAATATTGGAAGAGAAGAGATACGATATAATATATATTTATTTATATATATATATACCTCCCAGAAAATCAATGGGTGTCTGCAACGTGTTTTCTTGTGTGTGCTCATTGTACTCACCATCCCCCAGACTTCGTTGGTCTGTTTATGTCTGTTTCAGGAAACGAAACACCCTCATCTGGTAGTATGGAAAGTTTGGACAGAAACTCAGCTTTGTTCACATCACAGAACGAACGGGTCTTTGGTTGACGGCACTGGCCAACAGCAATTTGCAGAGCCATGCTTTGGGAAGCAAGGAGTTGACTGGACTTGATACAAGCAAGTATAGAGATTGGATTTGTCCACATGTATGCCTGGATACACATTTAGATAGATGTGTTGCAGTGACACTTGGTTGCAAATGACAACAAAGAGACAGGTAGTGGTATGCTATACTGAACGAAGCAGTGTCTCTTACGTCAACTCCTCTCTAGTTTGCAGTTGTCCTTTGCAACTCTACTCATTGAAGTCACCCCATTTGGTACTCAGGTACTCCAGGGACTTTTTGCTACACGCGTGACATCTCAATCTGCAGAATGATGCGCTTCCCTGCGGTAACAGGTGTGATCCAATGGACCAATTTCTCTCCACCTTAGAGGTCGACACGGCTCAAACATTGGAGTACCAATGGATCCACAAAAATGCCAGGACCGAGGCCATCACGAAACAATACCTCAGCTTGGAGCGTTCATTTTTGGGTCCATGGAGTATGCCCCCAAAACTGGCAATTGAACAGCGAAGAATAGTGATAAACCTCCAACTTTGGGGTACGAGTACCCTGATTTCGGACAAACCCAAATGATGTCTCATCATTCAGCTGGGCCTTCAATCTGTTGCGGCCAAGCGCAGCAAAAGTGCTTTTCATCAAAGAGAACACAGTAAAGAGAAAAATGGGGGAAGCCTCCTCTCAAATCTGTGGTCCTTCGCAGGAAAATCTACAGGAAACATCAACTCTAACTATCTGTCATACTCATAATCCATGGTTTCAACATGTTTTCCCCATTTTGGCTGCGTAAAACTTCATAAATCTCCATTCAATCACCACTGGATTCACTGCTTGGTGAAATCCCATCCACGTCATCCAGGTCACCACATCGCCTTGTTCCAGCGACAGCTCCCGGTGCCCGCGACTGCTTTGCGCCCGGCGGAAGCAGCTGCGACCTCCCACGTAGGCGCTGGGGACGGAGAGCATCGCCACCAGGGTGACCTTGGTCCACAATGTTTTAATAGGAAAAATACCGGCTATACCTTCTAAAATGGCAATTTAAATAGGGAAAAAATGAAAAAATGATGATTGATCTAGAGGTACCATATTTTCAGACAAAGCTGAGAGGTCTTGTGGCTGGTTGGAAGTTATGTGAACAAATGAAGCAATGAAGCCGTAAATGAATGTGACCTGATTGTCACAATATTTCAGCGAAACCTACGTTCGGGGTTACCTAACCCATGTAAGACTGTAAGATCTACGGAAAATCCACACCGCAAAGGTCACAAATATGGGCTCACATGGCGCAGTACCTGAATCTTAGATTAGAGGCCTGCAATGGCTGTTGAAAAGCATGGCTTGGTGATTGAGCCAGGCCCAGAAGTATTCCGAATCCAATTCGCATCATCATTGTTAGGAATGGGAAAATATGTCATTGAAACCACTGGCCAGTCGCAAGAAATATAGATATTCTTGACCACAAATGCCCTATATCACCCCGCCAAATCTATTGTGTGCTTTATTGCCGAGGAACTGCAGATTTGTTGTCAACATGCGGCTCGATGTAGCAGGGTTCCCCCATCTCTTCCACATCGTATTCAATGTACTCGACCTCTGGATACACCTTCCTCATACGCAGCCGGTGGCAAGCAATGGGACGTGATTGAACAAAAATAATTCCAAGTCAAATCTCTGAGAGACATGTCCGATCCATTCTGTCATGCAAACACTGCTGAATGTGATCATTCCCAGATTTATGGATCATAATTCGCAAAAAAACCAAACACATCTCCACATCAGCATCATCGCTTTTGATTGGCTACATACTCGAGTTTCTGCCCAGAAATTGCATCTCCAGCCCCACTTTTTCCGTTGGAAACCATGTTTTTATACCTATGTGCCATAGTCAAAACATAAATCGTTTATGTTCATCCCACCATCATTTGGTATTCTTCGTATCGCCTGGAGGGATACAGTAGGACCAACCCACCCATGCCCTGCCAAGACTCTTGGACTTGGCACTGAGCCTCTTCCATTTGGCTTCATCCGCACTGCGCATCAGAGCCATCAGACGAGCCTCGGATCGAGAATGGATCCAGAATGGATGGAACCCACATCACGTTGGGCAACAAAATCGTGCCGAAGCGTTCCAATGCCGTTTCATCATTTTCCAACATTGCCATTTTGGGGTGCACCGGGTGCACCACTTCATTGGGAGCCCCATGGTGCTGTCGACATCCACCAAGGAGCATAGAGATCAGGGTACAGAGCGCGAAGCTGCAGTTCAAAGCGCCACACCCTGCGCGAACAATAAGCTACAATAGATTCGTGGATTGGTCGGGCCCTTTTGGGAGATGAGTCCCATTCACCATGATGGTGAGATTGCTGCAAGTTGACAAATTGATGTAAGTTTCCAAGCAGGTTTTTTCTCCCATCACCTTTGCCTGGAGGTTTTGAAATCAAGTTGAAGGAAAAAGAACATCCCTTCAATCAACATCTACCTCCCCAAAAACAGTGTGGTGTAGAAACCCCCTGTATCTACTGAATCTATTGGGACCCAAATAGCAGACTTGGTCCACCAGGACATCTCAAGTTCTTTTCCCCCAAGATGGCACTGAGAGCCATAACTAGGGTAGTCCTAGTAAAACCCTCACTGCTATACTTGTAACTCCAACTATTAGATATTTCAGGACCATCACATAATTATGTCGGTGTATAACTGTATAACTACCATGTTCATCCAATTTCTCTATTAAAACATTTCAAAACACCATAATTTCCCATGACGTCCCATAACTTCCCAAGGCCCGCCTGTGTTTGAAGGCCAAATAGCCCTTGCGGTCGTTGATCTCTCGTACCGAGCTGTGCTTGGCCGCCTGGCCTATGGCCTGCCCGTCGGATTTAAATCCCGACTTAGGGATGTTCGTTTCTCCCAAATATGAAGGATATCATAGGTTTAACCCGTTCCTATAATACATATAATATATATATATATATACACACATATCTATATTATATATATATGTATATTAATACATATATATATATGTATATATATGTATATATATATGGGTATATATATATGGGTATATATATATATGGGTATATATATATATATGGGTATAGTATCGTTAAGAGCTTTTTGCAGTGTTTGAGAACTTATATAAATCATAGAAGTTGCGCACGTTTCATAGCAGTTGTGCACGTTTCACAAGCCCCGTAATAACGTTCGTGTTCAACTGCTGCGGAATGGACTCAAAACCGAAGCTCCTAATGATACTATGCCGATATATATATATATATACTATACATATATATATACACAATAAATATAATATATATATATATATTTATTCTGTATATATATATATGTATAGTATATAGCTGTTCTGTTCTGTTGGTGCCAAACACTGTCTGTGTCGCCAGCACGCAAGGACAGAAGGATTGAATCGAGATTCAAGATCAGAGATCAATAAAATCAGAACTCTTCGACGCAAACTCCCTTCAACAGAATACGAAATAGAAACGACTTAGAAACGACTTAGAAACGAAAGGTCGTTTGACCTCATCCGAAAACGCCAAGGCGTCTTACAACAATCAAATGAAGGGTATGAATTTGGTCAGCACTTGCCGTGAACAAGCTAGTGTTGTGCCCAAAGCTAGACCAAGCATAAGTGCTTGAAAAACCCAATTGTGTCTCGGTCTACCATTTCTTCGATATGTTGGCTTTGCTCAAGCATTGTTTCCACTGACAATGTAGCTTCTGAGAAGGTCAGATGAATCAGACCTTAGAAGATGCCCCATCAATTTCTTTTTTTTTGCAAGAGAGTTGCGCTGACTAATTCCTGATGTCTGTAATGGATTAATAATGCCCCCCCGATTAATCAACAGCAACTGCCAAAAAAAAATGTAATTAAAAAACAGGTGGTCCCCCCAGATTAATAAACACTTTGGCCTACCCCCGATTAATCAACCACCAATTCTGAAACCCATATTTTTAATCCAACAATGTTTATTTCCAATTCCTTTTATCCGCCGACCCCGGCCTTCGCCAAGGCCGGGGCGGCGCCTGGGACCGCCGCAGGTGTGGAACTTTTCCAACACGCCCAGCACGCAAAAGCTACCACAAGGCCACAGCAATGGCTCAAGGGCACCTTCCGGCCGCAGCAATGGCTTCTTATAGGCGTTCAAGGCTGCCGTT
>Ga0126342_10017799_pt1 | contig 12251 bp, 13 predicted proteins | sample Cyp1metagenome_FD_92528 | JGI IMG/M metagenome (GOLD analysis project Ga0126342, IMG submission 92528) | Coral microbial communities from Lord Howe Island, Old Settlement Bay, Australia - Cyphastrea 1 metagenome | ecosystem: Host-associated > Invertebrates > Cnidaria > Coral ... | reverse complement strand
GGCCTTAAGTAAGATCCAAACATGTCTGGTACGTACGGCTGGTAGGTTTGGTTTTCTTGGTACGGTACGGTTGGTACATGTGGTACGGTACGGTTGGTACGCTTAGTAAGGTACGTTTGGTACATCCAAAACGCCCCCCCCTTGACCCCCCCCTTAATCTGGTCGGTACGGTGGTACGGTTCACTGGTACGGTTGGTATGGTCCGTACCTTACTAAGCGTACCAAGCGTACCTACCCAAAGCGTACCAAGCGTACCAAGCGTACCAAGCGCACCAAGCGTACCGTACCAAGCGCACCAAGCGTACCAAGCTTAGCGTACCTATCTTATAGCTGGATATCAAGCACCTATCTTGAACTTCGATAAGGTTTAACCACCGGCAAGATCTCTTTGCAAAACTCCTCTCTCCCTTAGCCACACCTAAGACAGGAGAGATCCAAGTTCCAATCCAGAGACACACAGATCAACCCCACACCTCCTCATCTGTTGTCATCCTGAATACAGTGGCGAAAACCCGAAACAATCCGAGAGATAAAGAAAAAATGGCTCGCTTCCTCACCTTCATTCCTTTCATTCCAGGTCCCCCAGCTCTTCCAGCTTTGCTGGAGGTTCAAGTGTGGAAAAGCTTAAAGTCTTGCAGGTATGCTGGTAAGTTTAGAGAAAACTCCGAATCTTAGAATCGTTGAAATTGATACGAGTCTGGGCCATCATGGCCAGCCCCTCATTTATATAGATTCTGGCCGTTTTGTTAGCCAGCCATCTCCCTTGAACAAGGATACGGTCGAGACTATGACGTTTTTCAAACCACCATGTTGCCCCGCCTCGCCTGAGCAAGCCTGGTCTAAAATGAAATTCCGATAATCCTAGGGCCTTAAGGGTCTCAGAGAACAAAGCTCTCCATCTACCAGGTGAAGTTGCGACTGGAAAACTGGAGGATGCGACCTTTTTCCAATGTCGAGTTGGTAGAACCCCTTGTTCAATTCCCAAGGCCACCGATTCGGCGGCACCTCGCCGCTTACCTCTATTTGTGTGCCCGAGTGAAATGAGAACCTGTTTCTCCTTAGCAGAACACAGGATGTGTGACGATCTGAGACCCAGAAGCTCCCCGGATCGTAACACAGCGTAGAACCCCAGAATGGGTGAGACCCCAAACGAGTCGTACCCATTCAAAAAAGCCCATCCAGCCATGGCGTGAACTACTTGTTCAGGGATCGGCGGAGCTCTGTTGGGATTTTCATTTATGGGCCAGGTCCGCAGGAGCCTCCAGGCTCCCGGTAGGCGGTGACGAAGACTAGGCTGCAAATCTTGAAGACCTGCGACTGTGTCATTGGCCTGTCCTCTACCGGCTCCCGTGCTCCAGAGATGCTCAAGGAAATCACAGACAAGGGGGTCTCACTTATTATCATTTTTTGGTGGTAGGACCAGGCTCAGGTTTTCCTCCCGAAGGAATGCAAAGAAGGCGGCCGTGGCCTTATCGTACCGTTTACGAGTGGCTGGTTGAACTGTCAAGCTGTGCAAACTACCCAATGATTGTCGACGCTGTGCCCTATCCTGCGCCTCCGTACTTTCAATGATTTTACACTTTGGACTTTGGCATGCCGGAATTTGCTCCGCACCCGCTGACCCCATCGGCTCGGGCGGTCAGCTGGGTTCTCATTAATGCGTGGCATGGGTCGCCTGAGCCGTCGTGAGCTGGTGCGCCCACGGGTCAAGGCATGTAGGCACACTGAACTATCCGTCAAATGGAAAAGTCTGGTGTTGAATCGCCATCGAAGACTGGTAAGAATTGCACGCAGCTCAAGGCCGTTGATGTGCTCTTTTTGGTTGGCCCACTTCGAACCACACACCACTTTCCATTTCCAACATTGCGCCGGCACCGTGGCCCTCAACCTGTGGGATTTGACCATCTGTGTGCCAGGGGTAGTCAGCAAAATGTCTTCCCCCTTGACCGAAATTAAGTTCCCCAGCTTGGCTGCCAGCTTAGCGGACTGATCGACCCCGGACTGTTTTGCACCGTTCAATGGTAAACTAAACGAAACAGTCGGGACTGTGCCATCGGACAGCCTTCAGGGCGCAAAAGATCAAGAACCTGGTCGGTCCTCGAACCCAACTTGTACTGGCGCTTCGTTGCTGGTCGCGGTGAGCCTCACGTCAAGGAGAACGACTCCTCGTCGAGGACGGCCTCGGTCACCAGCCCAGCCACCTGAACCTGCTGATGATAGTAACAGCTGATGGAGGGACACTGTATCTCCTCTTTCCCACACAGCTTGGCCCGGACGCCGAAGTGCCCTCCTCATAGCACCCACTTCTTGGCCTTTGCGGCTACCTTGGCTTTGGATTTTGGCGCCATTGCTACCGCTGTTGTCAGACCTTTTTCAAAACGCCCTCTCTGCCTATTGGGAAGCCCCCTTCGACTTCTTTCTCTTGAGTAACCTCGATCTCTGTCGTTGACTTGACTGCTGCTCCCTGCTCGGAATCTCCCGCCGGGGCGGGGGGCTTCAAGCTCTGCCGGTCTCCTCTGCCCTTGTCCGTCTTTCCTGCTGAAATGGGTGGCAGCGCTGCCTCGGACTGAAATGCTACCTAACCCAACAGTGGCTGGGTAGCTGCTGACGTAGCTGTCGACTTCCGCCTGAATCTCTCCTCCATCTCAGCTTTTCTCCTCTCAAGAGGCGCTGCCTTTTCAGCTCTGATAACTTCCGCTTTGTTCGCCTGGTCTTCAGGAGTCTCCTCCACTCCCGAACTCCGCCTGGGCACTGGTGTGGTTCCTTCTTTTGATCTTCTCTTTTTGTCCTTCCTCTTCTTATCTTTCTTCTTCTCCTCAGTTTCTTTCTCAGCTTCGACTGGTGCCGCTACAGGAGCAGGTACAGGAGCAGGTGGACTGACTCCCGGACTCAGGGCCGGCGCTGCCCCGTCTCCCGTGCCCAGACTAGGTAGAGGTGGCGGAGGCCGCTTGAAGCCGAACCGCTCAACCAAATCCGCTAGGGCCTCGGCAGCGTGTCGCGGATCGAAAGCACCTCACCCTCAGTGTGCTGAGGAAGCTGGCTTTTCTCAACCAGGAATCTCAGGCGTAGCAGGGTGCGGCAGCTGCTGCAGGGGGGCCCAACGAAACGGCAGAGCCCACAAATCATAAAAGCTTAAGCCAACACACTTCGGGGCAAAACTCATGCTGACATCTTAACATATCTTAACAACCGGGGCGGAAGTACATATACATCTCTCTCTCTCTCTCTCTCTCCCACGTTCATTTTTTCTCCTTGAGCTGCAGCCTGTTGCTCCTTATAGCTGTCCTTTTTCCCCATCCAATACTAGATCTTGCACAAGGTTTTTCCATCACGTTAAGGGTCTGTGTGTGTGTGTGCGTATGTGCTATGGCAAGATTGATATATTTGTGTAAATGTCCACCCTTTCGATGCATGCATGTAATGCATACATACATCGCGGTACAAACACATGTTGATAACGCATCATAGTACTGGAATGTACTCATGTGTCCCAACATGCCTGGGCATCCATCGCTACATTGGTATGTAGTGATATGACATTCTGACATACTGGTCTGTGATAGGTGTTTGGTCTGTGGTACTGCACACCGTGTCGTGTCGGATGATACAACAAAGCCTTTCAAGACTGAAAATACCATCTTGACGTGACGTAAGTGGACGTAACACGGATGCAAGTGAATTTCACTGTGCGCAAAGCTGGAACGAAGCTGGCACCTCTAGGTCAAAGCTGAAGAGGCTGTTTGTAGGTTCTACTCCGCCATCCTTGCATTTGAATGCATTTGACACCATATGATAAGCACAAAGTTTTCCTTTTTTCTCCATTCAATTCATTCAGAGTATAGATTTATACAGATTTAAATAGATTTGTATATATAGATTTATACGAAACTGCACTCCGGGTGCACAATAATGCAAGCATGGCATCCTAGCCGCGCTCAGCCTGGGGGCCGAACTTCAGATGCAACGAAGCCACCAAAAATCCAGGCGTGACGGTTGTAGACCACACAGGACTGGCCTCAGATAAGACCCCAAAGACATCCAATCAAAAAACATTACATTAGATTCATCAGATAAAAATAGATAAAAGTAGATAAAACACAACAGATCATAACAGAATGATCAGAATGATAAAAAGCATTTGAGAGGGTCCAGAGTCCAGGGAGTTCAGGATGGTGTGTTTGATGTGCCCACCCCACATCACCAAGACTTCCCCAAGCATGGTGAAACTGTGCTGAAACAATGTGAATCTGTAAAACCAATGCTGTTGCATCGCGTCATGTCGCAGCTGCAGCTCGAACCTGGCACTTTGCAGCATCTGTTTGGGGTTCCGGCCGAAGCGGCACCCAGAATAGGGACGGCCAGGATTAGTGGCTGGAAAGGTGCCTTCATACCTTGTGCAGGGCTGATTGTTATTGACTGCTGAGTCAGCCCTGCCTTGAATCTTGCTTCCGCAGGGTTCCGGGGTTTGCTAGACGTAGCCAGACAATTTATTTGTATGAATGCTTGTTTATTTATTGATTTTTATTGATCTACTTATTATTACTAATTTAAGCAATATCTCGTTCGCTGCATCCACCACTCAGGATTCAGGATCACTGTCGAGGGGCTCGACTTCGGTCCAAACACGTTCTTCCAAGCCTTGGCAGCTCGTTTGTGGTGAAACATAGTGAAACACTTTGCTAGAAATCCCTATCGAGGTCGAAGCCTTAGCAGCTGCCAATAGCAATGGCTGCCAAGTCTCTGAAGCAATATACAAAGGAGCCCGTTGTGTCACCGGGAAAGTGCTGAAGACCACAGAGGAAAAAGAGACCTGGATGAGAAAGGTCCCATATCAAGGGAAGAGGATCCTCTCAAGGTGCGATGAGGTGATTATATATCTACTGAATTCTACTGACATAATTCTGGCATCTGTAAGATCTGTAAGAGAAATCGATGTAGGAATCGAAGTAGGAATCGGTGATCTCTCTGTGATCTCTGCTGTGTCAAACCGGACGGTGACCAAGGCACTGCTGCCATATGGAGCGAGGCTGAAACCATGTCGCTTCTTTGGAGCAATCCCAGCCTCCACCAGTTTCGACCGTGCCTGGCGACTTTCTCAGCGCACGTTGGAAGATCTCGGAAGTTTCATGGACGTATTACGTGTGAAATAATATTGATACATGCATAAAAGTTACATAAATATTAAATATGTGTTTTCTTCAACTTCATGGTTTCCGGTTTGTTGTGCCTTCACCTCCTTGCCGCACCTTGTCATTGTTGGTTGCAGAAACAAACAAAGGTTCCGGTGCTGGGTCGCTGTCTGGAGCTGCATCCATGCTGTAAACCTGCATTTGCAAATTGCAACGAGGAGCAGTTGCAAGGCATGTTCAACACTCTGGAGCTGTCAGACTAAGGCATTTCTGGAGCTTTGAATTTCTGAATTTCTGACTCGAATCTCAAGAGTTACACGACTTGAAACACAAATGAAGTCTTTGCTTGCGAGGTTGGGCCTCATAGCGATGATCAGAACCCCAGAGCAGCGGACAGTGAAGGATGCAAACCTGTCACTATGCAGCGATGTTTCAAAGGGTTCTGTCTGTCTGCCAGCAGTGAATCGTGAGTGTCTTGAACCGCTGGAAGTACATTAACGTATTTGTGCATCCATGTATGAGTATCATATGTATGTATATATATATATATGCACACATATGTATGGTTGCGTGTGTATATATATATATGCATATTATATACGTATTACATATGTATATTATATATTATTATATATTATTATTATTCTTATTATTATTATTGCTATTACTATTATTATTATTATTTATATTTATTATTAATTATGATTATTATTATTACTATTACTATTATTATTATTGTTATTACTATTATTATTACTATTATTATTATTGTTATTATTATTTTTAGTATTATTATATATATATATATATAAAAGGAAAAAAAAAACATAGATAGATACATAGAGTATACATGCTTATCACTTATCTATACAGCTCTCGTTCTGTGACCTTCTCTGGATTGGCCGGCGACTGCACTGCCGCATTCACACTCAGCAGCGGTAGCTCTTCAGCCTGTGACACGAGGATCATGTTGCGACTATGCACTGAGGTTGCCTACACATGCACCAGCAAAGTCAGGGCACCAATTGACATAATGCGGAAGGAGCATGGCACCCACAACATATCACAACATCGCCATCATGGGACAGGGACCCACCACGGCCCACCTCATTCCAGCTGCTTTTTGCTGCAACAAAGCGCCGAAATTGAGATGTACCACCAGCGCTTTCGAAGACCAGAACGTCACCATCCTTCTCATCAAGTGATCACTAGTGATCGAAGTGCTCTAAGCATTCAAAATGCTGAACTCAGGTGCTGAAACATGTCAAATCGATTCAAATTGTGTGATTTCCATTGACCGTTTTGGAGTTCTCCCTCAGAAACATCCGCACCTTGACTGGCACAATCTCATACCATCTGCTCGCACCAGGTTGCGACCCCAGGGCATCCGGCAAATCCTCCTGGGCGCAACGGATTGCCAGGGTAAGTTGTCATTAGGGCGTCATGAGAACTTCATGAGAACTTCATGAGAACTTCATGAAAGTCATATGGGTTCCCAATGGGTTCCCGATGGGTTCCCAATGGGTTCCCAATGGTTCCCATACGATACGAAGCTCTGATCGCTCTCCCGCCTCAAGGATGAGGTCCCAGAACAAAGTACGCGCGGAATGCATAGCCGCCATGGCCACGGGTCACAAGACAGCATTTGCCCCACAAAGATTCAACAAGATTTCACTCAGAAGTATCTTATGCGGACATTTTGGCCGCAAGGATGTTCACATAACATCTTGTACTGTAAATGTCGAGCAAGAACGTCTTGCCAGCTTAGCACTAGGTTGAAGGGCCTGTCGCATGTACTAGCACTAGAGTAGCTGCCGAAGCATCAACTATTTTCGATGGCACGGTGTCTGCGCTACCGACGGACACCAAATGTAATGTTTGACAAGATGAATGCTTGCTCGTCAGAGGATGCGCTTCTGAGAGCATTCCTATGCCTATGCGTCAGAGGCTTGGTCCAAACAGCTTTGGCTGTCAAGTGCGTTCTTGTTTGCGATATTCGATTGATTAATATTGTCATCGAAAGATCTTGCACTCTAAGCAGGCTTTCGTCAGAATGTGTCTGGTATCAGCCCAATAAGCGGTACACATTTACTCCTTTCATCCTTTTGCATCCTTTTGCAGTTTCCGGATGTTTCCAGGGTTTTGGAGCGCAGCTTCATCGGCGGCCTGTCAAGCCAATCACCAACATCACCACCAGCAGCATGCGGTGAGATAATGAAAAAGTGCTGGGAGTCTTCCAGAATGTCCTTGCAGCAAGACCCTTGTTTATGGCGGCGCTTGCGAATGGTGGATCAATCCAGGGATCTATGTAAGGCTTCCGAATTCACAGGACTTTTGAAAGCCAAAGTTTGCAATTGAAAAACAACGCATAGTCAGTTCATAAACATGTGAATCTCTCTGAAGCAACCCTTTTCAAGGAATGCAACAGCACCCGTCACAAGTACTTAACCTTGGCTGAGCCAAACATTTAGCCAAACATTCGCGATGTAAATTTCCTGCAAGGCCAACAGTCTAAATGCACGTCCCAGAGAAGTACACTCGAGGGGGGAAACAGAATCATATGTAGTTTTATGGCCCTTGGCTCTCTGGATGCTATGTAAATCGAAGCCATGAAAGCTTGGAACTGGTAAAATTGCGGCAGAGAAATTGAGCCGAGCATCAAGGACACCTGATATCATGGGATGGTGAATATCCTTCAAGCGTCGTAGCCGATCACCGACTTGTTGAACATCAAAAAGTCGCCTTTTTTCTACTGCTTTGCACCTTGAGCAGGCCCTGTGTTCACACAACAACTTCAAGTTTATAAAATAAGCTAGTTTCAGCACGTCAACTGTGAAAAATGTACTGATCACGACCATGAAAGAAGGCAATTCGCACGAGTCAAGGAACGTTTTCAAGGTCCCAGATCTGCGATCCTGACGACAATTGCGTGCCATTCGAAAGTTATTGCAGAAGGGGGGCAGTGCGATGCACGCCGCCCTCAAGAAAACATGAACATGCTGCGTGTGTGTGTGTGTGTGCGCGCGCATGCCTGAATGCCTGGACGCATGCCTTTTTTGGGCATTGATGCATGTATGCATGTATGTCTGTCTGTCTGTCTGTCTGTCTGTATGTGTGTCTGTATATACATATGCACACATACATTGCATGACATGATGACATGACATTACATTACATTACATTGCATTACATTATATTACATTGCATACATTACATTAATGCATTGCATTGCATTGCATTGCATTACATTACATTACATTACAGTACATTACATTACATACATACATTACATTAATGAATTGCATTGCATTGCATTGCATTGCATTGCATTACATTACATTTCAGTGTGTGTGTGTCTGTGTGTCTCTATGTATGCATGCATGTATGTACATGTACATGTATTTACGTCCGTGTGGACAGGAACATGGATGAACTGATATGGCGTCACACATCTGACGTGCAAAATGTGAAGCAACGAATCGCCTTGATAACCTGCAGAGCGCCAAATGCCCAAAGACCCAAATCATACTCGAAAGTGTAGTACTGTTGCCTGGGCAAGGTTGGCACATGCCAGGAAGCAGCATGCAGCATGCAGCATCATTCAGTCCGCCATTCGCCCCTTCTTGAGACAGGCTACAGAACGTAGCTGCGCACCCCCACCGCTAAAGTGTTGGTCACAGGCCTCACACCAAGAAGTGAAAGGCATGTTACGCTCCGGAGTTCTCAGCTTACCCACCCGAAAAGGATGGTAATAAAAATTTGACTACTGAAACTCTAGGGCCTATGCGGCCTATGCGGCCTATGCGGCACTTCTTCAGCATCCCATCATTTCCAACAATCTCATGTCAACACAAGTTCGCTCGTTAAGGCCTGAAACGGCAACTATATGAGGCCACAAGACAAATTCTCCAGTGCAGTCGTATCGAAAGGATCATGGAAAAACACGCATAGCGATGCTGCGAACGAATTCCCCCCTATGCTTGGTCAATTTCGATGGTTGCAGCCAAGCAACAAGTGGGCAGAAAAAGGTGACGGCATCACGCTAGAAAGCAGATGCTCAAACAGGAATGAAGAAGCACAAGCTGTGCTTTGGTTCAAGGGAACAATATGTTCTGCACAATGTCTAGCAGGCAGGCAGTGTGGATTGGCGTGCTCTAAATCAATGCATCTGCCACCTGAACTGAGAGGAACCAAATGCTGCGGTTTCCATCAAGATCAGAACAACTGCAGCCAACACCAGTGCAATCCACACGGTTACAAATCCTTGTCACTACCTCACTACCACCATAAAAGTGCCAATGCAGTCACATGCAGCTTTGCAGACTCTATGAACCCTTTTCTCGCTTAAGGTGGCAGGTACTCAGGTGGACTCACTTTCCATGCTTGGGCTCCCACCGCCTCTGCTTTGGAGGCAAATGCCCAATTAACGCCATCCAGACTCACTGGCTCGACCTGCAAAAGATACAACTGAAAGAATAGGATACATGATACATGGGATACATAGGATACATATGGATACATAGGATATTTAAGATAGGATGGGATGGGATGGGATGGGATAGGCAAATAAATAGATAGGGTAGAAAAGCCGCCTGGGCGCTACGACCGGCTGCTGGAAGACTGTCAAGAGCTGCGGCATCGCACGCTTCGACCACCCAGGCGGACGGGACAACGCATGGGATACCCTGTCGGAGTCTATCACAGAGTCTATCAGCACCCCACGCCAACTGAAAGTTGCCACTCCCAACAAGCGAGCCTTCACGGTATGTATCATGACAAAACTGGTTGGGAATGATGGGACTGGTAGAGTTGGAGCGAATTTGTCGAGGCAGCGTACCAAGTGGAGGTGCTTGCAGCCATGTCTGTCATGAGGACCTAAAAATATTAAAAATCATACAGATAATATAAAAAATTGAAAAAGAACTTTGACGCAGCTGACGTCGTGCCTGGTCCATTTCTGCCTCTTCGTCGGCGTCGAAAACACCTGTCTCTGGTGTTTTTACCAGGGACTGCAGGTAAATCCAGCCTCAATAACGCCGGCTCGGAACAGCACGATGCTGATCATACAACCTTTGCCAGCCTGTACATGGCGAAACCTGATTTTGTTGATTGAGAAACGAATACCAATGCAGATGCTTAAGATACGTGCAAATACGGGACGCCATCGTATACCTGATTCGTCCCAGGCACCGTGTGGACCACTAGAAGGTTCGTAGACAACCTGCACCGCCAAGACCACAGCCTCGAGAGTCGGCGCTGCGGTCATGATCTGATACAAAGTTATTCTGTCACCCGTATTCGAGACCAACTACAGTATATTACATTTTTTGTCCATTTGCACATAAATATATCTATGTATTTACATAGACATAAAACAAACAAACAAACAAACAAGCAAGCAAGCAAGCAAACAAACATACATACTTACATACTTGCATACTTACATACATTACATTACATTACATTACAGTACAGTACATTACATTACATTACATACATACATCCATCCATACATATATGCATACACACATACACACATACAAACAAACACACACACACAGACATACATACATCCATCCATACATACATACATACACACATACACACATACAAACACACACACAGACATACATACATACATACACACATACACACATACAAACACACACAGACATACATACATACATACATACAGAAATACAGACATACAGACATACAGACATACAGGCATACATACATACATACATGCACATATATATAATATCAATACATCTAAAAATTGCATGTAGATGTAAATACACAATTGAATATATATATATAGATTTATGTACACATATGCCAAATATGTTTATTTACATACACTACATAAAATTTCATGTTTTAACTTCGGGACCATACATTATATATCTTACATCATCTATTGTACATGATGCATTTATATTATGTATTAGCTACTTTATTTGATATAAAAAAAATATTATATGCTAAATATGATATAATATGTATTATATGTATTACGTATTTTTTAAAGATATGTTCTGGTAAATATATATGTTACATATTAATTTTTAAATTTTGAAATTTATATATTATACATAATCTACTATGTAATAATAAAATATAATATAAACTAACTATCTGTTATATACAATATATCTTGTATGTTATATTATTTAAAAAAAAACATATATTATATAGGTGTTCTGCCGCGCTCATTTTGTCTCCGGTTTGCTCCTTTCTGTCTGTCCTGTTTCACAGGACCATCATTGGATGCTGGTTCATCCATTCTACCTCCATGCCCCGGTGGGTGTGGTTTTGGGAGAGGCTTGAGGCGGCGTCGTCGGGAATTCTCTTGCCCTCACGCCTATTGCCAGGTGTTCTGCCGCGCTCATTTTGTCTCCGGTTTGCTCGTTTCTGTCCTTTTTCACAGGACCATCATTGGATGCTGGTTCATCCATTCTACCTCCATGCCTCCAGGGGGAGATAGAGAGAGAGAGAGAGATAGATAGATAGATAGGTAGGTAGATAGATAGATCGATCGATCGATAGATAGATAGTTAGATAGATAGATAGGTAGGTAGGTAGATAGATGGATGGATAGATAGATAGATGGATAGATAGATAGACTAGCATCTTCACATGCTGTGTTGCTGCTGCATGTTGACAGCAGCTGTCTCCATTGCATAACCGTGCAATTCTTTGAGTCAGGGGTTCGGCGAGTTGGAGTTTGAAAACGAATTTGTCTGCAGTTGCATTTTGACAGCAGCCGTTTCCATTGCAGAAATCCATCAAGTGGTCTTGGCCCAGACGGAGCAGATCGGAGAACGGAGTGTGTTCTGGCAGGTCCCCGTGGATGCAGCCGCCAAGGACACCGTCATGAACTACTTTGACCAACTCGCCACGGCAGAGCTGGCAGTAGATGAACCCCTTACCTTTGAACCCAAATGGACGCCTGTCAAGAGGCTGCATGCCGTCAGAGACAACATGCCGGAAGAGGCACGTAGCTCCAAAGCTTGGCTGAACACTTTACCGAAATCATCCGAAGTCGCAGCCACCCAATGCGACGAAGCGATGTGAGCTTATGTTTGCTCCGCAGCAGTCAGTCGGAGACTGGTCTTGAAG
>Ga0126342_10017798_pt1 | contig 12251 bp, 13 predicted proteins | sample Cyp1metagenome_FD_92528 | JGI IMG/M metagenome (GOLD analysis project Ga0126342, IMG submission 92528) | Coral microbial communities from Lord Howe Island, Old Settlement Bay, Australia - Cyphastrea 1 metagenome | ecosystem: Host-associated > Invertebrates > Cnidaria > Coral ... | reverse complement strand
GATCATACGACAGCATGTGCAACATGTTAAAAACTCAAAAAAATCAAATCCTATACCCCCATTTCCGCAAGCCTCATTTTTGAAATTTGCAACCCTTCCAAGGGATCGTAAATGGCACATCTAAAAATTGGCAACCCTTCCAAGGGCGCTGTATCAGCCGCATGCCTAGTTTTACGTTCCCCTGGATCCCCTGGGAAATCAGAAATCACATGAGCCCTCATCCAGGGCACGTCTTGCACGCCTCGCCCACGGCGGCATGAACGCTGCACTTGGACCTGGGGCACTGGGCACTGGAAGCGACAGCTTCGTGAAGAGAGGTCCAAGATTCAACAAAGTTCCCATCTGGTTGGTGGTTTTAACCATCTTGAAAAATATTAGTCAATGGGAAGGATTATATATCCTATATATTATGGAAAATAAAAAATGTTCCAAACCACCAACCAGCCATTTAAAGAAAGCAAACATCAAATGGAAAGTTCCATTGGGATCTTTTTGGCACGGACCAGATTTGTTTGTCGCCAGCATGGTGACACTGCACTTAAAAAAAAAAGCCCAACCGATGCCAAGGATCAATGTCAGAAAGGTTTCGCTGATGCAAAAGACCAGCTGAGGCAAGTAAAAGGTACCCAGGATGTTCTTCGAAAGAATCCTGGGGCCGATCTTGGATTCGGAAGGGGCCACCAGGGCTAAAACTGGGGCCAGCAGTTGAGCTGAAAAACATCTTCAAACCATTTCGATGTATTTTGATAGATCTTTGCAACTAATTAACAGGAGTCTGACGGAACATAAACGAATCAATTGGGAAATTTGACCAAATCAGGGAACTAACCAAAGATTGGAGATCCAAAGATTATGGGATTCCAATGTATATGTGAAGATTTTTGAGGATATTATCATCCAAATTTACACTGAACGGGAATTGGATGTTAAATGATTTTAACATATTTTAACATTAATCAACCTCTCCAAAAGTCCAAAAGTCAACTGTAATTGACAATCCTAGAAAGGGATCGAAAGATCATAAAATGTAATATAGATTAATATAGCATCGAAACGAAACATCACCCCTCATCACTTCAACTCCACTTCCGATCTATAAAAAGTGCGCAAAAAATCGCAGATCGAAAACGCCGAAAAAGATCGTTGCGTGTTCCAATTTCGCACAGTGTACTTTTTTCAGTCAACAGATATGGACAAAATCCATTCGGAAATCCACCCAGATGGAGATGCCAAGACTCTGTCCATTCAGCACCAAACCTTGGCTGCCAAGGGTTCTCAGCCGCTTTGGAGGAATGGGATGATTTTAGAGATGACTCGATGTGAAGAAATTGGATGGTAAATATGATTTATATTGGTTTATATATGTTTATATATGTTTATGGCATCAGATGTTACCACCACATGGATTTTTGTTAAGATGGCGAACTGTGGGGGAACATTGAACAAATTGTACAACAGCAATTTCTATGTTTCCTCTAGCGCCAAAAGTTCAGAAATCAAGTTGGAAATCCAAGTTCCGATCCACTTCCAGTCCTCAAATAACTCGCTCAGAAGCTCAATATCTTTTGCAAATCTCCCTTTCCAAATTGCCGAATATTAGTCAACAAAATGGCAATATATATATATATATTCTCACACTGTTTAACATCTCAGAAGCATTCTGGACCTATTTAACACATTTTAGCATCTTAAGTCAGCACATCTCCACTCTCCGAAGTCTTTCTTTCCACCTCGACTAGCCCAAGAGGCTGAAGGCCTTCTTTGCAGAGGTTGTGGCGTCATTGTAGTGCATCAGCCTGGTCAACGGCTGCATCCTGCTGATCTTTTTGGGTACCTCGTGCAAATAGAGCTGTGTCTTATAATACATATATATATAATATGTATATATATATACATATATATATATACAAAAGTCATATAATTGTTTAGATATATGTATAGCACTCCCCAAATCTGATAGAAAAGTGAAGTACTGCACCAAGCAACGTGGTCGGCACCTCGATGAAGACTGAGCCAGCCATGGCCTCTGGGGAAGGGACAATGGCTGGATAAATAGAGTAGAACGGGTAGAACTATCCAGTTTTACCCATTTTCTGCCCTTGTGGCAATCATGATACAGTATACTATAATAGACGTGGAGGTTTCCTAAAATGGTGGTACCCCTAAATCATCCATTTTCAAGGGATTTTCCATTAGAAACCATCCATTTGGTGGTACCCCCATTGTAGGAAACCCCCCATATTAAATCATATTAATAGATTGGAGTACCGCTATGGTGCAACAATAGTGGGATATACCCTCTGGTTTTCACTAACATAACTATGGAAAATCACCATGCTATTAATGGGAAAATCCACTATAAATGGCCATTTTCAATAGCAAACTGTTAGTTTACCAGAGGGTAATATGGATATATGGTCAACCATATGGGCTTAAACCATCCCAATAACCAGGCTGGGAGTCATTCATCACATTCACCCATGAAAAATACACTTGGCAACACCCCATTGGGGCATGGTGACGACTATATACCATTATATTACCATTGATGTCAACCCTGGAATCAATTTGAATGATGTGGGTATGGATCAATACCTATGAATACCATTTTTAGGGGGATGAACATCCATTTACCAGCTATTTTGATGTTCACCAGGGGTACAAGGTTTTGACACACTGCCATATTACCATTATAATCTATCGTATGTCTTGCAACCATCCAATAAAAATATCCTATCATATACCAGATCGGAATATATCGAATACATTATTGAACCACTACTCGGAGGTGCTGAAGGAGCCATAAAGACTACTCAGATTGGACTCCCGATTCTCAAAAGGATGGATAAACCAGTGGGAAAATACTTCAGCAAGTATAGTCCATACAAAACACACATTAAAAACATAGTTTACTGATTGATATTCAAGGATATGTTGGAATCTGTCTTAAGAATAGGTAATATCTGCAGAGATGTTTTAGGTCACAACATTTGATGGACCTGGCTTCCCAATACAGAAACTCTTCTTAGAACAGCCTGGCTGCTACGTGTAACCCTGGGGCCCTGGGTCAAAATTCTGTGAAATCCCACGTGGCGGTCCGCTGAGGTTTCACCCAGGCGCGGCCATCATGCCGGTGGCGTTGCCGTTCACGCCACCACCGACCTCATTGGTGTCTTCCCCATAGATTTTTGCACAGGACTCCTGGATCAAAATCATCAAAGCCACCGCAAGGTTGGAATGCTGAACCAGTGCGCTAAACAGAATGCTGAACCAGGGCCATGATGTTCGGAAATATGCGGGAGGGGGGGGCCGGTGACTGGTATACCATGAAAGGTCATTATCCATCATTCACATTATTTAAATTTAAACAGAATAATATCCCGTAATTGAACACTCTTGGTTGTGAAAACATGTTTGCAAGTGTTTCGTACTCCTATTCTTCACCCAACCAGTAAGGAACATCTATGTCCACTAGTTGTCCCCATCTTTGATCTAGGTCTGTACCATGTTATGGCATGTTATGACTCCTCGTAACTTTTCAGCAAAATCTCAGTTTCTCCCTGTGGCTACTTATAACACCCTAGAAGCTCATGAAGACATGTTCCTGTGTCTAAAACAAGGCTAGTTAGTGTGTACCACCCCCCATGTCTGGCCATCAGACCTGGCAAATGATGAGAAACTCATGGGAAAATCTATAAAATCTCCTACCCTCTGGTAAACTAACTTAACTATGGAAAATCACCATTTTTAATGGGAAAATCCACTATAAATTGTCATTTTCAATAGCAAACTGTTAAATTACCAGAGGGTACAATCCTCAGGTCCCAGGTCGAATCCGTGACCAGCGCTCCAAGATCCGAGACACGGCGATGATCACCACGGTCTTCCGGGCCTTCTTGGCAGCTCCGATGGCCTTCAGCAGCTCCAATTTGCCATACGCCTGGAACGTGGAGGCTCAACGTCGCTGGTGGAAGGAAAAAAAACGTCAGGTCCAAGAATATTTGATGTGTTCAAAGGTTGGGGGAGTGTCGAATGGTGGATTTTTCGTGATTTTTCGTGATTTTTCCACTTTCAGGTACATGTTCGGTCGCCCTGTCGCCCTTTCCTGGGTGTCTGGAAATGGAGGATTTATGATAAGGCCATTTTCAACCATGACAAATCACCTTTTTCTATGGATAAATCCAAGTTTCAATGGCCATGTTCAATAGCAAACTGTTAGTTTACCGGGTAATCTAAAGGCCATTTTGGAAGGATTCCCCTTAACCATGATTCCAGGCCATTTCGTCATACTTTGCCCAGATTTTCACCTAGACCCACCCATGCCTCAGGGCTCTTGCAGGTCTCGCCAGAAGCATGGGAGAAGTAGTACCCAGGGCAGTCCTGGCAACAACATGATGTAAATCGCAGGACAAAATATGGGTGTATAATGTACATATATGAATATAATGATATAATGATATATAGAGTGTTAATTATGGCTAATTCTGGAATAGAATATCTGGAAATATCATGAAGTATCTGGAAGATTATCAAACAATGACGCAAACCAACTGGTGTGGGGATACTGTTGTGAAAAGCTACCATGGATTGGTTTACTGGGTCAACCAGCTTGTCTAACGATGAATCAATCTCTGGTGCTATAAACGCGAAATCATCAAATATAATCAAATATTCCCTAAATAGACCACGTTTCGAGCCCTTCCACGTGACAGTCGCTGAGGGAATGAAATGCATCAAATTATATAAATGTTACTTTCCAATTCAATTCCTACAGATGATCCCTTGACCGACGAATTACGCCCTTTACCCCTTTACCCATCATGTCATGTACATCTATTCACCAACAATTTGACCAAGCATTCACTGTGTATTTCACCCTTCAAGCAATTCTTGGTGGCTTTGGATTGATGCTTTGGCCTTTGGAAATGTGGATGGAAAGCCCCGCGACTGACGATGGAAAGCCCTTGACTTTTCGGAATGGGAAAACCCTTTGAATGGAGATATGTCAGGTACATATCCCATCTGTGTTAGATATAACCAATGCTACTATATCTACAACTACTGGTTCTTTGACATGTAATAGAACTTGTTGTGATTACTATCATCATAGATATCATAGTAAATACCCAGTTAAATAAATCCCATACTCTCTGGTAATTTAACATAGCTATTGAAAATGGCCATTGAAATAGTGGATTTTCCCATTAAACATGGTGATTTTCCATTGCTATGTTAGTTTACCAGAGGGTAAATCTCATGAAGGATACCGTTCAGACCCCACCAGTTTCCCACCATAAAATCACCCAGAAATCATCCTTTGAAGCCAGGGCTTCCAGCAAATCATCCCCTGGGACTCGGACTGGACGTTGCGCCCGTTCGGAACTCTACAAAAAAATGGTTTATATCTGTATATTTGATGGGAAAATCATGGGAAAACTATGGTTTATGGCATGTTTATGGTTTATATATCATTATATATTTATACTTAATGGAAAAATCAAGGAATATTGACGGGAAGATTATGGGTGACCCTTTGTTAAATCAAAAGTTCAACCCTGAAAATCACCCATTTTTAGTGGAAACTTAAATTTCCAACCCCTATCTAGGTCTATGTTAATTTACTGGAGGGTAATGCAATTAGTATCTATTTGTACCTACTGTACAATATTACCCAGATCATGAGCACAATCTTACTATTATTGTAGCTACTATTATTGTACGGGTAATTGGTTACCATACTGTTGTATACAATTCATATCTATTAGTACTGATTACTATATTAACTCTTCATAATAGGCAGGTGATTGAACCATCAATGCCAAGAAAAAAAAGGACTGCTCATTTGAGATGATGAAAACATATATATATATATGTATATGTTTACATATACATATACATATACATGTACATGTACATAGACATAGACATATTACATATTACATAACACATAACACATAATACATAATACATATTACATATAGATATACATATACATATGCATATGCATATACATAATACATATTACAAAATACATATTACATATACATATACATATACATATGCATATACATATTCAATTACATATTCAAATACATATTACAGATTACATATTACATATTACATATACATATGCATATGCATATACATATACATATTCATATACATATTACATATTACATATTACATATTACATATTACATATACATATACGGATTACATATTGCAGATTTTCCATATTACATATTACATGTTACATATTACATATTACATATACATATACATAATACATAATACATATTGAATATTACATATTACATATTACATATTACATATTACATATTACATATTACATATACATATGCATATACATATACATATATATATATACGTATATGTAGAAAAACGGTGGTTTCTTCCCCAAAAACAAAACCTTTTTTTCCAGAGGCATTAGTGCATCTAATTCCGAGAATCCATGTAGGGATTGGTCTTTTCAATCACAACTCTTTAACAGCCCAGTGCTTGAATACAGCAGATGTCTCCAATCAATGATTTTGACTGAAATGGCCACCCGTGCCGCATGCCTATGGATTTCAACATTATCTACATCTGCCTGTCCCCTCTGCCCGGCGTTAGCAACAACCGCCGAGGCGCCGTAGCCCAAGGCGTCTCCAGTCTCGCCTGAGGTTGCTCTCGGTGGTTTCGACCCATACCAGCGGCACTTCCCAAGTGGTCACAATGACCAGAACGAGGATGCTGATGAGAATCATGATGAGGATAAGGAGGGATGAGGATGAGAATGAGGAAGAGGATGATGATGATGATGGTGGTGGTGATATGCATGCATGAGACGTCTGAGAGCATCGACCCATGGGGCAATTGGTCCAGATCAGGTCCTAGAAGGCGATCAGGTCCTAGAAGGCGTGCTGTCTTCTCCCATTCATCATTTTCGCTACCCGGCGGTTCGCTGATGACACTGGAGGGTATGGTTTGAATCTTCCGAACATAATTTCCATTATACCCATTACAGTCCCCATGGTTGCAAGTTCATTGCCAGGTATTCAAACATGGCTAAATTGAACATCCACCAATCCACCATTGAGTTCCATGATTTTCCCAAAAAAAAACACATTTCCCTCGAGAATTTCCCACCTTTGACACCCGGAAAAAGGGTCACCGTGTCATCCAGGTCGCCCACGGACACCACCGGGAAGAGGTCGCTACCATAGTGATCCACCAGCAGTGTGGCCAAGCGTTCAACTCCTGCGGAATATTCGCCCTCATAGGTAACCTCGGAGAAAATATTACCCAGGAAGCAAAAAGTGTGCACCAAAATGTCAGGTTTAAGCAACACAAAGGGTAAGTAAAACATTGTAGAACATAGTAAAACCAGACAAAATCCCGGATTCTTTGGGAATCTACCACCAAAATTGTTGCTTCGAGCAGTCCAAGAATGGAAAGGACTGGGATTGTACCAACGAAAAGTGGTGGTTCAAGGAGCAACAACAAGAGTGTAATAAAAATAACTGTTTCACCAAGAACTATTAGGATTTCAACCAATAAAAATTGTGAATACTTGGGACTCTACCTACAAATTTTGCTATTCAACAACAAAACGCGGATCTACACCAACATATTTTGACAGTTTTAAGAAATAAACCATTCTATTTGGGGATGTATTCCCATTATCCCGGCAAGAGACCCCAAACAGTGTGGGGGAATGGGAGGAGAATGTAGGATAATCTTGAAGATGATAATGATGATGGTGATGATGATGATGATGATGATGATGACGGTGATGATGATGAGGATGAAAATGTTGCTGACGATGATCTTGAGGATGATGTTGCGGAAGATGAGGTGGAGGGGGATGATGTTGCGGAAGATGAGGTGGAGGATGATGATGATGATGATGTGGAGGATGATGATGTTGAGTGGGGTGAGGATGAGGATGATAATGTGGAAGATGAAGTTGAGGATGATAATGTGGAGGATGATCATGTTGACAAGGAGGAAGATGATGATGTTGAGGGTGATAATGTTGAGGAGGAGGATGAAAAGGATGAAAATGTTGCGGAAGATGAGGGGGAGGACGATGATGTTGCCAAAGATGAGGTGGAGGATGATGATGTTGAGGATGATAATGTGGAGGAGGAGGACCGGTCCCAAGACCTAGAACCACACTTTGTGCGAGCCTGCGCAGTCGAAATGCACTTAGACATATGAATAGCCACTTTGTGTGGAAATTGACTGGAAAAGTGCCCGAGCCCAGTCCCTAGGTGCCCACTTTGTGCGAGCCTGCGCAATCGAAATGCATGTCAACATTTCACTACAGCCACTTTATACGGAAATTTACAGGAAAAATGCTCGGGCCCAGAGTGTGAGCACCCTGATCAAGCACCGGCCTTTACCATTACCGTAAGAACCCCTCAGTGTGGACACATTGTTTGGGGAAAAAAGGTGATGGAAACGGTCCGTTAGTCCGTTCAAAACACTCACGGGATTCAAACAACAAACATATGCGTCTGACCAACAAAAGAGGGAACAATATATAAAACGGAACACACAACGAACTGGTCACTCTTAGTACACCAAATAATAGGTCCTCTAGGTCTTTGGGACCATCGTCCTTATATCCCCATGAGTTAAATCGTCCCCTTCTGATATCAGCTATATCATGTTATATCACATAAGCTAGGTCCCAAAATTATGGTTTTTCAAAATAAATCTGTTATACCATTCAGAATTTACAATCCATTTGTATCCATATTAGGAATCTCTTAAAATATGAAAAATCTCCAAAACCATGGGTTTCAATTTGTTTCAATCCTAAAATGGTCTAATTTTGCCGTAAATTTGGATGATTTCGAGGGAAACCTTCATATCCGAGACGCCCAAACCTCCCCCGTGGCCACATCCAAGCTGCCATGGGCAGGTCCAACGCGCCAATCTTGAAGGGCGCCGGCTTCTCTTCGGGATGCGCGTCAGGACCTCTGGATTTTTTCATCGCGGGGATTGCACGGCACGGAAACTTGGAAAAAAGGTACTGTATAGAGATATCTATCTATCGATCGATCTATCGATCTATCGATCCATCAATCTATCGATTTATCGATCTATCTATCGATCTATCTATCTATCGATCTCTATCCATCGATCGATCAATCGATCTATCCATAGCTATCGATCTATCGATCTATCTATCTGTCTATTTATCTATCTATCGATCGATCTATATAAATATATATCTATCTATCTATCGATCTATCGATCTATATCGATCTATCGATCTATCGATCGATCTATCGATCTATCTATCTATCTATCGATTGATCTGTCAATCTGTCAATCTGTCAATCTATCGATCTATCGATTTATCGTTCTATATCGCGATCTATCGATCTATCTATCGATCTATCAATCTATCGATCTATCGCTATCTATCGATCTATCCCTCTCTCGATCTATCGATCTATCTATCTATCGATATACCGATCAATCTATCGATGGATCTATCTATCGATCTATCGATCCATCGATCTATCAATCTATCGATCTATCTATCTATCGATCTATCTATCTATTTATCTATCTCTATCCACCGATCGATCAATCGATCTATACCCATAGCTATCGATCTATCGATCTATCGATCTATCTATCTGTCTATTTATCTATCTATCGATCTATCTATCTATCTATCTATATATATATATATATATATATCGATCTATCGATCTATCGATCTACCAATCTATCGATCTATATCGATCTATCGATCTATCGATCTATCGATCGATCGATCTATCGATCTATCTATCTATCTATCGATCGATCTGTCAATCTATCGATCTATCGATTTATCGTTCTATCGCGATCTATCGATCTATATCTATCGATCTATCGATCTATCGATCTATTGCTATCTATCGATCTATCCATCTCTCGATCTATCGATCTATCTATCGATCGATATACCGATCGATCTATCGATCGATCGATCTATCGATCTATCGATCGATCTATCAATCTATCGTTCTATCGATCTATCGATCTATATCGATCTGTCTATATCTATCTATCGATCTATCGATCTATCGATCTATCGTTCTATCGATCTATCGATCTATCTGTCGATCTTTCTATATATCGATCTATCGATCCATCGATCTATCTATCGATCTATCGATCTATCGATCGATCTATCTATCTATCTATCTATCGATCGATCGATCTATCGATCTATCGATCTGTCTTTGGATCTGTCTATATGATCTGTCTATCGATCTGTCTATCGATCTATCGATCTTTCTATCTATCGATCTATCGATCTATCGATCTATCGATCTATCTATCTATCTATCAATCGATCTATCTATCTACCTATCTATCTACCTATCTTACTACCTATCTATCTTTCTATCTACCTAACTATCTATCTACCTACCTATCCATCTATCTATCTATCTACCTATCTACCTATCTACCTACCTATCTAATCTAATCTAATCTAATCTAATCTAATCTAATCTATCTATCTATCTATCTATCTATATATATATATATATCTACCTATCTATCTATCTATCTATCTACCTATCTATCTATCAAGCTGGGCAAGGCTCCGGGCCTCTATTGTGGCCATTTTGGGCTTGGATCTGGGCAAAGCTGTGGGCCTCTGTTTTGACAATTTTGGGCCTGAACCTGGGCAAGGCCCTGGGCCTTTGCTTTGGCACTGGGCAAAGCTGTTGGTTTCTATTTTGGCCGTTTTGGGCCTAAGTTTGGGCAAGGCTTTGGGCCTCTATTTTGGCAATTTGGGGTCTTGAATCCGTGGTCAGACCGTGGTCAGACCGTGGAATGTCTAAACTTTTGCGTGGAATGTCCGTACTTTAGCGTGGAATGTCTAAACTTTTGCGTGGTCCCACTACCCCCAAAAATCTATCAATTTTGCATAATTTTGGTATATTTTTGCACTTGTTCAATTTGTATTCATGCCAACAAGGGCATACCCGCAATTGCTACAGCGGGTCATGTTGCTACAGCGTACCCCTACGCCCTAAAACCATGTGTCTTGGTGGGCTTTATCTTTGCTGAGTGGGTGATCAAGCTGGGTGTTTGTGCTTGTTGTGCATTCATTCGTTTCATTGTAGTTCAGTGGTCTTATCAGCCTGAGAGGTGCCAAGGCATTCTTGCATATCATCCGGTATATCCGGCAAGTGCGTGATTTGAATCAAGTAGTTTGAAAACAGTTGTTGTTTGGCAAACTTCGATGGCAATCGATTGTGGCGTGGACCGCCGACGGACTGTGCTGACTAGGCTTTACCTGCTGGCAGAAAGCCGTGTACACTGTACCTGTCGTAAATATATCGTCGACGGTAAAACATGAAAACATGGAATTGGAATGTGTCTGAAAATGTTACATAAAACTAGCTCCGTGCTGTTGGTACACTGGACGCCAGGTACTTCAAATCAAGTGCAGGTTGCTGCTTCAGTCCTCATACGAGGTCACGGCAAGTGCAGCTTCCTTCAGCCTTCGCGCGAATATCGTCGTGATTCGTCATGTGATATCTATTCCACAAAGGCGCAGCGCGAAATGCTACTTAACGAGCAAATCCTCATGCTTTGGCAGAAAATGAAAGGTGTTTGCGGAGAGCGGCAAGAGCGACTGAGACTTTTTGGTTGGAATGTGCTTGGTCGGCTTTGTTGTCAAATGTGCTTGCAAGATGCAAATCTTCTGCTATTCTTTCTGGCATATCTTCTGGCATTCTATCTGGCATATCTTCTGACATTCTACCTGGCATACCTTCTGACATTCTATCTGGCAAATCTTCTGCCATTCTATCTGGCAAATCTTCTGACATTCTATCTGGCCCTCCCATGTTAACTCCTCGATGACAGGGCCTTCCTCCCATGTTAACCCCCGAGTTTCCCCAAAGACAGGAGGCAGAACCACCAGGAAAGACATCAGAGTTATCCCAAAGACAGGAGGCAGAACCACCAGGAAAGACATCAGAGTTATCCCAAGGCAGGACGAGGCAAAACCACCAGGAGAGACATCAGAGTTACGCCAAGACAAAAGTTTTGGACATCAAAAGCAGCATGAGTAACACACAAACATCAAATCATCAAAATCATCACCAAAGGTCTTGTTGTCACATTGCAGCCGGGTCGACATCAAAAGAAGGATGAGGAACACAAACATCAAATCATCAAAATTCATCAAAATCATCACCAAAGGTCTTGTTGTCACATTG
>Ga0126342_10017797_pt1 | contig 12252 bp, 12 predicted proteins | sample Cyp1metagenome_FD_92528 | JGI IMG/M metagenome (GOLD analysis project Ga0126342, IMG submission 92528) | Coral microbial communities from Lord Howe Island, Old Settlement Bay, Australia - Cyphastrea 1 metagenome | ecosystem: Host-associated > Invertebrates > Cnidaria > Coral ... | reverse complement strand
TCGCTAATTTGGGAAGGTCCCATCGCTTACCTCGTGTTTTTAACAATTTCCATCAATTTCCATAAACCAATGTCCGTCGAATACATATTTAGTATTGCCGGGGTTTTTACGGTTGCTCAAATATAATTCCTAGTTTTGTTACTATTATAGTACCGGAGCTAACCAGTCTAACCCTAAGCTGCAAGGAGTGCAAATTCTGAAAGATGTTCATCTCTCTGGTTGAAACCTGATCGCCAGCTTTGAAGAACGACTTCAAGTTTCGTCTTGGCAAGTCGATCCTTAGGCAGACCACTGTTGCCGTGTGTTCCAGGAGGGTCCCTTTGGGTCATGTTTGATTTTTTGTCACCTCTCTTGTAAGATAACGGCCGATCTGCAGGGACAAATCCTGAGGATTTAGGGAATGATGGACGTGCAACGTCCACAAACCTTGGTGGTTCACGTGAGCACTGCATGAGAACCGATGCAAATTCCACTCTGCCGAAGAAAATGCGGCAAAAGCGCTGGGTGTCTAGCACTCCTTCATGCTCATTTTCCGAAAAGCCTTCGATTCATACACTCCAAATTGATTTTGAAACTGCTCGCCATACATTGAGAGCTTTCTTTCACATTGCTTTGATCAGAGGGTGCGAGATATCTGAGTCCCGCAAGCTACAGTACCTTCTGGGGTGCATCCGCATCTGTTGCATTCCCAATTCTGCACTATCCCTTTCGCCTGCAACAGTGGCCTCTAGCCACTCACAGGCGTAAATGTCAGTGGGTTGCACCTACAAGAAGAGAAGAATGGAGACCAATGATATATCGTCACAGGAAGTGGAGTGAGTCTCACAGAGTTTTTCCGAATCAGTGTCTCGTATGATGGCCCTGCCTCTTGGCTGTTGGAAGACGACGAAGTGCTCCGTGATTGAGGCCGCAAGGACAACCCCAAGTGGCCCCTGCGAGATGAATAGAATGACCACCATGGATGATCCCGGATGCAAACCTAACATGGCACGCCTTTCTTTTTCAACGTACACGACATCAACCTGGAAACCAACAACACTCTCTGCCGCAAAATACAGGCCACACAGGCAATGACTATCACACATCTGAACTTGTGGTCCGCTGAGTGCTCCGGCCATCATTTCTTGACCAACCTCAAAAGAGTCGAGATCCTCAGCAAAGCATTACAAAAGCGACGTGATTGTCGTTCGAGTGCAGGTTGACTCTCAAAGGTTTCTAGCATGTGCGTCTGAACAAAGATGAAAGAAAATACCAAGGACCAAAACCAGAACCCTGCCTGGTCCATTTCAGACAAATGGATCAAGCCAGTCGCCTCCTGCATTCAGTTTGCAACTACTTAGATGCTGCTGTCCACTTGATAAATAGACACCACCTCGCATCTTCCCAAGAGATATCTCGATATATCTCGATCTCTTCATTTCGCTGTGCCTCTCCCCCAGGTCCATTGACGTCTACCCAAAGGCCGTAGGAAGCCTGTCACAGCGTATCTGCATGTATCTGCCAACATATCATGGTCACCAGCTACAGGTCTCCCACCTTGCTGTTCACCGTTGCTGGCAGCTGTTGAAGATTCTCAAATCCCCGCAAGTCCTCGCGATTTCAAACACAAATTTCTGCCAAATTTCTGCACCTGGCGGTGGCACTTTTTGGTTTCCTGAACGCGTTGTGCGAAAGCTTGCACCTCAGGGCAGACCAATTCCACATGTTTACCTGAAAATAGGGTTCCTCCAATCCCCTGGTTCATCACAATTGTCTGATTATCCCTACATGTTTTGGGGTGTACCAAAATCGCAGAAAACGAGCACTGGGATTCCCCAACTTTGGGACGAGTCCGACTTTCCAGCGGCCTCGGCATCTGTCCCTTGAAGCACGTTCCATGCTGGGATGCTTCTGCGGCTCTGACCTCAAATCAGCTTGGCCTCCGACTCAGGTCAGAGTTGGAATGCCATCTTCCACTGTTCCACTGTTATTGAGTTAAAGCATGCAAGCGAATCTACAACGGACCTCTGGAAAGAATCTTGACATGTCTTCACAATATTCTTCCAATCAGCAGTGCAGGCCATGCATGCCTTGCCACACTTCTGCTGGTGCAAAGGTGGACGTCATCAGGCCCACCTGCAAGAAACTTGCACTGAACATCACCGGGCACAGGTCGAAATTGCCCACAGGATTTCAATGTTTGGTGAGGCCGAAGACCTTCCGTTCCTTGAGGACCTGAATTATCCTCAATTCTGACCCGTAGCCAAATGAGCTGTGCCGTGCTGCAGTTTGCGCCTGTCGACTTTGCAAGCTCATCAAGCCTAAAAAGCCCAGGCGTCTCAACTTCCCAACCTGGCTTAGTTGCCATGGTAGTTGATTCAAGACTAGCACATCCAATCACCATGTATCACCATGTATCACCGTCGCCCTAACCAAGGTGCCAGGTGGCGCCTTTATCTTGGAGCCATGGCAGCACATGACTGACTGCATCCCAAGGTTGTTTCCGGAGCAGCGTTCGCATCGTTGATTTACAAAAGTCTTAGTCTTAGATGGCTTCTATTCCTATAAAAATTCAATGCCTTCTTCCTCAACATAATTTTGAACTTCACCACTCTTGTTCTTGCTCCTTCATTATCAGTATGTATAATTGTCAGTGTCTTTCCCATGTTTTCCATAGTACTCTTTAAAGAAGTACTATATATGGCCGTTGCAAGATTATGCCACAAGTGAAGGTGGGTGAGAAACGAACTGTCCCAGAGGCTATGGCTCACCCTTGGATGTGTCAAACAAACATAAGCAACGATTTGACGTATGTCTTGCGCTGTCAAATGCTGTCAACCAAAACCAACATGCCAAGCGCAAAGAGGGTGTCTGGTCGAATCGTTTCAGGGGAAAAACACACACAAAGAATGCAAACTCTGCGCTTCGTTCATGAATTCCAACTTGAACACGTCGACCTCTAGAGTTTGAAGCGTGACATGCACACGGGTTTTCTTCGCGCGCAACTGGTGCACATCGGGCCACCCCAGTCAATCCTGTACAGCAGATTCCATGGGGTGTTCATTTGCATCGCCTCGTCAGGTGCTTTCCAATAGCAAAGTTTCCTGCTGAATCGCCATTACGGGTGCATAGCCATCCAAGAAGATCTTTGCATCCTGGGCATCGCACCTCGGGCTGCAGAAATCTGATCCTATATTTACTGGGCAAGCATATTGGCGTGAGAAATGGTTCAGAATACATCAAAACACACAACACACAGTTCCAAGAATGATGACATGAAGAGACCGTAGGACATAGTATTAAAACACATGCGGTAGAACGAGCTTAGTTGACGCCAAGCAACATCTTTGAGATAACCTCCTTCACATGTTCGTCATTGACCCTGAAGGTGAATTTGCTATCGTCCGTGATGAACCTCGGGGAGCAGCGGCAGTTCAAACCCGGGTGTGCGACTGCAGGTGTTGTCAGGCATGCGGCATATCACTCAATAGTTCACCTTCGGTTCATGCCATTTCCCAAGTTCATGTGACAAGAGAACCGAAGGGGGCGTCGCAGTCGCACACGGATCAGGGTTGCCTACAAACCACAACCGTGGATGTTCAACCCAAGATATGTCCTGGTCAAGGCACCTGCCGTAGCCAAGGCAGCTGCATTCCTCAATTTCGCAGAAGCTCCCAACATGGCTTGAGGTTTGCGACGGGAGGAATGGCTTTTGGATCCCAAACTTCAACATTGCGATCAGATTCAACAGGCAAACGGTCCACATGGTTGGATTGAGTGACTTCAAACATCTTCAGACTGTCAATACGAGATACCCAGAAACAAAACCTGAAGACTTGCATCTACTTCAGACTTGCGCGTCGATTCATATGATTCATCAAAAGGAAATCAGTTGAAGGATGTTGAAGGTATCTCCAGACAAGCCACCCTGATCTGGTGCATGAGATACTGCTGCAGCATGTCGATTGACACGGGTCTGGACCCTGACCATGATTCAACATTCAGAAATGCGCGCTGCCAGCCTCAGTCCGAGAAATGTGTTTCGGAGGGTCTGCACTTTGCAAAACATAGAAGGTGCTGCTAGTCAATGAGCCTGGTACATGGAGATTGTTTCTGCAAGAATCTGTCAACTGCAAACAGCTTGCAAGTATTTCTATGTGTCATCATATGCGCTAATGTTTTCCTTTAAGAATTTCCTCAGCTTTGGTATAACTACCACGCTGGTCAAATTCCACTAAAACAAAGCATTCGAGCAACTGTCCCAGTCTTCGGCAGAGCAATAAGGCATGAAACCTGAGTTGTTGTTGCAGGAGCGAAGAAGCGTAGTACTAGGTCAACTTCAAGTACAAAAGAATCTGGAAACCCCAGTTGTAAATCACCCCTATATTTCCTTAAGTGGGTGATATGTAAGAAAAAACATCCCCCAATAGTAGGTTGTTTATTGGGTTTCCACAAAGCTACATTCAATCACCTCAAACTTCGCCTTCTCGTTTGGAAAGTGATGCAACAAAACGGATTCGACTCAACCATCTCAACCATCTCAACCCAGCAGCCAAAGAGAAATTGCCTGAAATACTGACCGATGTCAGACTGGTTCATCCAGCTGAGCTCGGCAGTGCAATGGATTCGTCTGAAGACCTCGCCATGCCGCCATTTTCAAAACCGCCATAGGATGGTAAGTCATGGGGGATCCACAAGTCACCATAAGTTTCAATACTCAAATTGTCCAATTTTGGATGATTTAGAGGTACAAGAAAATTTAGGAAACCTCCATATCCTCCATATGTTGTTACTCTTGGAATTGTGAGTGCACAGATTGAAGCATTTCATGTGTAGATTTCGACAAATGCATCCGCTACAAACATCAACTGTGCAGCAGTCACTCTGTCCTCACTTTCCGCACTGGATTAATATCAATCAAATCGGAACTTCAAAAATTGAGAATCATAATACTACTGCTACTACCTACGTTTCAAGAAACTTTTTGAAAAGACGCTCAGCCAAGAGTCAGCGGGGAGCTTTTTCCGCACACAATCAGCCGCAATTTCTGAAGTGCCAGTCAGGATCACCTCGGCGAAAGGCTCTTCGCTCTGGAACTGGACCTTGCCTTTCCGCCTTTCCCACTTGGTCGCTTAGCCGAGATGCTACCCCTTGGGACATGGCCGTGGACCCCTGAAGCAATTCGCCTCGGTTCAAAACCTGCCCCTTGATCTCAGTCCGAATCACCAGAAGATCTAGAAGGTGATCACTGAATGCTTCAACATCAAAAGCAAGGTGAAAGGTGAAGGCCTGAAGACCCACGTGTCAATTCATAGACTCCACCCTTGATGTTGCCATCTCCACCCATTGCCATGTCACAGAAGCCTCCCGCGGAGACCCCAGGACCTCTGTTGTCGTGTCCAGCTAACCAGCGCTGTAAGGTCTCCTGGAACTCATCCACCTGAATTCCAGGTGCACACACCGGAGGACTTGTGATGAATGACAGAAATGACAAATTCTGAAGTTTGTTTCCTTTTTGAAGATATAGAACAGGTCTTGCCAACAGTTATTTTCACTTTTTGAAGTTCTCAGTGATATCAAGTGATATGCCTCTCACGAGCAGTTGGTTCACTTTTCCCAGGCCTGCACCAAGATTGAGTTGAAGGAGATTGCTGACTGGGAGAAAAGCCTGAAATGTGGGCCACGAGCCATGTCATGCTGACACAGCATCACCAATTCTTTGACAATGGCATTGGCGTCATAAAATTAGATTGCATACCGAAATCGCTTCCCCCATGAGTCCAGTTAAGAATAGATGAAAAAATGATAAATGGATTTGAAAAGGTAAACAGCTTTGTTTCACTACAGTGCCATACAAATCCGTGATCCGAGGTGCTGTGCTAAACGATCGTCCGTCAAGCGAGGACTCGACAAACAAAGGCGATATACAGGGACTCCCAGTTGTCCTGTGCCATCTCCATCTGGGGATGGACAGTGAAGCGCAGCTGAACAAAAGATGCAGAAATATTACCCTCTGGTAAACTAACATAACTATGAAAAATCACCATTTTCAATGGGAAAATCCACTATAAATGGTATAAAAATTACCAGAGGGTACATAAATTCAGTATAATACATTCATGGATATTCAAACCCTTTGATGTCAAACCCTTTGATGTCCTGCGATCCAAATGGTGAACTCTGATTTTCCCACACCAGGAGGTCCCGTGATCATGTAGACCTCAGGGCAAATGACTGGTGGCTATATACATGCCCCCACAGTCTGGGAGGTTTAGTGGCAACCTCTTTGCAAACCAAATGTTTGATGTCACACACCTGCAAGGAAGTCAGGTAATTAATTTGTCGTTCCCTTTGCTGACAGGAGACACGGAGTGCACTTTGAGACCACAGCTTGGCATCAGCCAAAATTTTGTGTAGAGCATGTCTTTCAAGGTAAAATCCCTGTCCGGTCGCGCTAGCATTCTTACCTCAGTTGCTCCGTCCAATGTCACACTGCATCACCGTCATTAAAGAACAAGAAATGATCACCGAATCATGCATGCAAACGCTGAGATCAGAAATGGTTTTCCTCAAAGGCTCAAAATCATGCAGCACTAAAAAAGAGCACATTGATGGTAAACAAATCCAGCCAAGCCGTATGCCAAGATTCAGGGCTTGACACGCTCGAACTTCCACTCCTTAGAAATTCATGGCAGATCGGCTACCAAACCTACCAAGGCACAGTGCCTGACAGATCCACATAGGAAGATGTTGGAGGGGCTGCTGGTGCATCCTGCATGGCCAAGATGCTGGAACCCAGTCGCTGCTGCTTTCTTGCAAGGAATACACGTTCACCACATCCTTCCAGGCTGCTCCACGGGACAGACAAAAAGAGGTGAACCCCACAGCTGTGTCAACAAGGGGCCTGGACTGGCTTCATGAAGTGAACATGAGCGTATTCCATCCATCGCACCTCATGTCAATCATGTCAATCATGTCAGGACGAGCACAGAGGCCGGCAACTCATCTGTCTGTGACATGGAGTGAGAAATGAGATCTGCCAAGTGACCAGCATCTCTTTATCCAACAGTGCACGCGCTGGATTCGACCGCACTGAAAGGACCAGCACCTGGTGCGACATAGAGATCTAAGATCTACAGCAGCTCTTTAATACATGATACAATCAACACCCGACCCCGCGGCCCCGAACCTCACGGCGTTCTACTCGGCTATCACGACCGCAAACGATGTCATCACCAGGAATGAATTCCACCTCCATGGCTTTCAGGTTGACAAAAGAACCAGTCGTGCTACTTTGGCCCCACATTCCACCGCATGAGCAAAAAGGACCAACTTTTGGTGTCTATGTGTTCTTTGCAGTGGTTTGATGAACGTTACCATATCAACGAAGCAGTTGAGAGGGAATTCTACGGAGATTCCACAGTCAACTTATCTGCTGCCGAATTTCGAAAGGGGTCCCGCCAGTCAAACTTCCCTTTAACTGCATTATGTGAAGAGTGGTCCCAAAGAATTAGAAGGACCTTTGCATGTCAGTGCATTTCCAGATTTCACACCTAATGTCAATGTTTTCTATCACCTCCCACTGACCGTGGGAATGCAGAAGATCGCAGGACTCAGGTCCCAGGATTTGGACCAATTGGAGGCACTTTGAGACTTTGAGAGGACTCTTCATCCAACACTATGTTGCATGTCGGGTGGATTTCCAACACGGCCTGCAGGTCCATATCCTCCATGTGCACATCTTGAAGTTCCGGATTCGCACCATGCATCACTTTGGGCACCCTGCGAAGACTTGAGCACGATCAAGGACTTTGACTTCAGGAAAGCCTGCAGTTTCTACAGATAGCCTCTGTGCTGTTTCTACAGATACCATGCCTGAGACGGATCCACATGCTACGAGCACGGGAACTCCAAAAGCGCAGTTTCACTTTGATCTTTCCCGTCAGCTTGTCATGCCTCAGTTCAGGGAGCATCTGCAGGTCACCAAAGCAATCTCCAAAATTTGTGGTGACAATAGGATATCTATAGCTATTCCAGCCTGACAAAACCTCTACTGTACAAGCAGCCTGCTTTGCCCAACGCAAGCCAGCGGCTCTTGCAGGGCTTCTTGGTCCCAACTGCAGGTCAGTCCTTGCATCTCAGCTTCTTTGGCTAAGAAATCTGTCAACGCCTGCAAAGTGGCAAGGATGGCGGCGCGGAAATCATTCCGGGCTAGGAAGCACCTCGCTTCGCAACTCAGCACCATGAAAGAATCCCAAGACCGTGGCTGGGACATGGACCCGAGATACATGGGATATACTGATTAATATATATATAATCATATATATATTATATATATACTGTATGGGATGGAATTTCCAAACTCAAGCTGCCCTGCCGGCCTCAAACAAAGTCGTCGACACGTAACGACTGACCTCCACACGTATGTACAGCATCCGCTGGCACAGGCGGATCAGAGTTGCCCAGAGACTTCTGAGCGCCTGGGAAAATCGTTGATGAAAAGGCGAAAACCAAGCAGCTTCTAGAAGAACTTAAGATGTAAGAATATGTAAGAATATCCGAATCCGAATCAGTGCAGAATCAATCATCCATACTTACAGCATCTGCCAAGATCTGCCAAGTAGCAGTGATGATGTAAAAGCCAAAGCCCAAGACCAGCCACCCTCGTTGTTCAGGGCGAGTAATCCACCTGGCAGCATTCGTCGCAAACTGTGGAGATGACATTGAGAGCTTCCTTAAGCAACTTTGCAAAGCCTGGCCGCCCTGGCCCAAAGTGCGGGGCTACCAAGCTAAACCAAGCTACTCATCAATGACCACCACAGCCATGACTACGGTTGGCACCACCAGGGCAAAGAGAATCAAAGCGCTTGCAGCAAACTCTTGAGCCCTTGCAGACACGATGTTCACCTTTGGCACCAGCGAGCTTCGGCCTGCCACCTCGGTGGTCGCGGCGGTTCAAGAGATGCGGCCCCGAGGCCCCGAGATCTGATAGTTCTGAATGTGTGAGAAATTGAGCGTCTGATACTTCTGAAATCATCTGAAAATATCTGAAATATGTTGAATATCCGAATATGTCTCTTTTAAGGTCAGCACATCGTTACTCTCACCGCTCACCGTCATTTCCACATCTGCTGCGCGGGCATTTGGACCTGGACACAAAAAGCTGCGGAGAAATGGCAACACTGCTCAAAGGCCATGACTGAGTTCCAGATTTGAATCGTTAGGCACGGCCGACAGGAGGACGAACTGAACTTCACTGAACAAGACTCGCCAAGACATCTGGGTCTGCAAGACCCCACACCTGGCAGCAACTGCTCTCGAAAGCTTGCAAAGGATCCCCAAAGCCGTAGCCCAAAGCGCATGGCGAATGGGCACTGTGTGAGTGAGTGCGTGTGTGTGTGTGTGCGTGTCACCCTCAATGATTCGATTCGATTTGATTTGATTCGGCTTGATTCGATTTGATTCGATTTTGGATGTTTTGAAATCTTTCCGCTGCAAGGCTACAAGCCTCAAATGATGGTGCGGTCAGAAACGCCTTCAACACATCTTTCACTGGAGGAGAAAGGCGCGGAGTCTTCACACACGCGATTGGCTGGGACTTGTGTTTCAACTTTCAACTGAGTCTTGTGGAGAGATACTAGGTCTCATCAGTTGGCTAAGTGTCTGCAAGCTCAAGAACCTGTCAATCCAAATCCAATAGGTCTGGATCACAACAGAATGTCATCCACACTTCCAAACATCCAACACCCAATCCTTTCACTGATCACAAGTCACGGTCATTTTCCCGACAGCTATATTTCGTCGTCATCGATGCCAAACTTTGGCCCGCTAAATGCTGGCATGGCAAGTGAACCCATGGGCTGAGGGACTGGCCCTGGTCCAATGGCTCCCAATGACCCCAAGGGTGCAATGGGTGCAATGGCTGCACCCAGCTGGCCCAGGGGCATCTGAAAGCCCAGCTTTGGCAAAGTTGGCATAGCATTCAAATCGAGAATCTGCGTTGTGCCACACATCAATTGGTCGGATGCTTTCACCGCATCAACGGTGGCCGTGGGGTATTCCTGGGGACCAAACTGCACGAAGAAGTCCAAGGCTCGAAGCACTTCAGGCACTGGAAGTGGCGATGCCACAACCTGCGCTGCAAGTTCTGTGGCCGTGAGTTGGAAGACCACCTGGGCGACAAGCAGAAAAGATGCTGGATTTCACCAGGGAGATCCAGGGAGCATCCTCTGGAAAGTTGAAGGATGTTGAAGGAAACTCAAAGATCCTCGATTGCATGTTTGGCATTGAGAAGAATCCCTGTATGCACCTGCATGGATTGAAACACCTCTACAATCGCGCGAGTTTGGCTGTTACGGTACATCTTCTCATAGACTCACATCGTACTGAGTCATATCGAGTCATACCAAGTTATACTCATCATGGTAAACCTCTATATCACCTCTATCAAAAACATACTGTGGATGGACAAAATCCTGCACCAGTTGACAGCTATTGACAAGTATGAAGCACTATAAAGAATGGGATAAACATGGGATTAACATGGGATAAACGGATAAACCATCTACCAGGACCTACATTCGGTGCATTGATGAATCCGGTGGCCTCCATTCGGCCAAAGCGATAACGACCGCCGGGTCCAACCAAGCGCTGCAGCGGTGGAAAGCAGGGCAGACGTTTCAAGACCTCCAGCAATGCCGACTCGGTGAGATCTTGTGGCCCCAATGCTGGTGATGACAGCGGTGGCAGCCGCACGATGTCGTTGTAGATGTGAAAATCCTTAGAGTTTTTCTTCGATGATGCTGGAATATATTGAAATATGGAAAAGGATGTAGTAAGGACTCTTGAAGTGCAAAACAGGAACACAGATGTCACATATCTATACATGTTTCATCTTGTATACATCATTGCAGCTTGAGAAAGAACTCAAACTCTTCAAGCTCTGCCAGCAGTTTCCAAGGATCATCTCCTCCATTGGATCCCACTAACTCCAGCAGCTTCGTCAAGGATGTCATGCTGAGAACATGCCGAGGGATCGAATCCTCCAGAAAGAGTGTGATTAGATCCTCAGATGGCAGTGCACTGCAGCTGTTGTCTCTGCCTCATCAGTGTACTCATCGTATCTGCCGTGTGCAGCATTGCGTGCATGTAGTATCACTGGGAAGCTTGGTATCAACTCATGTATCAAATACATTGCGATCTTGCATCGAATAACTTACTGGCCTCTTTAGATTCCACATTGCCTGAGTTGCCAACACCTTCCACTCGTGGATCCGATAAAAACATCCATCTGCCAGGCCTTCGAAGCATGATGTGTCCGCGCAGGGAAAAGGGCTTTGACACAGGATTTGCCAGCTCTCAAGTTGACTCCAACCAGTCAAACAAGCTTGTATAATCTTGTATGTGCGTCTCTACTACACAAGTACACAGACTCATCGCTTGATAGAATTTCATAAGCATAGAAAACTTCTACTCTAACCTTTGATCCCAATTTTTCCACCAAACTTGTTGTTGGAAAGCACCTTCAATAACACAACTTTGTCAACGAATCGTACCTGAAGATCTGACGTAACCGGGAGACCACCTCCGAAAAGTTTGAGCCCAAGATGGCGGTTCCACGCTGGAGGAACTCCTGGTTGATCTGAGTCGTCCTGCTCTGGAGCCAATCCTCCATGAGCTCACCATAACCTTCAACCTCAGATGGCAGTGTGTCAAAACCTTGTACCCCTGTAGTTCACATCAAAATAGCTGATAAATGGATGTTCATCCCACTAAAAATGGTATGTATAGGTATTGATCCATAGCCAATTGACGGGGTTATGATTTTGAACCTGATAAACTGCCAACCTGGTAACCCACCCAAACTAACTTGTTTTTTTTTCATCCGACACCATCCACATCCAACGGCCCCCTTGTTTTGCAAAACTGGCACCCTGAGGTCGTGACGTAAAAGAAGGACCGCCGCATTTGGGCCGCGAGATCAAGGAGGCCAGGCACCCTCGGACAAGTTGTACTAAGCCAACTCATTCGCCATCCGTGAATCCAAGCTGTTCTACATGCTTGGACTATCTATATAATATATAGTGTGTATATATATATATATATGTCTGTGAAAAAATGGTAAAACAGGGGAACTGGGACAAGACAGGGTGGAGGTCAGGTGGGAGGCTGTTATGTTTTTGTTCAATGTTGTAAATCTAAATGTTTGACTGTTTCTTTCTGTTAATCTTGCTAAATGTTTCGTCGGAGTTGTTTGATTAATGTTTGGTTTGG
>Ga0126342_10017796_pt1 | contig 12252 bp, 12 predicted proteins | sample Cyp1metagenome_FD_92528 | JGI IMG/M metagenome (GOLD analysis project Ga0126342, IMG submission 92528) | Coral microbial communities from Lord Howe Island, Old Settlement Bay, Australia - Cyphastrea 1 metagenome | ecosystem: Host-associated > Invertebrates > Cnidaria > Coral ... | reverse complement strand
CATGTAAGCTCTCTTCCCAGGGAATTAGATATTTCCGTAAACAGCGCGGACATCGCCATGCAACATGATGGTTTGATTCATGATCAACTCAGCACATCTTTACAAGGTTTATATTCTATGTGCCTCGTCTGTGGATATGCACTTAGAATATTATTTTCACCCAGGAAAAATCATGTAACGATTAGACGTTATCGAAAATAATAATAAATAATATTCTAAGTGCTAGCCGGTTACTATAATTGATCATATGTTGAGAAGATTCGATGTAATTACTGTAAATCTCGGGAATGTGAAGATGTTGCAGTGGGAGGCATTCCCGGATATTGCCAGAAAAGAGTCAGATGGCAAGATCATACTTCACTGCCCTGGCCTCTAGGAATTGGACGTGACGGTCCTGGCTTGGGCGCCCCTGGCCAGCGGTCGTTTGACCAGCACCTTGGTGATTATGTGGCACTCTCTGTCTGAAGGGCAAGTTAGAAGGTGCATAAAAAGATGCAATGGTCCCTGAAAAGATATGTTCCTATGAGAAGAATATGAAACACTTGTAAAACAGTCGGATTTAGAATCACTGGGCCGTTCCTTGTTCAATACTAATCAAGATTTCAGAAAAAGAATCTCGGTTAAACGGGTGCCCAAAGATGACTTTACCTTTGGATTTACCCTCTGGTTATTTAACAGTTCGCCATGGTATAGATGGCCCATTTATACAGATGGTTTACCTATTAATAGCATGGTGAATATCCATGGTGAACTGTTAGTCATAACCAGATGATAACCATCAGGTTAAAACCCCCTATATGGTAAACCATCTATAAAACTATTAAATGGTTTACCTATTATTTAACTATTAAATGGTTAATAACCAGATAGGTTGCCAACTATTGAACGGCTTCCGGCTTCGATTTTCAGAGGTGACCACCCCCCCTGGCGCCAGCGGAGGCAAACCCTGCACGGAGCAGCTCAGCGAAGCGCAGACGGTGGCGTGTTTGGAGCAGATGAAGATCCTGGCGGATCGGCATAAGAAGACCGTGGCGCAGGTCACTTGCCCAGCTTCACATGCTGCGTTTCATCGGGCCATGGGGTCGTTGAGTTTTTGTAAAGCATCCTGTTGTCACAGGAGTTGTTTGTGAAGTATATCTCGTTTGAAGTGCAAAGATGGGATGGTTTTGCTCCCATTTGCCAGTCTGGCTATCAGGAAGTTAACTTTCAAACCATGTTACTCAGTCATTGATAGCCAAAGTTAATCAAGATACATGAGGATGTTACTCATTCATTGATACTGATGATACTGCTCCGCCAAGAAACCCAAGAAACGGAAGAGTAACATCCTCATCATCATCATCATCATCATCACCTCGTCATCATCATTGTCATCATCATCAACAACAACATCGACATCAACATCAACATCATCAAGAACATAGCAATTGCTGGAGATTAACTCTTCTTTTTTTTGGGAGGGCATCTATGTTTGAAATCACTTAGTCGCTTGCTGTGCGCCTGCCAGGTGGCACTGAATTGGTGCATTTGCAAGGGGACAGTGCCCATTCCTGGCGCGCGAACGCTGGAGCAGGTTGGGATGTGGAGATAAATGATGCTAAATGGGTTTGATTGAAAATAGGCTGCCCAGAATCAAATGGTTTGTCATGGTTTATCATAATTTTCCTCACAGCTACTGTAAGTTTGTTTTTTTGGGGTATCGCATAGTGTCCCCCATTTTCAGGGGCAGATCAACAGTGCTTGAGTTAACAAAAGCGTCAAGGATATGTTTGCAGCCACATCCTGTTCCATCCATCAGTTTGCTTTGGTCTTTATACTATTATTATGGTACTTCTATGGGTGTATTGTTAAATAATCCCTACGAACACATATAAATCATGTAAACTAATTGTAAACTATAAATCCACATAAACTATAAATATAAAACATATATAATATAGTTTGAATGGATTGTTAAAATAATAAATCATATATAAACTATATAATATAAATCCATATAAATTCACTATTTGTTCAACACTCCCTGATTGAATGGGGACCAGTTCGTTCTGGGATGCCATGAATGGAAACGGTTCAGCCCCAGGCACAGGAGAACGCGGGTGCGTTGGGATGGCAGCTGAGTACCGAGGAGGCGCTAAATGTGGCCGGGTGGAAGGTGTAAAATTGGGTGGATCATGGTTGATTCATATGGATTTTAGAATGATTTGTAATGGTTAATTAGAGTTTTCAGTATATGCTTATGAATATTGTTATTATGTTTATTTTGTAGTAATTTATTTGGGTTAAACAATAATTAATAAACCATCCCCAAACTCACGATAGATAGGTGGTATGAACCATTCCCGAATGGGTGGTTTATTATTGCTTTGCCCACATTACATAGAAAAACCCATTAAAATCACCATGTTTGTTGGTTAAATCCCATTAAACAACCATTTTATGCATCGTTAAAAGATATTGGCAATGTATGCACACACTTCACGGTGGTAGATGGCGTGAAGGTGGCTCAGTTGGACGCCGTGGCCGTGGACTCCATGGGGACGTACAACAGCCCCGAGGTGCGACGTCAACAGTGTCGTTTTGGGGCTGGGAGTTTTGTGCCTATGGAGGCAGAGCTGTTTCTTATGGAGGGAAATTGGAAAGTGCAACAGTAGGAGATAAGCACGGACTTGTTCCATTTTTTGATGGAATGTTGAATTGAATTCACTTGACTTCGTGTTGGAAGACCTGGTTCATGTGTCACAGCCCACGGGATCCCACGGGTAGTTGGCGGGTTTGTTTTTGTCCAGCTGGTCGCCATCAGCGGCACAGGCGATCTACACCTTTTTCGGCTGGTGGCCACCTGCAGTGGTGCGACCGAACCTTGCTCGAAGTGGTTGCTTTCAGTTTGACTCCAGGTGGATTTTGGGATCACCAAAAGATAGATCCACATGGCTTGTTCCAGTGGGGGGTAACTCACTTAGTTGTAATCTTGATACTCCAAGATAATTACCAGTTTGAGGAATCTGATGTGAAGTTTTGTGTCCGTCCCTTCATTTGCAAGATCACGCATAATTTTGACAAACAAACGTGGTAAATCAATATTGGTCTCACAGCCCCTTCCCATTTAATAGACCACCAATTATACATATAATTCGTATATATATATATACACATTACAATACTTTGTTGAGAATCTGACCTGGCTAGTTGGCAATGGACGAACCTGTATTCGTATCATTCCATATCTACCCATGTGTGATTTTCCTATCACATATTCAGATGTTGGTCGTCGTCGTAATTTACCATTGCTACAGGTTGGATTATGCGGTTAAGTGGTTCCATTCTGTTGTTACGATGATTTGCAACATTTGTTTATGTTTTTCCATTCTGATCATGTTCCATTCTGATCCCATTCTTGTCTCATCTAAGGATCTGTACAGGTTTCCTGCATTGCGTTTTGGCGTTGGCAAGGAAATGTGTGCCCTTGCAGGACAGCTGAGGTGTTTCGCGCCGCGATGGCATGCTTTGCCATGTCGGTGTAGGGTTAGCTTTGCCACGGTTGGTGGAGTGAGGCTGCGCCAAATTTATCATTGCATGATGTGAAGCCGGAACATATCAAAATGGCTGACCCTACAACAATGACCAACACTGGCCAAATACAGAGAATGTAGGGTCCCATATCTAAGCTGGCCTTACAACATCTTACAATAATAACCAGCAATGGTTATATAGAGTGGGGTTCCATTTCAAATACATATACATGTTCTTATACATATACTTATACAATATTTTACATGTTCTTACCATCTCTTGCCTGTTTAGGGACCTATCACATGACATTGGCAGTTGGCCAACTTTTCGCACTTCACCAGGGTGACACCCACCTGAACAGGGTCACTGCTAGACACGTGACCGTTAAATCCGCGGTTTGGCATCGAAGATGCAGCCGACAACTTTTGCGAAACGGATGGATCTGCTGGAGTGGTCCTCAGTTTTGTTTTGGATTTAAGGGATAAGACCTACAGTAATTATAATAGATAACACAGCAATACTAGCAGAAACCATTGTTTTTTTCATTGTTGCCCTCTGAGTTTATGGCCCTGCTCCATTGCACGTGCCATCCCTCGGCATCATTCAAGAGGTGCGAAGCGGTGCTTGCGACTTGCGCTGCATCTGCGGAAGAAAAGAGCTGACTGAAGGGGCAGTGGATAAAATCGGACTGCTTGAGCTCACAGTTTCATTTAACGACATTATGCTACTTCTGCTTGTGATGGGGATGTTTGATTTCAGTCATCAAGTGTTGGTGCGCTTTTGAAGTGGCTGACCAAGCCCAAGCAGTACTTACTTGTCAAGATGTGATTGGGCATTTGACCCAGCAAATCACCAGATTTTTGTTCATGGATCGTATTCACGCAGGAGCCGGTTGCATGACACCTGTGTTTGGCTTGAAGTCCCTGCTGAAGAGCACCCCAACATCCATAATCAATTGCTGCAGCCAGCTGTGAATCAAGAATAGGAGTTGACATGTTTCGTTTGCTATCCACATGCCATGGTGGAAGGCACATTGCTAGCAGGTCATGTCTGAACATTTTCTACCGCGGCTCAGTCACCAGTAGTGGCCTGGAGAGATTGCAGCGGCTGTGCCGCAGATTGGAGCAGCTACAGAGGAGGGTGAAATGTCCGCGACCGGAAAGCTTCACAGTTGGAAACGAAACTTTCCAGATTCCTGTCAGAACGGTGAGTCCACCGGCTGAACCCCCAAAAAGAGAAGAGCTGGAATACCTGGTTGGATTTTTTGATGGGGACGGCTGCATCACGCTAAATAAATCGAATGGGCATATGAGCCTCCAGGTTGATCAGAATATTGATTCTGCACGGGTGCTTTTGCGTTATCATCGAGCCCTTGGCGGGGGAATTTTCCGTTTGTCGCTCCAACAGGCCGCCACAAGGCCTGTTTGAAATGGCAGGTTTCCTGCCTCAATGCCAGACAAGTTGCGGGCTGGCTTGGAAGCATAGCATCAATGAAACAGGCTCAGCTTGAGATTGCAGCAGCTCGGCCCTCTGGACGTGTCCCTTTGCATGAGCGAACTTTAGTGACCCGAAGGCTGAAAGAATTCAAACTGAGTACATTTGCACCACAAGCACTTGAATGCTCTTGGCCATATTTCGCTGGATTTTTTGATGCAGATGGAAGCATCACTGTGGGTACGCATCGGCATTCTTTGCATTTGTCGCTTTTGCAAAAGAATCCCTTCGGGATCTCACATTGGCTGGACTTTTTGCATCGGCAGGGTCATACGTGTTGGTATTTGCGTCACACTGAGCGTGGTGCTTCACTAGCTTGTGGAGAGCTAGCAACTTGTAGAAAGTCGTTGGAGTTGCTGTTGGAGAACGGACTTCTTGTGAAAAAGGAGCAGGCTGCCCTTGCCATGACCCTCACAGAGGCAAACCACAAGCATGTGCGTGAAGCGATGTTTAAGTTCAAAGGTCATCAAAATCGTTACCAGCGCCTTGATGAAGCTGGCATGGACAGGGCCAAACACATTCATCAAAAAGTGCAAAAACTGCACTCACGTGCCAGTGAGCAACTCAAAGCTAGAGTGCAAGAGGAACTGCAGGTCTTGCGCCAGGAGCATAATCGCCAAAATCTGATCTGCAAGGCCAATATGTTGAGAGCTGACATCCGGCGACATTTGCGAGAAGGGGCTACCCTTCTCCCATATTCAGGGACGACATGACAATGAGTGAACAGTGGAATAAGTGGAATCGCTTGAACACATGGGAGAAGGAGGGGTTGCTGATGGGTAGCGATGCTCAGCATGAAGCAGTGAAATAAGAGTGTTCTGGCCTCCGTGTTGATCTTTTCTCTTGCTAGATACACAAACTGGCTTGACCGTTAACCTTCTTGCACCGTTGAAGCCTTTGAGTTCGATCCATCGCATGCCCTAGCAATGCTTGCATGTTTACGAACGATCCCTTTCAATACCCTATTTGTTTGCACGATCTCAACAGAGCAGAGGTCACGAAGCTGGCGCGAGAGCGGCGTTTGAAGCAGAAGGACAGCCTCCACCAGATGGATTGGTTCATGGTTGGTAGCTTCGTGGTATATATGGCCTGGGGCCTCAGGATAAGCATATAGCCATGCGCATCATTAGCCTTTGTACAACAAGGTGATGGATATGGTTGACCCAGTTGTTTGAACATGTTATAATCCTTTGAGCTGTCATAGTTTGCAAAGATGTCATGTTTGCCTTCTGATTCAACATTGTAAGATTGCCATGGGGACCCCAACATGCCCTGACAATTTCCTGTGGCAACGCCAGGGTTTCGTAGGATGCGGATCCACTGATCTTCTGCCAGGAGAACCCTGAACCCACTGCTGATTGGGGCAAGCACGCCCCCCAGACAAGGGTTGCAGTACCAGCCAGAGTGAGTTGGCAACATGTAGGAAGGTGTGTGTGAAGTATGGTGTGGCCTTGCGCTTGTGAACGCGGTTCCAATGGCGCAGCGATTGCTCCAATGGGATAATATCACATCAGTTTTCGAAGTGTTCATTGTTTGCGCGTGATGATTCGACACTATATAGACAATAACTAAAGCAACACTCAGAAACCGAACAGGGGAAGCCACAGCTCCAACATTGCGCTCCCTGCTGTTCCTGAGGCCTCCACCCAAGCCACCAGCACATCAGAGCAAGGAGAGCAACACGTTTGGGGCCCAAGCGCCATGATTCCATATGATTCGGTGCTGCGGGTGGGGCTGAATTGATTGCAGGACATGTCTTTCTTCACAAAGGACTTGAGAAAAAAGATCGGCCAAGACAAACAAAAGAAGAACTTCAAGTGTGTGTGTGTGTGCAGGATACAATACACTATCATCAGAAATAAACAGAACAGTTGTTCAAGATTTGTGATGTATATATTATATATACCTCCAAGCAGCGTGAAACTTGTGCCCGGAAAATTTCACACTTTGCCAGCTGTGAGCTTCTAAGGGGCCGACGTGCCGGTTTGGACCGGAAATTTGTCAAAGCCTTGGAGCCCTCATTGGCTCACCGGCTGCAGGACTGCAACATACTCAATTGTTTGTTTTCTATGGTTGGAAATTAAAGGACGCACGACATTTTACTGTTTTCCTCATAGCAGGATGCAGCCCAAAGTTTACATGTCCAGCTTAAGTCCTTGGTTTCCTTATTGGAACCCTCAGCCTCCTGTGAAACACCTGACCGGGCATCTCCAAGCCGCCGCAGGACGCCCGTGAGGCGTGGGGCTCCATGCGCCAACGGGCACGTTTGGCGCGGCCGCCTGTGGTGCACGAGCCTGAGCCGGAGGTGGAAGATGTGGGAGCTGGTTGATTTTCTTTTGGAGAGGGTTGTTGGGTATGTTATATGTTGAACCGTTTTGGGGCGTCCATGGTCCTTGGGAGAATCATCATGGGTTGAATGTTCATTGGCAGCCAATCCCAACTCGCTGTGCGTGTGGCAAATGTACAAAAAGATCAAAAGAAATTCAGGGACAGTGACACCCAGCTTGCTTGCCAGCAACCTTGCAGGAGCCAGTGTCCAGAGTACCTTCCAAGCCATCTTCGGAGCCAGAGGCGCTTGTATCCCGGTGGTTACGTGTATAGCTCTTGCACAAATTTTGTGATGAACATATGTGTGTTTCGGATTGACTAGCCTGTCGCCTGACAGTTGATATTGCAGTATTGTGAGAACATGTCTCCTGCGCGTCGCATACATAGATGCAGCGTCTGCAAAATCCTGGCGCTGTACGATTGAACACCTAGCAACTGCTGCTTTGGCCATGTATGTCATTTTCTCACAAGTGGATTCCTTGCCTCAGACTGGAGGTTGCTGGCAGGAAAATCGCAAAACTGTACAGAAAGCTGGGATTTGAGGTTCTCCTCAATACTTCATTGCCGGTTTTTGTTCAGAACGGTTGTTGTTCCGGAGCATGGCGCTTTGCCACTCACATCATTCCTCTCCACCCTGTAGGCACCGCGGGCACGGGAGCAGCAGCCGCAGCAGCCGCAGCAGCCGCAGCCGGCGCCACCGCCTGAGGCACCTACCACACCGGTGGAGCAGGAGAAGACGGAACCCGACAAAGAGCGTGCCTTGTCAGCACCGCGGTGGCTGTTGTCAAAGGTACCCTTTCCGTCGACATAAATTTTTCCTTAGGGACATCGGAACTTCCAGGTTTCTTAAAGGTTCAGAATCCATTGCCAATATCCACTCACCCCACTCATTTTTTTCAGCTAATTATATATCAGATGTATTCAGATGTCAGGTTTACCACTTCATTCCCAATCACTTTATCAATCATTCATAAATAATTAGCTTTCAGGTATAGTCCCTTCAGCCCCCCCAGCAATGATGACGTCTCCCATCCTTCGCCCCCAAGGCGCCGTGGAGCTCTTCCGTTCCTTCGTGGCCAAGGGCCGCGAGGCGCAGAACTGGCGGAAGAACGACCTGCGGCTGATCAACAGCTTCGTGGTGCCATGGAGCCTTGGAGACGGAGGATGGATGGATGGAATGGGGACAGAGGAAGTGGGATGGTGGTAGTTGGATCTTTTATTATATATTTGGATTGTGTTTCTTCTGGAGATGATTGATTTGTTCGGTCAGGTGGAAGGTTTTTTTCAGTCAGGTGCAGGGTTGGGCGTAATTTCTAGATGAAGTGGCGGATGTTTGGATGGTCATTTGGTGAAGCCGGTCTCCTTTGCCATTTATCCAGCCAAATTGACTTTCTAATGGATGCACTGCAAAACCCCACCAAACATGTTTCTCATCATAAACCGCCACAGTATTAACCACTTGGAACTGGTAGATCCCGGCAAGAAAAAACGGGTAAATCATAGGAAACCTATGGAAATCTAATCCAATCCCCCCATATCCACTTGGCTTCGCTAAGCTAAGTCCATTGCTGCCCCACCTCCCAGGCTCTTTGGTTCGGAGGCGCGCATCGACTGGGCTCACCCGGTGCTGGCGCTGGATGAGTTGGAGCAGTTGGTGAAGGAAGCACCGGAGCAGTGCCCTGGAAGAAGACTTGGGGACAGAGATAAACACAACTTGCGAAAGTCAGGGAAAGACTGTAAGAATGGTATGTTTATCATTGTTTATCCCATCATAGCCCCATTATAATCCAACTACAATCCCGTTATAATCCCATTGAAGTGCTGACTTGGCCTTAAAGTTTGGTGTATTAAGGTCCATCGCCCTGCACATTGCTGTCCCTGATCAAGTTCCATCCAAATGTCGTCGTGGTTCAAGCAAAACATCACAGAGCACTGAACCCACTAAGAGTATTTCGTATATGCCACTTGAGCACTCCTGACTTCTGCATCACAGAGTTCCCAATGAGCTGTTGTTTAAACCAAGAATCTTTCCTCCGGCTGCTGCCTTGCTGAGGATCAAGTTGTTGGGTGCAGCTCCAAAGAAGAGCAACACCCAGGTGTGATTGGCCAATGGAATGGTTGTGACTATGGGATGTTGTGGGGTCAATGTCCAAATGATTTTACAGATTCAACTTGAACCTTCAAGAGCTAGGAGCCCAAGCATATGAACTTACACCATCTTTTAACATGTTGTTTTATCAGTTTGAATCTTGTGTCCATTGTAGTCTTCCCAATGCTAGTACCCTTTGGTAATCAAACATGGCATTGTTTTTCCCATTTGCACGTGATGTTCCCATTAAAACCTGCATTTTAAAAGGGATTTTCCAGCCAGCCATGTTTGATTCTCGGATGGTAACATGTTTGAATGCCTGCATCATCTCCATGACAGCTGCTAGAGCTGCTAGAGGCTCCTTATGCACCGGTGCCCGCACCACCGGCGCCCACCACCCCGAGTGCCACCGCGCCCACGGCGCCCGCGGCACGGCCGCCGCTGCCCAGCCGGATACGGAGCCCGCCGGGTGGGGCGACCAGCGGCAGGGCGGAGGTGGATGAAGGCTGGGTGGGAAAGGTTCATAATAGGAATGATCAATAAGAAGAACTATCATCATCATTGCATTTCTATGATTAATGTGTACTTGTCATATATGATCGTTAATTATACTTATATTACTTAATTTTTGTTGGATTTTTTTGGGGTTGGGAAATGGATGGTGCTGGGTGTCCAAAAGATGAAGCTAAGTTGGACATGTTCACTCCAAATTTGATTTTGTTTTAACCAGAAAACGATAACAGAGTGCAGTTGCTGCAGGGTTGAGGAGCCAAGTCTCATTTATACATCTTATTTCATCATCCTTGGTTAAGTTATTGGATGATTCACAAACCAACCATTAAAAATGACCACAGCCGTAGCATGCCATCGCCGTTGCCCACCTCCCTCGTCTCGAGGTCAGCCCGTGGCGCGCCGCTGTGGCACGGGTGACTTGCCACGGAGACCCAAGGAGGAGACCACGAGCCGACGCTCGGATGCGATGTTTTTCCAACATTTCGGCGTGGTGCCTTGGGACAAAACAATGTAGAAATATATCTTGTTTTTTGCATGGTTTAATGAGATTTAAGTGAAAGATAAGGCCGGGTTTACTGTTTGCTATTTTAAGTTGGTTGATAAGCCGATCCAAGTAATATAGGTCTATTTTTGGGGACACGTTGGAACCTCCTTTGGTGCCACGAGAAGCTTTAAATGGCCACAGGATGGGTCTTCAGGAGTTCACGGGCCCCTTGAATGTTGAGGGCACCTCAAAACTTGATTTTTTTTTGGCAAGTAGGTTTAAGCGACTTTCTGGATATATCCGAATTTGAAAGCCCTTGTTTCATTGGAATGGTGCCTATAGTTGCCTATTATGTTTCAAACGCAACCCCCACATTTTCCAGCTCCTTAATCACCAACCATTTTGTTCGCCATTGCCAATTGCCACCCAGGTGTTGCTCGCAGTGCTTCCCCCGCACCGGTGACCAGCCATCAGGAGGCCGGAGGGTGGCTGCGATCCAAAACCTGGGGACGTGTGGCTTCCAAACATCCGTAAACCGACCATTTAGCAATAGACAGTCCACTTGGTCAACAGGAAGACCACATCTGGTTGGTGGTTTGGAACATTTTCTATCTTCCATAATATATGGAATATTATGGGATACTCCTTCCCATTGACTGATATTTTTCAAGATGGTTAAAACCACCAACCAGACATACTAGCCAAGAAGTTTCCAATGAAACTAGCCATGTGAAACTCGAAATCAAGCATTTTCACTGAATTTCACCGCGAAAATCGTTGCACGCCCCTGGCAGGCAATCCGCGCGCGGAGAGAGGCCTTAGAAATGGCCCGGCAGGAGTCCTTAAAGAATCTCGGGCTGCTCAGAAGGGTTATCCACCTGGGATGTGATGTGCAGATTTGGCCCATCCAAATTTGTGCTCCCACAAAGATGGACAATTTATGGTGAGCAATCTTTGACTAATTAGTTGTGAGGTTTGCTGTTCTCTTGGAACAGGATATGTACACATATTTTTGTTTATTTCCAACCTAATATATATATAATGTTAAACCATATGCTGGGCACATCCGCGTGTTTCACGGACAGGGGCCCCCATTTCCAAGGAAGGCTTTGGCCAAGAAGGAGTTCGGCCACCGTGAGGACCGCCGTTGACTCATGACCTACCTGGGTCTCCAAATCTCAGAGGCTTTCCTAACCCCAAACATGGTTCATCTGCAGATTCATCTTGATAGTTATTCGATCAACTATCAACCAACTCTATCTTGGTATCTTGCATTTTCCTTCATATTCCCCATTTTTCATGGAACATCATGGAACCTGTCGGAGATCTAACCCCACCATCCCCAGGATGAGATCGCCTCCCTGGAAGCTCAGATGCACAGCGCCAGCACCTACGCGGCGGCGGGGCTCAAGCGACGCCTGCAGACCTTGAAGGCCTCGCAGCTTGGGGACGGGGGGACCCCTGGATGATAACTTCATCATGTTCCAGTACCCCATAATATGGTATAAGACATTCATATTTAATGCCAAGTTAGGATTAATAATCCCCGCGGTATTAATCAACCTCCTCTGCCCCCCAAAAAAAATGTAATTTAAAAAAAGGTGGTCCCCCCGGATTAATAAATCCCCCCGATTAAAAAACCACCAGTGCTGAAATCAATTTTGTATCCAACAATTTTTATTTCCAATTCTATTTATTTCCAATTTGGTTTTACCTTTTTTTTAATCATCATTGTTATACTTAAGGTTTAAGTTGATCATTGAAAAATTCAAAAAATGACTATTCCCCAAATGATCGATTTCTAATTAAAATCTTTATAAAAATCATCAGT
>Ga0126342_10017795_pt1 | contig 12253 bp, 15 predicted proteins | sample Cyp1metagenome_FD_92528 | JGI IMG/M metagenome (GOLD analysis project Ga0126342, IMG submission 92528) | Coral microbial communities from Lord Howe Island, Old Settlement Bay, Australia - Cyphastrea 1 metagenome | ecosystem: Host-associated > Invertebrates > Cnidaria > Coral ... | reverse complement strand
GTGAGCACCGCTGGACCTCAACCTGGGACCTGCCCAGCTCAGTGAGCACCGCTGGACCTCAACCTGGGACCTGCCGAGCTCAGTGAGCACCGCTGGACCTCAACCTGGGACCTGCCAAGCTCTGTGAGCACCGCTGGACCTCAACCTGGGACCTGCCCAGCTCAGTGAGCACCGCTGGACCTCAACGGCCAGATAGAATGCCAGAAGATTTGCCAGATAAGATGTGCCAGATAGAATGCCAGAAGATTTGCCAGATAAAATGCCAGAAAATATGCCAGATAAAATGCCATGAGATATGACAGATAGAATGCCAGAAGATTTGTCAGAAGATATGCCAGAAGATATGCCAGATAGAATGCGAGAAAGAATGCCAGAAAATATGCCAGGTAGAATGCCAGAAGATATGCCAGGTAGAATGCCATAAGATATGTCATATAGAATGCCATAAGATATGTCAGATAGAATGCCAGAAGATATGTCAGATAGAATGCCAGAAGATTTGCCAGGAACATCCAGGAACAAATAGTAGTGTGGATATGTGTGGATGTAATAACACTAATACCAGTAGCAATAAACAAGTAGATTGGCGCGCCGGGCGTCCGGCGCCGGGCGCCCGGCGCACACATAGGATAATACAAATATTTGTTTGGTTGGAAATAATAGTAGAAGTAGTAGTAGTAGTAGTAGCAGTCGTGGTGGTAGTAGTAGTAGTAGTACTAGTACTAGTACTAGTAGTACTAGTAGAAATATTAGCATTACTACTACGAATATTAACATGGTTTGACAAATAGCAATATTAAAGTAGATTGGCGCGCCGGGTGCCCGGCGCACAGATAGATATAATACAAATACAAATACTATTATTATAAATTATAGAAACGGAAATGATTTGAGAAGAGGAAGAAGAAGAAGAAGTAGTAGTAGTAGTGGTGGTAGTATAAATATCATGGTGGGGATCACACGAAGTAAAGTATTTTTTCCAGCTTTCCATGTTGTGTCCCCATGAGTTTGACTTCGCACAGAGAATGACATTGAAGGAACGTCCAGTGCGTATTCGAGCTGGTGACGGAAGATGCAAAAGACGATGAAATCCCACAGGCGAAAAAGAAAAAGGCGAAGCAAGGAGACAAGTTTAAGGTTTTGTGCTTTGGCTCAGAATGGGCAGGGGCATGCAGGGGCCTTTGCGGCGACATTTTCTCGGTGCACCCTTGCAAACCCCTGCGAGATTAAATAGTGAGATGGGCTGGGGTAATATGGTGCATCCAAGTATATCCAATTGCTTGACCGCGTATTTTATCATTTTCCGCCTTGCGCTCATAGAATTGATGGGCCCACGATTGTGTGAGGCGGGTTGCTGGGGTCAGATTCTACGTGACCAAGTGCGTGACGATGACAGCGAAAGATATCGACTGAAAATGACTGAAATAACAGTTGCGAAAACGGCAGTTGCCCGAACCAGGCTTGAGACGGTGCCACAAAAAAGTAGCGCTGAGCAACCAGATGTCAAAAACAGATGTCTAGGTAACATTTTCATGTTGCATTGTCTAATTTGGAAAAAACCTGGCAGGATGTGCTTTGTGCTTACGTAACACTTGGTGTGGGTGGTCTGCTGGATTTGACTAAGTAACAATGGTTTGTTTTTCTGATGTCTAAGTAATATCTGTAGCCGATGCCTAAGAAACATATGGCTTTTTTGGTGATGTCTAAGTAATATCTGTTGCTTTCTGTTGCACTTGCCTAAGTAACATTTCTGTTGCTGGCCATGATCTAGCATGCCTCCTTTCTGATCTCATCGCATGAGTCATGCGTCTTGACCTTTGCGTATCAAGCGCTGTAGGGGACATGCAGGTAGGGGACATGCAGCGATTGCAGGGTACAAAGCTTGAAAACAATATATAGACATGTAGTGCCTCTACGTTTTTTTACCACATCTACATTGTAGATGGTAGATGTAGTTCTGTTCTGCGGACATGACCACATAACAACCACATGTTCTGCGGCCGCATCACCCACCTTTGAGAGCAACGAAGCAATTTGGGAATGGCGCCGGTACAGGAGCCCCGCATCATGTTGAGTCCTGCACCTACTAAAAGGCTTGTAAAAGTCCTCATAATGAGTACTGGAACTTTTGCAAAGTGTAACTTTTGGGCACAGGGCGATACATGATGGGTGCAAGGCAAGGATCTGGCCCAAAGCACCCCTTTTGTTTTTCGCTAGTGGGTTAGGCATGGCCATGTTACGATGTTTTCGTTTGATGGTCGTTTGCCTGACTGTTGGGGTCGCCCCGGGCTGGTGGGGAGAACAACCGATTCCCGAAGATCCAAAACCGCGGCTCTGGACCAGTCCGAGGGAGTACGCTTGGTGGATGTACAATGTTACGAGCACTGGGAATGCAACCATACAGGACTTCATGCCAACTTTGCCGAAGAGCTGGGATGGTTGGGTCTGGTTGGGCTTGGATATGCTTGGATGCCGTTTTTAGCACGGTAGGCTGGTTGATTTTTGGACGGAGTTGGGACCAAGTCAGGAGTGGCTTCGCTCTCGCCCTCAGACTGGGTGCCTTGCTGTTTGTATGCATCTCACTCCACTACGTGTTGGCACTGTGTTGGCCGATCATGTCTTTGCCCGTAGGCACTGTACTGAGACTGACAATGGCGTGGATCATACGAAACTTGGTCAGATGCTGCGGACGGATGGCTTTCCACACTCAGAGGTGGAGTGGCGGCGTCCCGGAAGCAGTTGGGGCGAGGTTCATCGGACCAGAGTTGGGTGAACCCCCCCGAGACAACTGAGCTCCGCAAGCTGAAGAAGGGCAGTGACGGAGACCGCTGGGTCCTATAGGCAGCAGGAATGGGGCTACAGCTTCTTCAAGGTTCAGGATTCTACCAGTATCAAATCATCTGGCTTGCACCTGACCTTGGAGCCAGACACTTTGCGAGGAGATGCAGAACTTTTGGGATCACTAAATGGGTATGACAAGGTGCACCTGTGCAGGCATGACTCTTGCGGTGAAGAAGGACCTCACTTTAAGCAATACGCGACAGTGAAGCCATTTAATCCGGAGGTCTTCCAACTGTCTGCTGCGATAACTGGGGCACAACAGGCTGGGACACAGTTCATGGGCTGGCTTCGGAAGGGAGCGGCGACAGCAGTGAAGCGGGCCAAGGACTTCATTCACTTCGGAATCTGAGACGGAGGCTATTCCGTGTCTGGCTCACCGAATTCGGTGGGAAGATGAGCATGGCGGTCATGTACTGAGTGGCTCTAGCTGTACAGCGGTAGGGGCGGAACTTCAGATTTTGGAAGAGGATGTTCCTCCTAGCGTAGGCGTTTGCACCCTGTGTCCAACCCATTCTTCTAAGTATCTCATGTCTAGATTTCAACTTAAGTGTGCCGTGGCCGAATGTTTTTGAGTTGGGCAGAAGGATGGAGGAGGACTTCGTCTCTGTGCTGCTCACGAGGAGACATCACGCTCTACTCCAAGGAGATCATCCCGGTCCAGGTCGAGACCCCATATAGAAGGCTGAGGAGGAGACTTTTGGACTTGGAAGAGAGGAAGGTTTGCGCAGAAGGGTGCGACATGAGAAGGAGATGGCGGATGAGTCCAACGTGGAACGTTTGCTTGAGGAGGCGCACAGCGCGTCGGATCCCGCTCCCAGTTTGAGGTCCAGAAAGAGAACGGTTGAGGAGAGTTCACCTGGTCGCACACCGAGGAGTTTGGCAAAGCTTGGCATGGTGAACTCACCATATAGAAGGGAGATGATCACCACTTTGGAGGAGTTCATGGCGCAGTTCGTGGATGGCAAGGACCTTGGGCTGGATGAAGAGGATGTTCGGAACCAGATGGCAGCGGCCAGTGGGATGACCGTCTTGGACTTCACCCAGGTGTTGTATGACCAGGCGTTGGAGGAGCAACGTAAGGGTACAAAGGGCTTGACCAAGTTCCTGGCGAAGTGGAGGAAGCAGATCGCAGCCGGAAAGGTTACTCGCCCGGACAAACTTAGCCCTCCAGGGAGTTGGAGCTTGGTTGGAAGTCCGGAGGAGCCCAAGACATCCAGTGCTTCAGAAGCTGCCAAGACGCCAGAAGCGACCACGCCAGGTGGGAGGACAGGAGGTTTAGCGGTGCTTGGGCCGCCGGGAATCTACTGGAGGAGCTGCCATGAGGGTGAGTCCAACATGGCGGAATAGCCAAGGCGATACAGTTCCAGACAGCGGAGTTGGCAAGCCTAGTCAAGCCTCAGCATGAGACGGGTTCCACTACCAGCAAAGGTAAGGTACCATCAAGTCGCTTGGAAGAGCTTCGGAGGAGTTGGTCTACTTACTGCGGGCTTGTGGGCAGTATACAGTGGAGGTCGGGGAGAACGAGCACGGAGCCAATTTGGCGAATGCCTTGATCGCGGCACAGGCTGGAGCTTCGACCCGTCTGAGAAGTGCAGGTTTCAAGCAGAAGGTCACAACAAGGTTGGCAGTGGGTGTGGCTGGACCGTACTGGGGCACGCAGGAGAAGTATGCTCTGTCGGTGGCGGACTTCGTGCCTTGCTCCGATGCAGAACTTGACCAGTTTGCGGTGGAGACCAGGACAGGCAAGCAGCAAAACGAGCAGCGGCCTCCGGCCCCCACGCGCTATGAGGATTGGGCCACCAGGGTGAAGCGGCAGACGGATGTTTGGTGCTTGGTCTATGGCAAGGAGTGGCGGGCCGTACGAGAACATGCAGCACAAGTCCTTGGAGATTGGCATTTGGGGGCACCGCATAGATGGCCGCTTCAAATCCTTTGCGAAATTTGGGAGGAACTACATTGGCGATTCGTGGAGGAGCTGAAGGCGGAGTTGAGAAAGATCAAGGGTATCAGTGGTCGCGAAACAATGTCGCTCTCAGATCTGCGTTTCTATGCCTTGATGCCGGACGATCGAGGACAACCACCCTTGCAGCTCCCGCGAACGTTCGACTTGCACAACCCGGAAGGCTGGTTTGTGTCAGAGGTCCTGCCCAGAATCGAAAGAAGACAGGAGAGGATGCTTTGGAAGCTCACGTGGGAAGGTGCGTCAAAAGGCAGGGGCCCAGCTCAACAAGCAGGAGGTGATGGTCGAGGCGATATAGCCTCGAAGGGATTGATGGGGCCGAAGCTGACCACCGAGGAAACCAACCGAGCAAGGGAGCGTGCGCCGGTGAATGCCGGTGAACAAGAAGGGCAAGCTTTTGTGTTCGGGTTTCCTGTCCCACATGGGATGCAGTCAACAGCCATGTCAACGAGCACACGAGAACCTCATCGTTGTCCGCACAGACTACAAGGGTGACTACCTCCTGGAGATCGTGCATGCAGGGGACCCATTCGAAGACAGGGCAGAAAGACCTGTGGGCGCTGCTCTACAAGGGCCATATGACCCTTCTGATCCCACCATCCCCTGAGGCCAGCCAACGTGTCCTGAAAGAGTTCGACACGTACGTTACACCAACCTTGGGTTTCCGGTACTTTTGGCATCAGAGGCATGATCAGCCGCGCGCTGCACCAGGAGGCATCGCATGCAGGCATTGCAAACCTTCCAAGAAGGCAGGCACCGCTGAGATATCCCAGATGATCCGAAAAGAATCGTGTTTGGCAGCGGCGGCAGTATGTGCAGCAGGCACGAAGAGGTTTGGCGGGCTCAAGGACGGACTCGACAGGAGTGGAAGGAGCTGTGGTCAGGTTGGTCGGAGAGGATGCAGTGAGACAAGGCTGCTTCGGGACCGGGAGACGCACGGCTTTGAGTCTTCTGGGGGTTACCGCAGAGCTATGTCAGGAAGAAGGGTATGAGAAGGCTGGAATGTGCTATGATGGTGAGGATTCCAAGTCGCTCGGGCTGCTGCTTGCTTGGTTGAGGAAGTGGAGGAGAGGAGATCTGGGACGAGCAGAACCAGATCGGAAGGCAGGAGGAGCAGAAGGTCGACAAGCTTGGTGCTGGGGAGAAACTCTATGGCTGGAAGCTTTGGAGCCTGAGGAGGAACAAGAGTGGCACGCAGGCGAAAAACCAAAGACCTCCAAGGTCAAGCAAGCGATGGCGAACCAAGTTGCCCGGGTTTGGTGAGCGACCTCAACATCCAGGCGCAGGTGGAGGAATGGTTGGAGGAGCACATGGATGGAGACAAGGCGGTCAGTACGAAGAAGGCGTATCAGGCTGCTTGGGAAAAGTGGTGCGATTGGAGCAGGAGGCAGAAGTGGATGTCTCCGTATCTCAGTCATACGGCAGACCCGGTGGAGAACGAGAACAAGCTGCTCGGGTATTTGGGTTACCTGGGTTGGTTGGGAATGTCGGTGGCGACGCTGAAGCAAGCAGTTTTCGCCATCAAAGGAGCAGGACATGGAGATGCAACCGGGAAGATGCACCGCTTAAGTGGATAGTCATCAACTCGCCTGAACGCAGCTCAGTGAGGAAACCGAGGAGGTTTGGCGTCACGGTTCCCATGCTCAAGTGGATTGGGCAGCAGTTTGAGGAAGGAGCGAAGGCGCAAGGAGAGCTCAAAGTGAACTGCAGGGTGATGGTGGCGAGCCTGCTTACAGCCTGGTATATCAGCTTGGTTCTTCATGCTCGGGGCAAAGGAGTTTTGCGACAGCAGTGGGGTTGATGAGGGCATGATTTTGAGAGGTACAGATGTACAGTTTTCAGTCAGAGGAGAGGTGGTACAAGAGAAGGCAGAGGAGGTGACGATCCAATTCAGAAAGACAAAAGCAGACCAGACGGCCTCTGGCACTTGCCGCACCCTCTTGAGGACAGGGGTGAAGTATATGTGCGTGGTCTCGGCGCTGGAGGATCTGAAGGAGGCGACACCGAGAAGGCTTGGGAAAGGACCGGAGTCACACATGCTGGTCTTCAGATGGGCTTCAGGTCAGGTGATGAAAAGGCTTGAATTCCAGCACATTTTACAACGTGCGGCCAAGGAGGTAGGATTGCCAGCAGAAAGATTCCAAAGTCATTTGCTGCGGATCGGAGGAGCGTCAGCACTGTACCAAGCCACAGGTGAGGTAGAGGTTGTCAAGAGGAGCAGGAGATGGACGTCCAGCGGGGTACATAGGTACTTGCATGATGGAGGGGATGTCATCAAAGGCATCGCAAAGCAAATGGCGGAGGTGGAGTATGTGCATTACACACAAAGGTCGCAAGATGGTTTGGGGGGTGGAAGGCCAAGCCATAGCAGCACGCACAGTTCAGCTGCGAAGGCCGGGTTTCAACTTGAAGTTGTGCTGTGAAGCAGCAAAAAAAAATGGAAGGAGTGAGCGCTCGTGCACCAGCAGCATGGAGCGGCTAGGGCACTTGAGTTGAAACTCTTGCAAAGTGTAACTTTTGGGCACAGGGCGATACATGATGGGTGCAAGGCAAGGATCTGGCCCAAAGCACCCCTTTTGCCCTTTTGTTTTTCGCTACCCACCCACCATCCCTGGGGGGGGTGGAAGGCCAAGCCATAGCAGCACGCACAGTTCAGCTGCAAAGGCCAGGTTTCAACTTGAATTTGTGCTGTGAAGCAGCAAGAAAAAATGGAAGGAGTGAGCGCTCGTGCACCAGCAGCATGGAGCGGCTAGGGCACTTAAGTTAGAAATTATTAGAACGTATTATACATATACCACTCCAAACAAAAGGTCTGGAAATTGAAATTGAGTTTTTTTCATGTTTCTATACTTTTTGCGGGCAAGTGTTTCTCTTAAGCCATACCAGAGATTTTGGCTTTTGCAATGTGTTTAGATGTTGTTAGGTATACTCAATGCTCAGGTACCAAACTTGTGATCACGTGTCAATGTCTTTACTTTGCACCGACTGCAACATGTACCCGTTATTTCCCAATATAATTTCATGAGTGATATATTTCCATTGTTGGAAGGAACGAGAGTCATCAGCAGCCTTTGAGAAAGACAACGCTGTGGCTGTGGAGACGGTGTTGGCGAAGGATTGTTTTTGAGGGGTGACATCTTGAAATGCTCCAGTGTTTCTTGAGACAGGTCCGATTTAAAAAGCCGTTTCTTTCTGGCAAGTTTGCTTCTTTCGCTTGTTGCTTTTATGCAGGAGCCACTCGGCCCTGGGACATCTGAGCCAGCAACAAGTGCTTCCAACGCATCTGGGGTGCAGGCCCGGTAAAGAGGTTTCTTATACCAACACGTCGTGTCCCAAAATTCTTGTTGGCTGAATTTTGCCGAACGTTGCCCAGGCGTCTTTAGCCAGAGTTGATCCGAGTGAAAGCGAGGCTCTATTACACTTGTTCTGTCATGTTTCTGTGGCATCCCTGGGGAAAATCACCAGGTATCATCTCTAGGTAACATCTCTTGCAGTGTAACATCTCTAGGTAACATCCCTTCGGCTAGGCATTTCTGTTGATTGTAACATGTCTAGGTAATATCGCTAGGGAACATGTCTAGGTAACATCTCTTGCATTGTGGCCTCTCTAGGTAAGATGTCTTCGGCTAGGTAACATGTCTGTTGATTGTAACATGCCTAGGTAACATCTCTAGGGAACATCTCTAGGTAGCCTCACGAAGTAACATCTCCAGGAAAAGCTCTTGCGTTCTAGCATGTCTAGGTAACATCTCTTGGAACCATCTCTTGCGTCGTAGCATCTGTAGGCAACGGCTCTAGGTAAGCAACAGCTCTTGCATTGTAACATGTCTATGTCTCTTACATCTAAGGATGGTTTGCGCGTATGTATTCTCCGCCCCGAAAAACAATGGCCAGACAATTTCTGACGTTCAAAAAGAAAGAGTAGCGTTTCCATGTGCAATAACAAGCGGACACTGTGCCAGGTGTGCGTGGATGCCTCTCTCATCGAAGAAATTCTTCTCAAACCCTATGAGGGCTTTGTTGCAGAAGAACCCCCCCGGATGCAAAAGCAAATGGGTGTCAGACAGCTATTGCTTGGTTGCTTGCTATGCTTGCGGGCGGTTATTGGTCCCGATTGGCCGCAGCAGGTGTGCTTACTGAATGGTAGCGTCGAGGATCGAATGCAGACGCTTTCGATGCATGGTGATGTATCTGGTGTCTTGGTGATTTTACACAGCGACGACCATTGGGGTTTGCTGGCCGTGTCTGAGAAGCAAGCTGTTCTTTTTGACTCTCTGGAAAAGGAAGCCATTACAGAGATGGCCCAATGCCTCCTAGTTGTTCTTGCCACCCGCCCCTTGGCTTTTTTCAGGTCGCGGCGTTTAAGCCTACATTTAGTTGTCCGTTTGTGGTAAGATGTCCTAAATTTGTTTGGTTGCAGTATGAGGAGGCTTAAGGAGAGAGCCTATCACGTGGCCTTCTCTTGATTGCATTTCTGTGTTTTCTCTCCAAAGACCATCTATAATGCCCTCATTTTGGAACAGCTCTCTGTCAACAAAGGTTTTGCTTTCGAATTGTCTGTGGGTAGGGTAACGTATGATATTGCGTAGATCATGTTTTGGGTTGGACAGTAAGATGATGTGTATAGGTATCTTGTCAGATTCCTGTATCTGGACATATCTGGACATATGTGGACTGAAAGGAGGCCCTACCTAAGCAACATCTGTTTCGTATTGTTTGGTTTCTCAGAAACGCATTTTTTGAAGTAGCGCCTGGATGATTGAAGAGTATACGCTGAGGATGGAAATATCAATCTGTGCAATGCCAATTAGTTCGCTGCCAAGAACCTTTGCAAAGGGACCCTTCGTCCTGTGGTGTTCGAACCATCCTGGCAGCGCGCGAGTGTGCGAAATGCTTGCTGAAAAGGCAACCGTTTCCGGAGAAGCTCCCTGGCGGTTTCTATAGTGATGTTCGCTTGCGTTGGCTCATTGCATCCATGCAACAAGCCGACCACCCTGCTGCCATCATAGCCACCCCGTCGCAATCACTGAAAAGAACACAAGCAGCGGAGCAAGAAATGATGACGCCTCCCAACCCGACCTCAGCAGAGAGTCGGATTTCCAACACTTTGAAACGCAAACAGGCAACTACATCCGACCAGCTGGTTTGCAAGCGACCAAAGTTGGAAAAAGACTGGCTCCAGGCCGGTGCTGAAAGAGCAAAGGGAGGAGGGATTGATTTCCACAAGATATTTCAAGCCAAGCATTTTGAGCTCCACTGCTGGTTGGAGGCCGGGCATTGGCGAAAGTGGCTCCTGTTCTTGGTGAACCAGGGGCCCCGGCCTGTTTGCAAAGCTTGTGATAGTCTTTTTGCCGAGCTTGAAGCAGCAGAAGATGCAAAGAAGGTGGCAATGGCTTCGGGCAATGAGAAGAAGGAAGATTTGAGCGCATCGCATCCTGACGAAAGCGGTGGCAGCAACGAAGCTGAAAGTGCAACAGAGATTGGTCAACTGCAAAAGCATCGTGGCCGCCCGAAAGGAAGTACTACACCGCATTTTTCTTTGAAGGCTTGGATTTCGGAGAATCGATCGGGGAGGTGGCAACTGATCAGTGATAGACCGGAGTCCAAATACCCGGCCAGATGCCAAGGATGCAACCGGCTCCTCCTGCTGCAGCGGAACAATTTGAGACGCCTCCTCGACCACGAGAAAACATGTGGCAAAGGCACTTCCTCAGATCCAAGCGCAACTGAAAGCAGCCAGCAATGCAGAGGGCTGCGCGTTGACAGTCCTGCGTGTGCTTTGTCCCCGATCACTGCGACAGTCAGGAAGTGGCGCAACGCTGGCATGCCACACGGCAAAGAATTTGACAAACCTCTCTTGTCAAAACTTGCCTGGCAAGAAGATGGGGAGGTGTTGTGGATGCGCAGTAGCACCTGCAAGGGCGAGAGCGCAGGAAACGCGGCTTCCTGCAAAGATTGCCTTGCAGCAGGAGGTAAGGCAGCCCTTCGACAAGAGGTAGCTTTGTGGGGGTTCCGGATCGATTGCTTCGAGTATGCTTCCTCGTTGTTGCACGGAACCGAGGAGGAGCAACAAGAGCTGAGACGTCAGATACTGGAAGCAGACTACAGCACCTTGAAATTGCCCGGCTGCACACCTTCGGAAATGTTCACGTGGAGTGACGTGGATCAAGTGCGGCGTGTGAGGCACATGTTGTTGTCTTTTCCTGTCTGCAAGAGGACGCCAAGTTTACAGAATTGGCTTCGAATGGTCGATAAGCAACTGGCATTGCGCGTCCATTCTGACGATGTGAGTTGCTGGGCAGCCTTCATATTTTATATTTTTCAATATTTTCATAATTTTTTGATGTTTCCATGCGCAGCCCATGAAGAGGGGCATGCCTGTTTTGATGTCACATGTGTTTGCAGATCTTGAATTTGGGGAGTGCAAGGCGCCTCATCAGAACATTAAAATGAGAAAAATGACTACAGGTTTGCGAGAATTGTCAATCCGCGTTTCTATGTTGAGGCCAAGAAGCTTTTACATTGCTGGTGCGCCGCTATGCTGGAGCTCTTCAAGCAGGGACCATAAAAGAGGAGAACTTGGACATTGCAGCCCAAGTGGCCGCAGGGAAGCTAGATGCCAACCGTTTAGTCTCAGCGCTGGTTCGAGCCTTCTTTGACAAAACAAATCGCATTGAGAGAGGCTGCAAAGAGCGTGTGAACAAGGCTATGAACCCCGAGTTGGCTTTAGAGTTCTTGCACACTGTTGGACGTGGTCGGGAAACCCGCCAAATGTTGCAGTGTCTACGCCGCAGCCAGGGTTAATTAGTGTGGGTGTTCGTGTTTCGGAATATTGGTTTTCTATATGATGGTTAATCTAAAGGTCCTTGTAAGGAGGTTTAATTGCGAAAGCCGTGCGTGTTGTGTTGGAAACCCTCGCGAAAGTTTTTTTTTGATTTCGCGAAAGTAAAATTTTATTTCGCGAAAGTTTCGCGAAAGTTGGGTATTATAATATATTATAATCATTATATGTAAAGGGCTGCCACCCACTGCCGCCCGGGGTCAGGCAGGAGAAGGGCACCAGAGAATGCGAGTAGCAGTAGCCAAGTTTCCAAAAGTGAGGCTTTGCGAGAGCCAAACACCAAGGCCCCTGGTCTTCGCTTTTCCTTCAGTGCACCCGCTGCTGATGGCCGGGGTCTGTGAATAGGGATATTTTCGCGAAAGTTATGCGAAAGAGCGGGCGAAAGCAAAGTGCATGTTGACGGGGGTGGGCCAGTAAACTTTGCAAAAGAAAATCTGTCCTGAGAAGGGATTCCGTGATGCTAGCTGCATGTTTAAAAGGCTACCAATTACCAAGAAGTGATCCGTGATTCTCTGGCGTAATTTGGCAGGTGGTGAACGAATCTTCATAAGAGGTGTTGTTGGCCAACATGGGCCCCGCGAAAGATAAACATGGAGTTCGCGAAAGTTTCG
>Ga0126342_10017794_pt1 | contig 12253 bp, 15 predicted proteins | sample Cyp1metagenome_FD_92528 | JGI IMG/M metagenome (GOLD analysis project Ga0126342, IMG submission 92528) | Coral microbial communities from Lord Howe Island, Old Settlement Bay, Australia - Cyphastrea 1 metagenome | ecosystem: Host-associated > Invertebrates > Cnidaria > Coral ... | reverse complement strand
ATATATATATAATATAATTATTCGACCTTGGAATGAATGTTGTTATTGCTCTGCTGTTTGTCCCTGTTGTGTGCACGCAGTTGATGATTGTTATTTTTTTTCACACACATATTATTAGTCATTAGGCATCCTAGTATGTGGGCGCACATCAACTATATTATAAAATACTGAATGGTTTGAGTTCTGCCTCCTATTTGTGTGGCCTAAGGTTGCAGAGGCGATGAAACAGTTGGCTGCAAATCCTCTTTTTGCAGCCAATCCGGAGTGTCTAGGGGAGCTCCTAGAGCGTTTGGTGCATGGTGCTGCTGCACAGGCCTTGATGCCTGAGATGGTGACACCTTCACCTGTGAAATCAACATCAGGGTCATCGGATGATGGTGGGACTGATGGGGTTGCAGCCTACAAGTCCTATTGGTCCAAATTCAAGCGTGCTTCACACCCGACCAATGAGCCAGTGGAGAAAACACCGAAAAGGGATGTAGTGGTTGTGGATACAGAGACCCCTTTGAAAGAACAACTACCTGACAATCAACTTGGAGATTCAGGTTTGTACCCTCCAACCCCTCCACTGAATAACAGCCCTGAACCATCGAACACAGCAGAAGCAGCATCAACACCAGCTGACACTCCACAAGTGGAGCAAATGCAAGCCGCAGTTGTCCCAGAGCCAGCCCTGACCGAAACCAAGCAAGTGCCTGAGAAGATTGAGAGCACCCCTGGTCATGAACATGGATCGGAGAGCTTTCAAAGAGAGATGGATGAGATGTTTGGTCCTACGCAGACACCTGGTGATGCAAGCTCTGATGACAAAAAGTTGCAGTTTTCCCCTACAGCGGCTGATGTTTCGGCATGCCTGTTGCGGAAAACTACTGCTGATTTGAGCTTGGCAACGGGGTCTTTGCCAGGGCACTGTCAAGTGCTGATGCGTTTGGCTGACACATGGCAACCAGTTTGGGTTCCTCTTGAACCTGAGCAAGCTAAGGCGGCCGGCCTTCAGTTGTATGATGCCACTGCTGCAGTAGCTTCTACAGAGGCAGCACCTGTGACACATGGACAAGCACCAGCAGCAACACCTGTGACACATGGACAGCCAGCAGCAATGACACCACAGCAGACTGGGACACCAGGGCAGATTGGTACCCCAGCCAGTGCACCAGCTGAGAAAACACCAGGGCAAAGTGCCACCACAGAGACTGAACCGACGAACACACCCTCAGGACAAGTGCCTCCAGGGGAACCCAGGCCATCAAACAATGGCCAAAGCAACCAGCCACCTGCAGAGAAAACCCAGGAGGCGGAAGCCAAGGCCGCCTTGAGAAATGGCTACATGAGATTCCATCGATCTGTGACAAGTGCCTTGGATGAATGTTTCCTCAAACGCACAACAGCCAGCAAATTAAACATTTGCTTTCCTTGTCTTGAAACTGTTTTGTACTGTTGTAATATAGCCATTTCTCATAATTAAGGTGATAAGTGCCCACCTGAAATTGCTGCCAAGTGGAAGGCGATCAAATCAAAAGGTGTCTTGGCTGTTGGGTGTGATTGCTGTTCACTTTCTGATCCTGAACTTATATTTCAAATCAACTTTGCTTCGCATGAGGTGGTCGTGCCAGTCACCAAGAGCGCTGGCAGCTTTTTGAAGAGTTTATTGGATGCGGCGAAGACTGGGCTCAGTCTACATTGCTTGCATCGTTGCGCGCTGAACGGGAACACAGCCGAGCTGGGTGCTTTAAGCTGATGTCTCGGGATGTGCCTTGGGCTAATTGTTCTGTTAACGCAGCTATATGTTGACATTAATTTCAGCTTGGAATTTTGTTTGAACTTAGTGCTTATTTTTGCTCAGGACCTCCTCAAAAAGTACCACGGCAATGACAGATTGGTGGATGGCATATGTGCTTCGAAGGAGATCACTGTTCTGTGTTTCATGTGACCTAGATCACTGTTCTGTGTTTCATGTGACATATAGATAATATATATATATAAAGCACTAGTACTTACTTAAATGTTAGGCTGCTGTCGGTTTGCTTTCAGGAGCGTGAATCCCAGTGGGAATGGAACCCAGATGTCCCTGTCCAGAGCTCAGAAACAGAACTCCAGAAGCAAATATAACTTGGAGATTTCCCAAACTTTGGTACTTATATATTGATTTCGAGGTATCATATCTCTATTTTAGGAAGCCCACTATATACATTGCCCCAACCTTATTCACTGGTCCCACCATGATCATCCACCACTCTGGCCAAGCCTTGCCAAGGACCTCAAGATGTATCTGTGCTGGGACAGCACCTCGGAAACGTCCAGCCACAAGATCGCACAGGCTTTGGAGATCACCAAGGAGGGTGGGATTGATAACCAAACCGCTGGCACCATGATGCCTTGACCTTAGACTCTTACATGCTTTGAATGCTGTGAGATTGAAGCCACATATTTTATTGGGTTATATTATATTATATTATATGTGTGTATAAATTATATGATATCGATAATAAATTATATATGCATATATATGTACCAAATTCATCCACAATATATATGTTAAAATTATATACATATATATATATATATATATTAAATCATTTCTTCAGGTCGAATCCGACCAACTTGATGCCCAATGGATTCGAGACAAAGACCATCTTTGATGCTACATCATCTTCGGGCGCTCCTGCACCTCCAAATGTGAAAGCTTCTGCCAAACCAAAGACTGAAAAACCGGAAAAGAAGGACAAAAAACCACCAAAGGCAAAGACTCCTTTGCAGGAAGCCAAGAATGCCCCTTGGTTGCATCTAAGTTTTTGTGAATTCAGAAATATATTTTTACATACAGCCACTTCCAAATTGCCCTGTGTGGAATTGCCCTCTGTGGAAATCCCCCAGGCCATGTCAACTGCATCGACCCTGATCCTTGAAGCGAAGAGCTTCTTGACTACAAATTATGTTGGTCTAGATCAGTTTCATATGTTGCAAACAGTTTTATTTGCGTCATATGGTTTGAAAGCAGTACCAAATCTACAAACAAACATGTGTGTCCTAGGCTGGGCACAGGTGCTCACCAAGAATGGTGTGTCCCTTCCTGAGGACCCATGCTGTTCCAGCATTGGTGGTTGTCAGCCACTTTGCCACTACCTAGGCCCGATGCAATGAAGGTGGCTGCAGTTCAAGACATCGAGAAGCGTCTTGTGGATTTGGAGAAAGCCCGATCCGATTTGGAGGCAAGCTGGTTAGTAAGATGTGTTTTGCTAAATTGAATACACCCATGATTCCAGAGTTCAAACTCTACTTGTGTTCACTTGCAGCAGCTGAAAGATTTGAAAACTGATTTATTTTTTTTTCCTTGGAAGGCAAAATTGGCTTCTGGTCATGATGGGGATGCATTGCGCCCTTTCACGGAGGGCCTGACTGTGGCCATATCTAGCTACAAAACTACTGCGGCCACTGTGCGAAGCCTCTTGCCGAAGGCGAAAGCTAAGGCCAAAGCACAGTCGAAGGCTGCTGAAGCTGTCGAGTAAGGTAGCTTGAAAGACCTGCCAAATTTTGGGAGTCCAAAGGATTCATGAAAAAGGTGATAGGGTAGCGCTTAGATCTAGTTGCTGTGTGTGCATACCTGCCTCAATCTTGTGAAACAACCTAGGTTGGAGGTATGGATAAACCACTCCCTTAAAGACTATATTATATATATAATTATTTGTTTCTATTAATATGTATAAATATATATATATATATATATATATATGCATATGGGGACTATGATACCACACCTTTGAAACACTATATGTCATATTATTATATATATATATTGTTTTGCTTGAACTCTATAGCTGTGCCTCAGCCTGGGAGGGTGTCTATAGCATCAATGGACCAAGCATTGATGTTGGGAGAGACAATGCACTTAGTGCAACGTGATATGCGCTGGACATCGGAGAACAAAAGAGCCTTACCAACAGTGATCCCAAATTGTTGTGATAAACTCCACATTACTTGATGCTCCAAACACACCTCCGCAGATTGCAGCTTTGCTGAACACCTACTCTCTTCACTGGGCCGTGGGGTGGCTTGGATGCAACAATATATTTAAAGGTTTAAAGAAATGTTTGAATGATTGATAGATCTGCTAGTCAGTTTACAGAACAAAATGGGGTGCTGGATCTGAGGCATCTTCAGCTGCGGGGCTGCAAGAAGCTGCTCTTGCTGTGGTGAAGGATGCTTGTGTGGCAATAAACCTGTTCTCTTGACATGAAACAATGTAGTTGTTGGAGTCTTTGGTCTGTGAACACCCTCCCCCATCCACACATTAGCTATATCCAAAAAAACAACTCATGCTTCATATGTAGTTTGCTGTTGCTCTCTTATACAGGTGTTGCCAATGGGGATGATGCTGACAAATTTGATTTCGAACTCATTCATTACTTTGATCTTTGGGTTTCTTATCCAAGGAAAGTGGAGGCCATTGCCATGAGCTGACAAAGAAGATCGCAAAGACTGGATGTTCTGGCAAATGGCCGGCAAACATAGAGCGCGACCTCATGTCTGCATTGGACCTTCCAATCGCTTCTTGGCTGGAAAGTTGCTGTAATTCCTCCTGTTTCTTGGCCTTCACCACACTGACGCTTGCTTTATTGCAAGTGACTTTTGCCAATTTGGAGAGGAGCAATCGTTTGGCACCATTGGGAACTGCGACGAACAGTTCGCTGCCTTTGTAAGCCCCCATGCCAATGATCATGCCGTGCTGTCAATTTGTTCAGCAGCGGGCTGAGGAAATGTATTTCGTTGAGGTTCCCATCAAGGATCTCACCTCTGATGCACCGAATGCAAGGACAACAGCAAGAATCCCTATAGCACTACCCCATGAATTAATATGCTATTTGGTTGTTGCTTGGGCAGCAGTCGTCCATGGGATGAGGTTACATGCTCTCTGGGTCCCAAGTATACACACATATATTAATTGGTAGAATCCAAACACTGATCCATTTTGGGGGGAAGATCATGATAAATGTGTGCTTCCAACAATTTTGGACATATAGAAATATTTTGGAACACATATGATAATATATATATATATATAACTCATGGTGGTGTTTATCTCTATCCATGATCTGATGTACCCTGTAGAATTTGTTTCCCTTGAAGTATTCCATCATGGCTGGTATATACTGATAACCATTAATGAGGTGATTCATTTGATCGTTGCGCAACTATTCATCATCAATCCAATCATGTGGGTGTTTGACAAATTCTTTAATTTGGGGAACTATATGTGCTAAGCTTTCATACCATTATGGTTCGGATCCCTTACTATATATATAAATATTTCATTATATTTATATATATAATGACTAAGGATCTTCCATTCATCTTCGAAACATGTTGAGCCAAGATAGCCCTTTATGGTGGATATCCCCACAATGATGGTAATCCTTTCTGGCTTTGACCACCCTCATTTTATAAACTAAATAATTTAGGGGATATGTAGCCTTTCAGAGTTTTGATCACCATCTGCTGGTAATGTGCCTTGGTATGTTGTTGTTGATGACGGAACCTGGGCCCATCGATCTAAGGATAGTGGCAAAATCAAATGTGCCCGCAAGGACGTGGAAGAGTTTTGGTGTCATTGGGAACGTCATGAACCTGTGAAACACCCAGCTTGTGAACAAAAGCGGCATGTGCCAGTTGGCTTGGCTGGTGATGATGCAAAGTATACCCTTAGTGGTTCCAAGTTGATAGTGATGCTGCTGAGTTTCCCCCTTCAGGATGTGATGCGAACCCTGGACTACTATTGGTCAAATATTTGTTTGATCCCTGAAACCCACAAGATTTGTTTTATTTTGCAACAGTTATGATTCAACTCTTTGTTTGTGATCCAAGGATTGGACCTAGCACGGTTTATATTCTTCACATTGAGGTATGAACTTTCACTGGGACATGAGAGCCTTGACCCAATACTTCGTGTGGTGGCATGGAGCCTGAATGTGTTTCGGCATGATTATATATATATACATATATGTGTGTGTTTTTGTTATTATACACCCACCCAATTAATCTGACACAACTCCTGGGCCTCCTTGCTCAGAACTCCAGGCGGCATATCTGGGACAACAGCCTACAATTGGGCCGTTTGGCAACAAGCTGGACAAAGAGAGAAGTCGAGTGGCAGGACAGCAAATGGGTGGATCCTATGCCTTGACAGAAATTCGAGGTGATTGGAAATGGCATAGGGAGCTATGGGATCTGAAAAGGCATTACAAATGCAAAGACCTATGTCATCTGTGTTTTGCAAGCATACATGAGGGACCCACCCAGTACTTTGGTCTGCATTGGGGGGTAGTCAAACAAATGCCTGACATATGAGCAAAGCCATACACCTAGCTAAATATGTTTTGGGCCTCTAGCGTCATGCACATGTCCACTAAGGTATACGCAGTTTGAAGCTATGCGGAACTTTCCAAGGATGACTGTGGCGCAATGGTACCTTTACAGCCTGAAGGACTATGTCAACCCACTATGTGTCTCCTGGCATTAATTGGAGTGCAATGCATTGGACTTTGTTTTTAAGCAAGCAACCAGCATTGAACTTAAGAATCATTGTTTCCCAGGCAGTCACGGGATTTTGTCCGTGGATGGTGAAGTATTGCCGCTGCCTGGCTGAACATCTATCGTGGTTCAAAGTGAATGTGGATTTATGTGGATTTGTTCAAGTGAAATAAAAATCAGCTGGCCAACCCCTCCATGCCCAGGCATGCATACAGTTCACCTTGGACTTCTCCAGTTCGCCAATGCCAGCACGATCCATTTGCTGAATGACAACGGTGTCTTCAGTGTTTTGCTTGCAAATATATATATATACCCATAGGATCCATGTATGCTATATTGGTAACATTTACCATCAATATACCCCCAATGTTAGCATATATACTATACATGGATCCTATGGGATATATATTAAACTTCAAGGTTCCTGATGCAGTCTGCTGCCATGTAAGGCTTTGCAATCTAATTGCTGTGATCCCAGCTTAGGTGGAGAAAATCTCAGTGCAAAATTGACAAACATGACCCGTGAGTTCAACAAGTGGTGCCAAGCAAACAAGATCAGGCCTGATGTGTTGAAAAGGATGTATGATGATTTGTTTGACATGCTGCTGTTGCTTCATGGTATAGTGTTCAAAACACGATGACATGATGTGGGTTTAAAACAAAACATAGTATACATCTTGGTGACTTGGTGTGCCACTGGAGATCCCTGATAAGGCATTACCAACACCCCATATGTGCTGCATTGATCCTAGTCAAACCTGGCGACTTCCCAGAATTACGGATCAAGGCATATGCTGGAAGAGTACTGGTGGCATTCTTACAGCAGAAACTGGCCCAGCTGATCGGGGAACAGGAAAATCCTACAGAGGTGATGCTCTTGGTGCATGGGACACTCAGTGCAATCTGCCAGTGGCTTCATTTGGTCGAGTCAGCCCAGCGATATCTGTCCGATGATGAGGCAAACAACATTTGGGACACATCTTTGGTGTTCCTAGCAGCTTATTGCAGTATGTTTGTTTTGATTCTCCCTCTAAGCCCTTCGAAATGATGATTGCATGTTCCCTTAAGCCCTAAAAGTTTTATTATATGTTGTGTTTCCATGTCTGCATTACTCTGAACCAGGATCTTGAAGCGATGGCGAGCACTGACCAAATGGCATCAGCGTGCTGGGGTTCTTCAGTGGCCACTTCGACCCAAACACCATGTATCATGGCACAAAGTTTGGATGGTCTAAACTTATCCATTGTGTTAACTTCTTCTCAATTCCCAAAGGATGCTCCTCTGATCTCATACAGTGGATCTTTCATAGCCTGTTTGGTTCATCATGAGGCATTTCAAGAGATCAACCTTGGAATGGTCATCACCCGTGTGAACTGTCGCTTCAATCATACGTTCATCGACGAAGATTGCATTGGTGGAGCGAAGGCTCTAGCACGACGTTGTCATCGTCGTCTCTTAGAGTTCAGACTTTTGGGAAGATTTTTACTCAGACTGAAGACGTTGAAGCAGAGAACTGCTGTCCCAGTACGCTCAGCGCGAGCGGTGATCAAAAAAAACAGATGTGCGCATGTGTGCAATGAAATATATATTAATAATAAATATATATATACCCCAGAAAAGTCATATATGAGTTTTTGTGTTTTTATGATTTTTTATGATTTATGAATGTAGTTGTTTTGGGGCTACGGAGCTATCATATAGCCCAATGTTGTTCCCACAGCCAACGTTTGTGAATGTTAATACTATTTGCTTACGCTCGATCCTCTGGGTATATATATATATATTGATACAATACAATACGATAGTACGTATTACAATGAAATGCAATACCGCGCCTCTTCCACAATGCAGTCTCATATCAGGATATACTGTATCAGAGAATCGGGATTTGGATGATGGGACACATAAGGATGCTGCTCAAGAACAACGACAAACAATCACGACTAGCACAACAAATGCCCAAATCGATTAATGAACTTCGATGAACTCAAGGTATGAAACTGATAAATCAGATTCAATCCCTATCATATTACCAGGTAATCAAACCATTCCGAAGACATCAAACGCGGCCCATCAAGCCACAACTGCTACAGCCGCCTCGGCCATCCGATTCATCTCATCTTCCAAACAGGCCACTTGATGTCGAGATTGGCCAAGTTCCTAGCCGCAGGATGCCGAAGGCAGACTTGGCCAAGATGTTTGATTGGCAAAATCATACCGAACATAAATATGGAAAACCCAAAGCCATACACCATCATACACCATCCAAACTTGGGTTTATGACATTGGGTATACCATGGTATACCTCTATCTGGGATCTAACATTACCATACATGACCCCCCATCGTTGGTGAGTTGGATCCACACTACTTGGAGTACTCAATCTCACCAAAACACTCAGAGATGGTTTCTTAATGTCTATTATTGGGTGTTCTTTTCTGATGCAATTTGGGGTTACACATCCCAGGCATGGATTAAGTAAAGGTATACTCTGAACTTGAAACCATGACCGCTGCAGAAATTGTTCTTGCAGATATTCACGACGTTCTTGAGATCTCAAGCAAGCCAACATAAACCACAACCCGACTGACACTCGGATCCTCTGCCAAATGCTGCAATTCCTCTCAAAGAACAAGAGGAACGGAATTGAAGTGACAAAAGAAAGAAATCCGTGTTTGGACCAAACATGAAAGTGCGTTCGGACTGGTTCACCTTGCACAAAGGGCTGCCACTGCCAAAACAAAAACCGTTTCAACCTTAAACTGATCCTCTGTTATATTGTTACCCATCCCAAACTTACATCCCGATATGGCTCTAAATCCCGTGATATCCCCAGGTTTCTGATGATAAGTCCACCGTAAATTCTGGTTGTTTGCTGCGGCCTCCTCCTTTTCCGACAACAGCAATGTGGCGGCCACATCTGCAGCGCGCAAGCGCTCCGTCTCCGCACGAAGGGCTTGAAACTGGCAGCAAACCATGGAGACCATTGGGGGTTTGGGATGTAGCCTATGAAAGGGGTAAATAGTATTAAATTAAATAGCTATGGAAACACAGCTATTAAACACATATGGCTCTATCATACCATATCACTATGGAATTCCATGAGGCTAGGGAATAGCTATGGCCTATTGAATCTCAGGGAAACATAGCTATGGAAGCCATGGCCCTTTCATCTCTCTGTCAATGATTTACCTATAAACACGGTGATTTCCATAGCAAACATTGTCTGTTGAGGTGCTGGTGGATGAGCCACTGCAAAGTGGAAAAGAAACCACAAGAGCATGCATACGTGGCATGTGAACAACAACATCAACGTGCCAAAACAATCTGGAACACAACCACAGAAGATGAACCGATCTAGACCAATAGTGTTGGTTGGTGTGTCAGTGTACCTTCTACCGAAGCAAATGTGGCCCATGACGGAACAGAAACCGCGATATACCGAAGTCAATTTTGACCTCGTGATTTTCCAATGCATGCCACAATCGTTCACGTCGACGCTTGAATGGTCTCTTACAACAGTGACTATCATGATTTCTGAGCCGTCGAAGGGCTTGTACTGAGTTCTTTGGGGTACATGCACTGCTTCGTACACAACCGATTAAGAGCCACTGAAAGCGACCAACTATCAGAGTGATCCAACACCAACCAAGACCATCTTCGGATCACACCGTTGAAATCGCATTTCAAAGCAACAATTCAACACAAATCCTCATGTTCTATTCCATCCCTTATAAACGATGGTACACATATGGTAATTACACACGTATATCATGTATATATAATATATACCAGCATCACTTACAAGCATGAGTGCGATAACTATAAAATCATATATAACCATAGTATACCATAGTATCAAACAATTAAAAACATGTTCCTATATGTTACTATTTTCTCTACGTGTAACAGGTTCCTATTCCCAAGCAACCCAAACGACCCAAGCTCTGACCGATCTCTCTGGCACGCCTCCTCTGGGGGTGCCAGAGCTCGATCGGCCTGCAGCCAATCTGCTTCCGCACGGCACTGGTCCAACTCCTTGATGCGCGCCCAGCTGGTGGCCAAAAATTACACCCTTTGGATGTATGGGAAAAAATGGGAAAAAATGGAGATATGATGTGATATTTATATTGAACAACCGTAGTGGCTTGCTTCCAAAAAAAACATGATTTGGTTTGTAGTTGGCCCACCCCTCCCCAACATATGCGCCTGAATCTACCGTTGCAAACCCGGAACCTGGGTGTTCTCAACAGTTACTTGCCAGCTTGTTCTGTACCGGTCACAGAAGTTGCTAGCTCATCCCTCATCGAAGCAATGTTTGTCTGCTGTCCTTCTGCAGCCTCATGGCATCCTGGCAACTAAGATGTTGGTCCATTGGACCAGACATCTACATCTGTCTACCATATTACATATGTGTATATACATGTTATACACATGTCACATGTATATGTGCTGAACGAGTGTCCTTTACTGCAGTTTGACTTTGACCAAACATCTCTTTGCCTCTCGCTAGCATAGACTAAGCCAACCTTCCAACCACATTTCTGTTTACGCGCAAGATCAGTCGTGATACCAGGCTAATTCCCAAAGAACTATGGACAACATCATCTTGTATTCCGAGTAGCATTAACGATCTCATGCTATGGATTTGTCTGAAAATAGGTACCCGCAGGGTATCCGAAAATCCTATAGTTTATCATGTTACATTTTTGGGGAGGTTATATCCCATGTTCAGACACACCCAGTTAGATATTGTGGGTTATATCCCCATGATACATACCCCCATGTTTCCTGTGGTCGCGATCCCCCGCCCTGGTGGACACCTCATTGCTCTGGGCATTGGCGGCTTGAGTGATTTCCAGTTCCTGGCATTCGGGGGGGCATCTGGCTGATATCCATGGGTTGTATGGGAAAAAATGACAGGAAACCTATTGGTTTTATTGGTTGTTTTAAAATGTTTTAAATGTGTCCTAGCCCCCAGAAAAGGAGATTCCTGAAGACACAAAAACATGAACCGTTCTGGGGTTGAATGTCTAGGGGTGTTTTCTCAAAACATCTTCGGGCTGGTTGCAAATGAAATCAAAGAATCTCTGCCACCCATGGCGCATGGCCTACACAGAACCAGTGTTTGTTGGGCTAGACATATCCACCTGTTCTTTGGACATAATCCCAAAAATTGCTACCCAATATCTCCACAAATCTCCCATTCGTTCACATATACACTGACTTCCTTATAATAACACATGTAATTTCCATTTTAAATGGTTTCTTTACCGCAGGCAACTCATTTCGGATCATTGCCTCCTTGAATCGACGGACTTCCTGACGAGGCGCAGGCGAGTCGTCATAACTTGCCGAGAAAGATAATTATGATCATGTGCGTTGACAATGGATTGGTTTAAGGGAAAAATTTACAGGAAAACCCGGTAAACCCCATATTTCATGGGAAAATCGATGGTTTCCTCTAGATTTTCCCTTAAACCAATCCGTTGAGCGTTGACCATGCGTCGACTTGAGCAATGGATTACATTATCCATTGTTCAATACCAGTAGTGCCGCACAAGGAGGTGGCGGAATTTCAAAAACAGGAAACCTATAGTAGAGGTTTGTTGTTGTGACTCACGGATGGCAGAGCGAATCCACTGATGGACCGAAAGGTGGTTGGAGTTGTGTTTCTTGGAGTGGTTGCAATGGTTGCAGTGGTCACCTCACCACCACTGCTGGGTGT